>SAMEA5043648__coassemble_83_pt1 | contig 18347 bp, 18 predicted proteins | sample SAMEA5043648__metabat2_low_PE_006 | metagenome-assembled genome bin SAMEA5043648 (sample SAMEA5043648) | Gadus morhua
GAAAGTTGATGATGGTCAAATGGGTGTTATCCTAAAGCGTATGTTTATGCGTGCAGGTGGCATGGTTGCTGAGAAGTTAGGTATCCAAGGTATGGTTACTGGTGAAGCGCTAGGTCAAGTATCAAGCCAAACACTGACTAACTTACGTCACATTGATAATGTCACTGATACATTGATTCTTCGCCCGCTAATCAACTGGGATAAAGAAGACATCATTAATGTTGCTCGTGATATTGGTACCGAAGATTTTGCTAAAACAATGCCTGAGTACTGTGGTGTTATTTCTAAGAAACCAACCATCAAAGCTGAAAAGTTAAAATTAGAGAAAGAAGAAGCTAAGTTTGATTTTTCTATTCTTGATCAAGTAATTTACGATGCTCGTGTGATGGATATTCGTGCGATTGAAAAAGAAAGCCAAGAGCAAGCACCTGAAGTTGAAATGGTGTCTGAGTTAGGTTCTGATGTGGTTGTTCTTGATATCCGTAGTGCGGAAGAAGAAGATGAAAGTCCATTAATCATTGAAGGCGTCGAGGTTAAACACTTACCTTTCTTTAGAATTGCGACTCAGTTTGGTGATTTAGACCAATCTAAAGAGTACCTATTGTACTGTGATCGCGGTGTAATGAGCCGACTTCAAGCGTTATTGTTAATTGAAAATGGCTATAAAAATGTGAAAGTTTACCGTCCGTAACACGCGACGTGTTAATTCGGTAGAATGAGATAAAGAGAGCTGAATAATTAGCTCTCTTTTTTTATGTCTGCGTTTTAAATTGTTGAACCATGAAATCAATAAATACTCTCAACCGATTAGGCATATGATTACTTCTTAAGAACTGCATGATGATCTCACCTGTGTAATTTCCCTGAAGTGTCCAATCTGGCATTACTTCTATTAACTTCCCATGAGTAAGATCTTCTCTTACAACAAAGTCAGGAAAGACACCAATACCAAGATGGTGTTTAACTGCATCCAATCGCATTTCTGTGTGGTTAACAATAAACCGACCATTAACCGTCATGGTTAAGCACTCATTACCTTTCTCAAATAGCCATTGGTTATCATGTTGAGTTTCACCAAGGTATAAACAGTCGTAAGCACTTAATTCCATAGGATGGTTGGGGATTCCTTTTTGTTTTAAATACTCTGGAGAAGCACAAAGGATCAAATCTACATCCCCTAGTTTTTTAGCGACTAAGTTTTCTTGAGGACTATTTGTAAGTTTGAAAATTAAGTCAAGATTGTCATGAATAGGATCGCAAGGTTGATCGGTTACTTTTATCTTGAGAGTAATGTGTGGGTAGTGATGAACAAAGATACGAAGAAGAGGTTGCAGCACTTTATTACCAAAGGCTTTCGGTGTGGCAATCCTTAATTCACCTTCAATTTTATTGTTATTACTGTCAGATACGTTTACAACCTCTTGAGCGTTATCGACAATGTTTTTACAATAATTATAAGTATCTTGTCCAGCAACGGTCAGAATTTGTTTTCTAGTCGTTCTTTCTAATAGCTTCACTTGTAGTGCTTTTTCAAGACGAGAAACCTGACGACTTACTCCTGATGGTGTCATATCAAGAATGATCGCAGCTTTACTGAAACTTCCTGAGTCCACCACGGTTACAAAGGCAGCCATATCTGGTAATAGGGTAATTAGTTTATTTATGTCCATCAGTCACAAAAGATTTGATTTAAGAGGGGATTATTTAACCTATCAGTTTCCAGTATGTTAGTGCAAATAAGGATGTGAGTTATGTTATCTCACAAAGAAAAAAGAGAATAGCGATGGAAAGCTGTGTAACTAGAGAGCAACAAGGTTCCCTTAATCAATATATTCCTCCTTTGATGTTATTACTTGTCGCTATATTTTGGGGAACAAGTTATGGGATTGCGAAAGAAGCCCTTTTATTTACTGGAGTGTTGGTTTTTTTAATGATTCGGTTTGTTATGACGACACTCATTTTATTACCCATCGTTATTTATCGAAAAAATATAGCGCATTGGAAATCGGTTATTCCAACAGGATTTATTTTATTTTTAATCTTCATTTGTGAAACGTATGGAATAAAAAACACGACAGCGTCTAATGCTGCTTTCCTTATTAGTTTATTTGTCGTTTTTACTCCATTTGTTGAATGGCTGATAAATAAAAATAGACCCACGAATAAGCTCTTCTTTTTATCTATTATGTCTGTCATTGGTGTGTTTTTATTAACCAATGCTAACGTTCATCAAATTAATATAAATATTGGCGATGTTTTAATGTTAATGGCGGCCGTATTAAGAGGGTTTATGGTCGTATTGACTAAAAAAGTGATGGTTGATAAAGAGGTTGACCCTATTATGGTGACAAGCGTTCAATCAAGTGTTGTCTCGATTCTTTCTATTATTTTATTGTTGTCTATTCATGGTACTGAATTTATTGACACCATTCCAATGGAGTTCTCTTTCTGGTTGTTAGCTCTTTATCTTGTTTTATTTTGTACCGTATTTGCTTTCTATGCTCAAAATTACAGCGTGAAGAGGATGTCACCGACCAGAGTGTCTATTTTAATGGGAAGTGAGCCTATATTCGGTGCTCTGTTTGCTTTTTTATGGTTGAGTGAAAGTTTTACTGTTATTCAAATAATGGGAGCAAGTCTTATTTTTATCGTAACCTTCATAGTGACGAGAAAAGAAACCGCATCATAGTGTAGAGAAAGAAAAAAGAAGGAAATCCCAATGGCAATTTTATTTGGTATTGGGATTTCAAGCATCCGATTAGGCTTGATGGTAATTTAATGTTGGTAGTGTTACTAAGTCAGCCGCTAATTGAGTGGTCAGTTCTTTACCACCAAATTGCGTCACAATTTCCATTGCAAACTCCAGTGCAGAACCCGGGCCTTGACTTGTAATTAGGTTATTTAGTACATCGGTAAACACACGTTTTACTCGGCGATTTTGTTCTGGGATGTGGTGCATTAGTGCTGGGTAACACGTCATTAAAGCGGCAGGATAAATATTATGATGTTGGAGTACGATGGCAGGCGCTGCGCAAATTGCTGCAACCCATTTACCATCGTCTTTTTGTTGTTTTAGTAGCTCAATTAATAATGTACTGTCGCGGAAGTTTTCAGAGCCTTTTAATCCACCAGGAAGGACAATACAGTCAAATTCTTCATCAGCCACATCGACTAATTTTACGTCTGCCGTTAGTGTTACTCGTTGAGCTGCTTTCATTGTTAATGAACCATCAAAGGCCGTACTAGCAATGGTGACCTTAAATTTAGCGCGCTCTAAAATATCAATAACGGTAATTGCTTCAAGTTCTTCCGTTCCGGGAGCAAGACAGACTAGAATATTGGTGGTCATAATAAGTACTCTTCTAATTGTTTAATTTTATTATACAAGGCTTGGTTGGTTGGGATTGAAATACGATGTTTCTTGGCTTGCTGTAAAAGATAACCAGTAATGAAGTCGATTTCACTTTTTCGCTGATAAAAACAATCTCGATTCATTGACGAGTAATTTACAGACGTTGCGGTAATCACCAGATTAACGGTGGTGATTAATTCCTTTAAAGACCAATCAATGTGATTTTTTTCAAGCACCAGATAGACTTCATTACAGATAGCTAAAACATCACTATGCAATTTAGGATGCAGTAGATCGCCATTTTTACATTGATGGATTGCGGTTAATGGGTTTATTGCGCAGTTAATGGCGAGCTTTTTCCAAAGTGCGGTTTGGATTGATTCATTCCATTCAACATTAGTAAGAGAGTGATCTAGTACCTCTTTCATAAATAAGCATTGCTTACCTAATGAGTTAAATGGACCAATAACCGTTGCACCTACACCAGTATGCTCTACGTGGTTTTTATTGTGTTTTAGTGCCGCGTGCGTCGTTGTGGCTTGCAGTATAGGGTGATGCGTTAGTTCATTTTCCATGGTATCAATTACACCCATACCATTATGCATGAAAAGCAATATGGTCTCTTTTGATAAAAGAGGAAGTAACGGAAGAAGGGCGAGGTTAACTTGCCATGCTTTGACTGTAATAAAAAGTAAATCACAATGGGGTAATGATTCAGGATTGTCACAAGAGAATTGATGAGATGAGTTTTCTTGTGCAGACAAAGACAGTGATATATCTGAAGGGACGGTATTTCTTGTCCATAAAGAGACGTTATGACCTGCTTTTTGAAAATAACATGCCCACAATGAACCTACGGCTCCAGGGCCAAGAATGGTGATATTCACACTCATATCCGTCGAAGATAAATAATGAAAGTAGTGTAATGGGTTTACTGGAAAAAACAAAGGCGCTCATGATGAGCGCCTTAATAAAATCGAGATTCTAGCTTAGATTAGAATTTGTAAGTAACACTTACATAGTGGCTCACGCCTGATGATTCCCATTTGCCAGTATCACCTGTGAAGAAGTTAGTTGCAGAACCATCATCTAAACCGTAAATATCTTGGTAAGCTTTTAGGCCGTAACCAACAGCAAACTGGTTTGAATGCCAGTAGATACCATTAAACATAGCTCCACCATTGCTCTTTGTACCAGCCTTATCATCGTCCATACCTAATTGGTAATCAATGTAACCTTGGTAAGAAATGAATGAACCATTATCGAAGAAGTAGAATGGTTTGAACCAGTTAGCTGACACTTGGTAGCCGTTCCAATCTTTAGTGTTTAAATCGTAAAGACCATAAACATTAAGACCAACTTTACCTAACCAAGGAACCATGATATCAGAGCCTAAACCCCAGAAAGAGTTATTTACGCCGCCGTTATTGCCGCCCCAGTTAAATAGAGTTGCAACATACAGTTCTTGAATAGGACCCATTGATAAATCTTTACCAGTTAGTCCGTCTAAAGACATACGTGGTGCAAATTTCATGAACATTTTATCTGGTGATGTAGATTTATCTGTGTCGTCTTTGTTTGCTAGGTTGAATACATCAACGTAACCATAAAGATCAAAGATCCCAGAGCGACCGCCAAATTCCATCTCTAAATAGTCATGTGTGTTTTCTGCAGCTGTGCTTGATGCTGGCTTCTCATCAATTGAATACATGTAGTTAAACTGCATGAATTTAAAATCGTTTTTATGAGTATCGCCGTCGGTGTAATCAGCAGCGAAAGTAGGAGCAGAAAGAGTAGCAAGAACAGATAGAGCTAAAAGGGATTTACGCATAATGGCATCTCTATAGTTATGTATTACTAATAATCAGCAAGTAGGTTTAATTCTTGCCCTTAAGTTGTGCACATAATATAGATAAAGTTCACTTTTTTAAATGCAAAAAATGTAATGTTGATGTTATATGTAGATCTTGATCTTGTTTATAAATTTAACTATAAATAAACAGTGATCAAAATCACTTACTTGACGTTAATTTGACATGATTTTGTGATCTGGAAACAATAAAGCCCCCGAGTTAGGGGGGCTTTGGTAGCAAACTTGTTATGACTTCTCTGGTTTAAGAACCTTGAGACTTATCAAGTAGGGCTTTAAAGTGATCTTTAAGCATAAGCAACATAATTAGGCTTGGGATAACCATTACCGCTGTCAATATGAAGAATAGAGGCCAACTATTTAGATAGTCGGCAAGCTCTCCACTGAAAGAGGCTAATGTCGTCCGACCTAAGTTCCCTAAAGAGGCAAGTAAGGCGTACTGCGTTGCAGAGAAAGCTTCGCCAGTTAAAATAGTTAAGAAGGACACAAAGGCAACGGTAGAAAAAGCCGTTGTGAAATTATCAACAATGATGGTTGCTAAGAATAAGTGTTCGTTAGGGCCAACATTTGCAATCAATGCAAACATCAAATTACTTGCTGCCATCGCTACCCCACCAATCATTAGACCTTTAATAACACCAAAACGGACATTAATTAAACTGCCTAAAAGTGTAAAGAAGATGGTCGCTCCCCAACCAATTAATTTTGAGTAATAACCAATCTGTTCATTACTGAATCCAATTTCTTTGTAAAACGTAATCGACATTCTTCCTAAAAAGGCTTCGCCAATTTTAAATAAGAAAACGAATAACAACAGGGTACAAGCGGTTTTTACGCCATTACGTTTAAAGAAATCATAAAATGGTTCGATGATCGTTACGGAAAACCAAGTAGCCGTTTTTGAGCCAATGACTTTATTGTATCGTTCTTCTGCTTCATGTTGCAGTTCATCACGTTTAGTTTTTGGTTCTCCAACTAATAAAGTGAAGACCATTAATAGAGCCACAATCGCGGTCATACCGTAGTAGACATTATTCCATCCGATAGTATCTGCATTAACAAAAGCAAAATATCCAGGGAGGGAGTAACCAGTCCACCAACCAATAACGGCCATTGCAGAAGCTTGTGGCATTTTGGTTGACTCTGATTTAGGAAAAGTGTCTATACGGAAGGCATCAATGGCAATGTCTTGAGTAGAAGAAGCGATTGAAATAACGAGTGCGAACATTGAGATAAGCACCAGATTATCGGTAGGGTTTAAACCTGCAATTTGGAAGGTTGAGACTAATACAATGCCTTGGCAGAGGAAAATCCAACTCTTACGTTGCCCTAATTTTTTACTCAGGAAAGGTAATTTTACACGGTCAACCAAAGGTGCCCACATAAAATTAATGGCATAAACTGCAAATACTGAACCGAAATAGCCAATAGCAGCACGAGTTAACCCTGCATCTTGAAGCCAACCTGACATATTTGAGCCGATAAGAACCCACGGGAAACCACTTGAACAACCAAGCATAAAAACCCAAAGTAGGCGTTTATCCATGTAACTTTTAATTGCGGTTTTCCATTGCATCGAATGGGACATGTAACGCTCCTTGTTATTCTTATAATAGGAATAAAAGAGGGAAATAATTCAGCATAAACAACAGAGCAGCTCGAAAGCTGCTCTGTAATTGGATTATCTTAACTTGATTATTTAATCAATGTTGCTTTAGTTATGATAATTGGCTCAACGGGAATGTCACGCATCCCATTGGCAAGGGCTTTGGTTGGTTTTGAGGCCATTTTTTGAATAATGTCAAAACCTTGGGTTACTTTACCAAAAACAGCATAACCTGGTGGACGTTGATTTGCGTTTAAGAAATCATTGTCATTTAAGTTAATGTAAAACTGACGAGTTGCTGAATCCGGGTTATTGGTACGAGCCATTGCAACCGTAGCGGTATCATTACCTAAACCGTTATAACCTTCGTTTTTAATTGGGCCATAATTCGATTTTTTCAGCATGTCTTTATCAAAACCGCCGCCTTGAGCCATAAAACCAGGGATCACTCGATGGAATTGCGTTCCTACGTAGCTTCCATCTTCGACATAGCGAATAAAGTTAGCGACAGAAATTGGCGCTTTCTCTGCATTGAGCTCAATAGTAAAGCTCCCTAATGTGGTATCAAATTTTACGGATTCAGCCAATGCTGATTGATTGAAGCCAAGTGCGGCAATTAAAAGAGCCACTTTTGATGTTAGTTTCATGATTAGAAATTACCTTTAATGTAGGTTTGAAGTTCTTCATCAACGGCAATCTTATCTAATACTGCATTGATAAGATCGTTAAGTACGCCTTCAATTGCTTCATTATTAGCACTCATCGCGCCCGTTTTCTCAGAAACACCAGTGTAGGTTTTAACAAATTTACCTTGTGGAGTTTCAGCGGTTATTTGAAGTTTCACTTCTGTTTTCATGTCATTGCTCATTAGAGAGTGTTGAACACTGACTAATGCTTCAATGATGTCTAAACGTAAGGTGTTATCACTGTCTACGGTAATTACAAACCCTTGAGCTTTCAATTGAGTAGATAACGCATCTTCCAGCGTTACGCGTAAATTTTGCTTAGCGTGAATAGGTTGTACGTTCTGGCGTCCGTTATCAATAACAGCGACGTATTGTGCTGTTCTAAGATCGCTACTATCCAAAGTAAGCGTCGTGCCATCAACAATTTGGTGTGCACTTGAAGAAGCAACAGGTCGGATATCCAACTGAGGATCAGAAGGAGCACTACATGCAGCTAAAAATAGAGCAGAAAGGGCAATAATGGCCTTTTTCATTGGGATATCCTTTTTATTTTGATTTTTCAGCTTTAACAGCTTCTAAAATAACGAATTTGGAATTGCTAGCAATGGTGGTGACGTTTTCTTCACCGAACAAGCGACATAATTTATCATCATAATCAAGATGACGGTTTCCAATAACTAATAATTTCCCTTCTTTGCATAAGATGTGCTTAGCATCACAGAACATTTGCCATGCAATATGGTCAGTAACGGCTTGGCCTTGATGAAAAGGAGGATTACATAATACTAAGTAACTGCTGTGTTTTTTAAATCCATCCAAGCAGTTATTCGCAATAAACTGAAATTGACGTTCTTTGCCTAGATTGACTTCTAAATTACGACGAGCTGATTCTACAGCCATAAAGCTTTCATCTATGCAGGTAATTCGTGCTTCTGGATTTAGTTGAGCAGCTTTAACACTCAAAACACCATTGCCACAACCTAAGTCGATGATATGACGCAATTCTGCATCAACTGGAATATGTTCAAGCATAAAACGAGCGCCTTGATCTAAACGCTCACCTGAATACACATTAGGGTAATTTAGCAGATCGATATCTTCATTATCAACACTCCAACACACGGCTTCTGCAATGGTTAGTGGATTGGTTGCATTTGCATTTGAGAAAACTAGGCGGTGTTTTTTCCAAGCTAATGATGTCTTGGTTTCCCCTAAATAGTCTTCAAAAACTTCAAGTGTTGAGCTGTGTATTTCTTTCGCTTTATTTACGGCAATAATTGGGCATTCAGCCGTCATTGATTGGCGAAGCTGTTGAAGTTGCCAAGCGAGCATTCGATTGTTTTTTGGGATTTGCATTATCACAAGGTCGAAACCTTCAGGCATTTCCTCCGTTGAAGAGATCAACTGTACGCGGTTACATTGATTACGTTGTAGGTTTTTTAATGTACCTCGTTGAGAAACAAACGAATCGGTCATCATGGTGACATTGTGCTTTTCAGAGAACCAGCAAGATAAAGCACCAAAATTATCATTTAAGATAAGGATGTTTTTATTGTCTTCTAGGTTTAGCTCTTCTTCTACATGCTTAATGATGAACTCATCACCGGCATCCCATGCTTGTAATAATTCTTGAGCACGTTTTGGGTAACGCTGTAGATTGAGAGTACGATCAAACAAACATAATTCAGTTTTCATATATAGGATCTTCAAATAAGGAACGCTTCTGGCTATTGTCGCAAATGGTGTATAAAGTGGAAATAGAAGAATTGAAATAAAGAAGGGATTTATATGATTCAGCAACAAATAGAGCAAAAATTACACTCAGAGCTGTCTTCATCATACTTAAAAGTATTGAATGAGAGTTATATGCACAATGTACCAGAAGGATCTGAGAGCCATTTTAAAGTCATAGTGGTTAGTGATCAGTTTAATGATAAGCGCTTATTAGCTCGTCATCGAATGATTAATGCAATATTAGCGGATGAATTGGCGAACCATATTCATGCACTAGCCATTCATACTTACACGGAATCAGAATGGCAGGCGTTGGATTCTGAATTGGTTCCGAGCTCACCTAATTGTATGGGTGGATCAAAAAGTTAATGATGAAACAAGATTGTTTATTCCTTAACATTAAGCAAACAATGGTTACTTTTTCTTGTTGATTTTTTACGTGTTACCCATGTCATTGCCACTAAGGTGGTATTTTTGATTTTTGAGCAATAATTGTGCACTGGATCTAAAATGCGTAAAGCATTTCAATGATTTCTAACAATGAAGAGCAAAAAATTGTGGGAATCTGGCTATTGAGCGTGGCATGCACACTATAAAAAATGCTAGAATCTTCCGCCTTAAAATAGCTTTTTTCGTCTTTATGTAAAAAGCATATTACTAGATTGTTATTGTGTTGATAGTTTTAATTATTAACACTGAACATGAATTAGTAATGTCGTGTCTTATATAGAATCCTTTTTCCCAATTAAATTAGTGCAAGTGCGTATGATTACAATAAAAAAGGGTTTGGATCTTCCTATAGCAGGAGTTCCAACTCAGGTGATTAATGATGGTAATTCCATCACTAAAGTCGCCTTGCTTGGCGAAGAGTACGTTGGTATGCGTCCTACGATGTATGTCCGCGTTGAAGATGTAGTAAAAAAAGGTCAAATTCTTTTTGCTGATAAAAAGAATCCTGGCGTTATTTTTACTGCTCCAGTAAGTGGTAAAGTTGTTGAAATTAACCGTGGTGCAAAACGTGTACTTCAATCTGTAGTTATTGCAGTTGAAGGCGAAGAGCAGGTTACTTTTAATAGCTATGCAGCAAATCAGTTAGCTTCTCTTGACCGTGATACGGTTAAGCAACAGCTTATTGATTCTGGTGCATGGACTGCATTACGTACTCGTCCGTTCAGCAAGGTTCCAGCGATCGATTCTGAAACAAAGGCTATCTTTGTAACTGCTATGGATACTAATCCTTTAGCAGCTGATGCAGAAGTGATCATTAACCAACAAGAAGACGCTTTTGTTGCAGGCCTAGATTTATTATCTGTGTTAACAGGTGAGAAGGTTTATGTATGTAAGAAAGGTGGGAGTTTACCTCGCTCTTCTCAAGGCAATGTTGAAGAACATGTATTTGATGGCCCTCATCCAGCAGGGTTAGCGGGTACTCACATGCATTATTTGTATCCTGTGGATCTAAATAATGTGGCGTGGAGCATTGGCTACCAAGACGTTATTGCTTTTGGTCAATTATTCTTAACGGGTGAAATCTACTCTGACAGAATCGTATCTTTAGCTGGACCTGCCGTAAATAATCCTCGTTTAGTTCGTACTATTACTGGTGCTAGCTTACTTGAATTAACTGACAGCGAAGTAATGCCTGGTGAAGTACGAATCATTTCTGGTTCTGTATTAAATGGTACTCAAGCGTCTGGCCCTCATGCCTACCTTGGTCCTTACCATCAGCAAGTATGTGTTCTTCGTGAAGGTCGTGAGAAAGAGTTTTTAGGCTGGGCTGTCCCTGGTAAAAACAAATTCTCTGTTACTCGTTCATTCCTAAGCCATGTATTCTCAGGTCAACTGTTTAACATGACAACAACTACCAATGGTAGTGATCGTGCAATGGTGCCAATTGGTAGTTACGAACGTGTAATGCCTTTAGACATGGAACCTACCATGTTATTGCGTGACCTTTGTGCTGGTGATGTTGACAGTGCTGCACGTTTAGGTGCATTAGAATTAGATGAAGATGATCTAGGTCTATGTACGTATGTGTGCCCTGGTAAATATGAGTATGGTCCAATGCTTCGTGAGATCTTGGATACCATCGAGAAGGAAGGGTAATCAATGAGCCTGTTAAAGATTATTGAAAAAATTGAACCTCATTTTGAACCTGGCGGTAAATATGAGAAGTGGTTTGCGCTTTATGAAGCGGCTGCAACTCTGTTTTATACGCCTGGTTTAGTTACCAAAGGTGGTTCACATGTACGTGATAGCGTTGATTTAAAACGTATCATGATCATGGTTTGGTTTGCTGTATTCCCTGCAACATTTTGGGGTATGTACAACTCAGGTCATCAAGCGATTGTTGCTCTTGAGCACATGTACTCTGGCGCTGAATTAGCAGCTGTCGTTTCTGGTGACTGGCACTACTGGTTTACCGAAATGCTTGGCGGCACTATAAGTGCTGATGCAGGTTGGGGCAGTAGCATGCTACTGGGTGCAACTTACTTCTTACCAATATATGCCGTTGTGTTTATTGTTGGTGGCTTCTGGGAAGTGTTGTTCTGTATGGTGCGTAAGCATGAAGTAAACGAAGGTTTCTTTGTTACTTCGATTCTTTTCGCATTGATCGTTCCACCAACTCTTCCACTATGGCAAGCAGCGTTAGGTATTACCTTTGGTGTTGTTGTAGCAAAAGAAATTTTTGGTGGTACTGGTCGTAACTTCCTAAACCCAGCGCTTGCGGGTCGTGCATTCTTATTCTTTGCATACCCAGCTCAAATTTCAGGTGATACAGTTTGGACTGCTGCTGATGGCTTCTCTGGTGCAACAGCACTTAGCCAATGGGCACAAGGCGGTCAAGGTGGCTTAGTTAATACAGTCACTGGCAACACTATCTCTTGGATGGACGCATTCATTGGTAATATCCCAGGTTCAATTGGTGAGGTTTCGACTCTTGCTCTGATCCTTGGTGGCCTAATGATCGTTTATATGCGTATTGCATCTTGGCGTATTATTGCGGGTGTTATGATTGGTATGGTTGCAGTGTCTACACTGTTTAATCTTATCGGCTCTGATACAAACGCAATGTTTAGCATGCCTTGGCACTGGCACCTAGTTCTTGGTGGTTTTGCGTTTGGTATGATCTTTATGGCAACAGACCCTGTATCGGCTTCATTTACCAGTAAAGGTAAGTGGTGGTACGGTATTTTAATTGGTGGTATGGCTGTAATGATCCGTGTAGTTAACCCTGCATACCCAGAAGGTATGATGTTAGCTATTCTGTTTGCAAACTTATTTGCTCCACTGTTTGATAACCTTGTTGTTGAAGGTAACGTGAAACGGAGACTAAAACGCTATGGCAAGTAATAACGATAGCATTAAAAAGACACTGCTAGTTGTTGTCGGCTTGAGTTTAGTGTGCTCACTTGTCGTATCAATGGCGGCTTCTTTATTAAAAGATAAGCAACAATATAATGCGGTTCTTGATAAGCAAAAAAATATTGTTGCTGTTGCTAGCTTAAATGACAAAGGCACAGATATTCCTGCGATATACCAAGAATATATTGAGCCTCGTTTAGTTGATTTTTCAACAGGTGAATTCGTTGAAGGCAATGCAGCAAGTTTTAACCAACGTGCTTCTGCTAAAGATTCAGCAACATCAATTAAGCTTACGCCTGAACAAGATAAAGCGAAAATCATTCGTCGTTCTAATATTGGGTTAGTTTACCTAGTAAAAGAAGACAATGAGCTTACTCGTATTATTTTACCTATTCATGGGTCTGGTCTTTGGTCGATGATGTACGCGTTTTTAGCGATTGAGACTGATGGTAATACTATTGCTGGTATTACATATTACGATCAAGCTGAAACCCCAGGACTTGGTGGCGAAGTAGAAAATCCACAATGGCGCGCACAATTCATCGGAAAGAAACTGTTTAACGCTGATGGCACTCTTGCTATTAAAGTCGTTAAAGGTGGCGCTCCTGCTGATTCTGTATCAGGCGTAGATGGATTATCTGGCGCAACATTAACAAGTAACGGTGTTCAGCATACGTTTGATTTTTGGCTTGGCGATATGGGTTTCGGTCCTTTCCTTGCTAAAGTGAAAGCAGGAGACCTTAACTAATGAATACTAAAGATCTTAAAAAGAATATTTTAGCGCCAGTATTGGATAACAACCCAATCGCGTTGCAAGTTCTTGGTGTATGTTCTGCGCTTGCAGTAACAACGAAATTAGAAACAGCATTTGTTATGACTATTGCGGTAATGTTTGTTACTGCATTCTCTAACTTTTTTGTTTCATTAATTCGTAATCATATACCTAGTAGTGTGCGTATTATTGTTCAAATGGCAATCATCGCATCATTAGTAATTGTTGTTGACCAAATCTTAAGAGCTTATCTTTACGATATTTCTAAGCAACTGTCTGTTTTTGTCGGTCTGATTATTACAAACTGTATTGTAATGGGACGTGCTGAAGCTTTTGCTATGAAATCTAAGCCGTTACCATCTTTTATTGATGGTATTGGCAATGGTTTAGGCTATGGTTTTGTTCTTATCACTGTTGCATTTTTCCGTGAGCTATTAGGTTCTGGTAAATTGTTTGGTGTTGAAGTTCTTCCGTTAGTTTCTAATGGCGGTTGGTATCAACCAAATGGCTTAATGTTACTAGCACCATCAGCATTCTTCTTAATTGGTTTTATGATTTGGGCTATCCGTATCTTTAAGCCTGAACAAGTAGAAGCGAAGGAGTAAGGTCGAAATGGAACATTATATTAGTTTGCTTGTAAAATCGATCTTCATCGAGAACATGGCACTTTCATTTTTCTTAGGTATGTGTACGTTTCTTGCCGTATCTAAAAAAGTAAAGACGTCATTTGGTCTTGGTGTTGCAGTAGTTGTTGTACTGACTCTTGCTGTGCCTTTAAATAACTTGGTTTATACCTACTTATTAAAAGATGGCGCGCTAGTAGAAGGTGTGGATTTAAGTTTCCTTAACTTCATAACTTTCATCGGTGTTATTGCCGCTCTTGTACAAATCTTAGAAATGGTTTTAGACCGTTTCTTCCCACCTTTGTACAATGCATTAGGTATCTTCCTTCCGTTAATCACAGTTAACTGTGCAATTTTCGGTGGTGTATCTTTCATGGTACAACGTGACTATAACTTCACTGAATCGATCGTATACGGATTTGGTTCTGGTGTTGGTTGGATGTTAGCTATCGTGGCACTTGCGGGTATTCGTGAGAAAATGAAATATTCAGATGTACCTCCAGGTCTTCGTGGCCTAGGTATTACTTTCATTACAGTAGGTTTGATGGCGTTAGGCTTTATGTCTTTCTCTGGTGTTCAACTGTAGGGTAAGCACCCAATAATAAGGAATAACAAATGCAAAGCATTATTCTTGGTGTAGCGATGTTTACCATTATTGTATTAATTTTAGTATTAGTGATTTTATTCGCTAAATCTAAATTAGTACCTGCAGGTGACATTACTATCTCTGTAAACGGCGATCCTGAAAAAGCGATCATTACACAACCAGGTAGCAAGCTACTTAGTGCTCTTGGTAGCGCTGGTATCTTTGTATCATCTGCGTGTGGTGGCGGTGGTTCTTGTGGTCAGTGTCGTGTAAAAGTGAAGTCTGGTGGTGGTGATATTCTACCAACAGAGCTTGATCATATTTCTAAAGGTGAGGCTCGTGAAGGCGAGCGTCTAGCATGTCAAGTTGCAATGAAAACTGACATGGAAATTGAACTTCCAGAAGAAATCTTTGGTGTTAAAAAGTGGGAATGTACTGTTACTTCGAATGACAACGAAGCCACTTTTATCAAAGAATTGGTTCTTGCTATCCCTGATGGCGAAGAAGTTCCATTCCGTGCTGGTGGTTACATTCAAATTGAAGCTGAACCACATCACATTAAATACGCAGACTTTGATGTTCCTGACGAATATCGTGGTGATTGGGATAAGTTCAACTTGTTCCGTTACGAGTCAATCGTTAAAGAACATTCGATCCGTGCTTACTCTATGGCTTCATACCCAGAAGAGAAAGGCATTATCAAGCTTAACGTACGTATTGCGACTCCGCCGCCAAATAATCCAGATGTAGCTCCTGGTGTTATGTCATCTTATATCTGGTCTTTAAAAGAAGGCGACAAATGTACTATTTCTGGTCCATTTGGTGAATTCTTTGCTAAAGATACTGATAATGAAATGGTATTCATCGGTGGTGGTGCTGGTATGGCGCCAATGCGTTCTCATATCTTTGACCAACTTTTACGTCTTAAATCAACGCGTAAAATGTCTTACTGGTATGGTGCTCGTTCTAAACGTGAAATGTTCTACGTTGAAGATTTTGATGGCCTAGCGGCTAACAATGATAACTTCGTATGGCATTGTGCTTTATCTGATCCTATGCCAGAAGATAACTGGGATGGTTACACAGGTTTCATTCACAACGTACTTTATGAAAACTACTTGAAAGATCATGAAGCACCAGAAGATTGTGAGTATTACATGTGTGGTCCACCAATGATGAATGCTGCTGTTATCAGTATGCTGAAAGATCTTGGTGTTGAAGATGAAAACATCTTACTAGATGACTTCGGTGGTTAATCTCTCGAAGTGAAAAATATTGGCTGGCTCATCAATTGAGTCAGCCTTTTTTCGTATTAGTGCGCTACATTTAACCAGACAAAGTACAGGGTTATAGGTTTTTTGGAATGTATATTCCTGTGTATTGTTTTGTTATTTAAATTTATGTTAATTAAGGAGTTGGCAGTGATTGTCAGTGTTACTCATTTAGTGAATAGAACCAAACTGATTTTGTTATCTTGTTTTGCTTTACTACTACTTACCGGTTGTGGTGAACAACAACGTGAACAAGTGTATTTAAATGGTCCAACGATGGGGACAAGCTATAATGTTAAATTTATTAATAAAGATGGCTTACCAAAGCAAGATGTTATTCATGCAGAGATAGATAAACGACTAGAGTTAGTAAATGACCAAATGTCGACGTACCGTAAAGACTCAGAATTGAGTCAATTTAATCAGAGTACAGCATTAACGCCATTTACGGTTTCTAAAGATACAGCCACAGTGATTAGTGAAGCGATTCGCTTAAATAAAGTCACTTTGGGTGCATTAGATATCACGGTTGGTCCTTTAGTTAATATATGGGGTTTTGGTCCAGAAGCTCGTCCTGAGGTTGTTCCTACTGAAGATGAATTGAATGCTCGTCGTGCTATTGTCGGTATTCAGCATTTAAGTGCGACAGAAACAACCGTTACAAAAGATATCCCTAACCTTTATGTTGATTTATCAACAATAGCAAAAGGCTGGGGAGTTGACGTTGTTGCTAATTATTTAGAAGGATTAGGCATTACTGACTATATGGTCGAAGTCGGTGGTGAAATGCGAGTTAAAGGGAATAATAAAGAGAATGTTGCTTGGCGTATCGCAATAGAAAAGCCAACGGTTGATGAGCGCTCTATTCAAGAAATAATAGAACCAGGGCATCATGCGGTTGCAACGTCTGGTGATTACCGTATTTACTTTGAAAAAGAAGGGGTACGTTACTCTCATATTATTAACCCTATTACAGGGAACCCAATAGCGAATAAAGTTGTCTCAGTTACAGTACTTGATAAATCATCAATGACTGCTGATGGACTTGCTACAGGGTTAATGGTGTTAGGTGAAGAGCAAGGTATGGCCGTTGCTAATAAACATAACATTCCTGTTTTCATGATTGTGAAAACTAAAGATGGCTTTAAAGAACTCTCTTCTGAAGCCTTTAAGCCTTTTTTGAAATAAGTGAGTAGATAATGAATACTTTTCTAATTACGTTTGGTGTTTTTCTTACTGTTATTGGTGCAATGGCTATTGGTTATATTGTACAACGTAAAGTAGTGAAAGGCAGTTGTGGTGGCCTTGGTTCTGTTGGGATAGATAAAGTGTGTAACTGTCCAGAACCTTGTGATGCACGAAAAAAACGTGAAGCTAAAGAAATCATTCGAGCTGAAAAACTAGCTGCATGGGAAAAAGATCGCATCGCGTAAGTTTTTTACTCTATAACTATCTTAAAACAGCATCTTTATAGATGCTGTTTTTTATTGTAAAAAAATCATTTCATCGCTATTATTTAACTGTGTATTTATACAGTTGATGTGAGTGTTGAGATTGAAAACGTGGAATTAGAAGCAGATAAAAAGGTGCGTAAAATCATTCATATTGATATGGATTGTTTCTATGCAGCGGTTGAAATGCGAGATAATCCTGTATTACGTGACGTTCCTTTGGCCGTTGGTGGAAGTGAAAGACAGCGTGGTGTATTAAGTACGTGTAACTATCAAGCTAGGAAGTTTGGTCTTCATTCAGCAATGCCAACAGGACGTGCGTTATCCCTTTGTCCTCACTTAGTGGTTGTACCTGGTCGCATGCAGGTCTACAAGCAAGTCTCTCATCATATACACCGTATATTTCGTCGCTATACCGATAAAATAGAACCACTCTCTTTAGATGAAGCTTATCTCGATGTTAGTGAATGTACGTTGTTGCATGGTTCGGCGACATTGATAGCTCAACAAATACGTAGAGACATATTTAATGAACTGCAATTAACCGCATCAGCAGGAATTGCCCCTCTTAAATTTTTAGCTAAAATCGCTTCTGATTTAAATAAACCGGATGGTCAGTATGTGATTACTCCGAATATGGTTATGGATGAAATTGACTCATTACCATTGGAGAAAATACCAGGGGTCGGAAAAGTAAGCTTAGAGCGGTTACATAGATCAGGACTGCATACTTGCAAGGACGTCCAACAGTTTGACCAACGTGAATTATTATTGTTATTTGGAAAAATGGGGGCTTCATTATGGAAGCGATCTCATGGAATTGATGAAAGAGAAGTGATTACAGAGCGTAATCGAAAGTCCGTAGGCGTAGAAAGAACATTTTCTCATAATATCAGCATGTTTGAAGAATGCTGGGAAGTCATTAAAACACGCTTGTATCCTGAATTAGAGTCGAGACTAATAAAAGCAAATGGTGATAATTATATTGCTAAGCAAGGTATTAAAATTAAGTTCGCAGACTTCCAACAAA
>SAMEA5043648__coassemble_669_pt1 | contig 17879 bp, 13 predicted proteins | sample SAMEA5043648__metabat2_low_PE_006 | metagenome-assembled genome bin SAMEA5043648 (sample SAMEA5043648) | Gadus morhua
AAATCTCGCATACAACCAATCGCTGCAACCGTATCGAATAAACCAATAAAATTAATACTTACTTTAGTAAATACATCTAACTTTAATTTTTCATATATTAAACCACTTGTTTTTTTATACATTTCATTCGCAAAATGTCGAGCTGTCGCGGCTCCTCGACTAAAGCCAAATATATCAAAAGTAAAGTTAAAACTAGAATTTTCTCCTTCAACTAAATCCATATTATCCACAATTTTCTCAATTGCTTTATTAGATATAGCAACTACACCTAAATCACCAACACCTAAACCCATATCAGGAAAACGCTCATCCTCTCCTTGTGCTTTCGTACCTACACCTTCCATATAAATACGATGGCTAATGCCTATATCTGATTTATATGCTTTAAATAAACGACCTATATTCGTAATCGAATTATCGTAACTTCCTCGCGCTTTCTTTGAATATTCATTCAGCTCTGCACAAATATCTTCATTTTCATCAGGTACAAAACCTTGATCGGCACATTGAGCGCCAAAATCAGCATTAAAAGAGTTGTTTCCTGTTCCATCAAAAAATACCCCAAAACGTATTTCTTGTTTTGTGAAATCTTGAATCTCAATGACGTAACTTTCATTATGAAAAAAAGAAACATTACCTAAGTACCCTTTGTCATGCTCTGTAGGCAATTGATACTCTGGTCCTTTCCCCCATAAATCGCCTAAGGTGACATGCTTATATTCTTTAACAGTGTCTTTTTCTGGGCCACCAAGCTCACCTCTAGAATAATCAATCACAGAAGACACTTCTGATTTATTTCGCATTGCGCGGTTTTCGACAAGATCAATCAACGCTTGAGGTTCCATACTTATTTTAACCAAACCACTCGCAATGTTTTCAATCACATTAATACCGGCTTTTAATCTAACGGTTTGGACCCCACCAACTGCATCTTCAATCGTAATTTCAATGCCTTTATAAGGCTTATTATTCTCATCTCTAAAATCAAGTTCAATCCAATGGTTTTCTTTTTCACAAGGAACACAACGATCACTCATGCTCGAATTCCTTTTCTCACTTCATCTTTCATTATTTTATTTTCAATTTGTTGTATAAGATCTACTTGTTTGTCATCTAAATACCACGCATCAAAAACAAATGTATCTTTCCATTCAGTATCATGAGCCAGTTGGTTAATCGCGTAGGCTTCTAACTCTTCATTCTGAAGATCATAAGCTCTTCCTAACTCCAAATACTTAATAATTCTCGTTTGAAAGTCAGAATATGAATAATGGATTTTTTTCATTAATTCAGGTAATCGCTGCCATGCTTGACGTTCAAGCGCCCAAGCGTGCTTTTTAATACAATAAGAGGAATGATGGTCTTCTATTTTCCACCACGGATCTGACTGAACAAGTACACTCGTATCCTCATTTTTATAAATCAGTTCATTATTGCCTACAGAGATAAGAATAAGAGAGATAGCACTACCAAGAAATGTTGAGAGTTCTTCTGTACTGAATGTCTTTAGCATTGGTTCTAAAACAACCCTGTCGTAATAGCGAAACAACGTAATCTCGCCATCAAGACCCGCAAGGGTAAGGCTCTTCCAATGCTCAATTTGAGTTTCAATATCATCATTGTACTGGATAAGAAAACCGGACGGATTCTCACTAAAGTAAGCTAAGAATTCGGTTGTTGGATTCGGCAATAACCATGGGCCAACATCTTTCAGAGCAGAAAAGTCACTGTTTGAGTAAAGTGAATACGCATCACTTCCTCCAAAATGATAAAAACGTTCAATGACACTTTTATCTTCAAGAGGATTCACAATTAGATAGCGGTGTTCATGCATCGTTCAGTTCCTTATTGCATGGCTTTATTGCAATAAAATGCAGTTTTTGTCCATTAATTAGCGAGTTTATCGATGCCTTCATAGGTAATAACCCTACTTTTTCTAACGTTTTATTTAAAGGTAACATCGCCGTAGCGCCTTCATTACCACTACCCCGGCCCGCACTTCCACCAGAATTAAGATTTATCTTAGAACCCATTAAATGAACACCTGCAGGATCAATTTTCACTACGCTTCCCCCTGCTTTTAAGGTGACTTCAGCCCCTGCTTCTAGAATGATTTTTTGCCCCGAATTTAAGTGCAATTCGGACCCTATTTTCATCATCTGCTTACCACCAATCTTAGAATGTAGACTGCTATTAACTTCATAATGGGCATCACCTTTAACGGTTTCAAACTGACTTTTATTTACTGTGGTGTTTTTGTTTTTCTTTATCTCTTGGAGTTGATTGTTATGAACAAACTTATGCTCATTATTAAATACCTCAACAGTTCGATCATGGTTAATGTGTGCATCTAAATCCCTACCTGCGTGAATATAAACTTGCTCGCTGTCTTTTTTATCTTCAAAATGAAGTTCATTAAACGTTTCTCCTCCTACTGAACTTGAAGTTTTAAATGTACTTCGTGTTTTATGTTCAGGAAGTGCATACGGAAGCTTATTATCACCGTTATAAAGCGCCCCTGTAATAATAGGCTTATCTGGATCTCCATGAATAAAACTGACGATCACCTCGTGCCCTATTCGTGGCAGCACAAATTGGCCATATTGATTACCAGCCCAACCTTGTGACGTGCGTAACCAACAGCTGGTTGTTTCATCACCTTGTCCATTTCTATCCCAATAAAACTGAACTTTCACTCTCCCAAACTCATCACAATAAATTTCTTCGTTACTTGGTCCCGTCACTATCGCCGTATCGGTACTACTAATAAGAGGTTTTGTTTTTGGTTCTAACTTAAAAGGCAAAGTCCAAGGTAAACAGCGAAATGTAGCAACATAATTCGAAACTCCATCAGCAAGTTCTTCTAATACTTGAGGTTGTTTTCCTTGATGGCTGACTTCAGTTAAGAGCCATGTATTATTAAACTCAGGATTAGAATGGCCTACGATTGGTTGAAAATAGCCCGCAGTTAACTGTGCACAATCACTTTCACCAATCAACTCCAGATTATTTACCCGATGTTGCTTTAAATGCAATGAGGCGTGTTTAATCGCAAGATCTGAAGATGATTGATTCGCAGGATACACATATTGCGTCAGTGGCTTTTCCGAGGTTTGATCCTCTTTATCTTCCATTGTAGACTCACCAAAAGAATGAATACTCGGTGTTTGAAAATTAAATTCTCGAACCGATACCTTGCCGACGCTTACTTGTTGCTTTCTAATTAATGAAGTAATGGTATTGCCTTCCTTTACCATTCCATTATCACTGGCCACACATAATGACGCTAACTCAGTATGCGTTTCTGACCCATCAGCAATAATTAACCGACTCCCTTCTTCTTTATGCTCAAAATAGTAAACCAATCCTTCTTCTGACATTAATCGCTGAATAAAGTCAAAATCACTTTCACCATATTGAACGCAATACTCACGAGGCTCATGCGCATTAAATAACTCAATCTCAAAATGATGACTTAAGATCCCTGCTTGTTGATATACCTCAGCAATAATCTCGGGAACGGTTTTGTGTTGAAATATTTGATAATTGGTTCGATAGTTCAAAAGCGAAAATATAGGAATAAGAGTTAATCGATAAGTACTGTAACGAAAAGAGGTGCTCAATTGCTCTATAGACTCCACGACTCCATGAACATAGCGGGGGGATAAATTAGAGTCTTTAGAATTATGATGATGCAATACAAGTCGCGCAGGAAGTTGAAGCCATTCACCAAGATTAAGCTCTGGATCTTCACATATAAACGTAATCTCAAACTCATAAGAGTCACCTAGTTTCTCTTTCCCTGAAAACTCATAGACTTGTAATGGTATCTTAATAGTGGCAACGTCGAGTTCAAATTGTGCTTGATTAGCGTCCTGCATAACTATCCTTAGGTTTCATCCTGAAACTGACAATAGCATCATTAAGCCATTGAAATTATTGATGTAAGGATAATAATTAACTTAAATATTTTCGCTATTTAAATTGAACAAAATGCGACCAACCACACGCCAACGCTTGAAAATCAATCAAACTAAAATTCATGCCAAAAAGCAGTAATATGAGAGAGAAATACACTGCCTTGATCGTTATACAAAAAAAGCCCAAATTCAATAATTTGGGCTTTATGCTAAAAATCAAAGAGCGAAATATAAAATGGGATTTACTTTCGCTTCTCTTTCAACTGCTTAATCACATACTCAGGAGCAACCTTCGATAACGCTTCTAAACACTCATCGCCTTTCTCATTGCCATAACGAATATAGATATCACATAACGCATAGAGTTGCTCTGGTGATCCAGAAATCAGGTACGCTTTTTCAAACGATTTTGTTGCCACAGATAAATCAATATCTTCATGCAACACACCATTTAAATACCAATAATAGCTATTGTTTTCAGCCAATGTTGTTGCCATTTTTATTGACTTAGCGGCATTGTTTTTTTGATTCAAACGCACTTGGGTTAATGCCTTTGAGTAGTATAAGCTTGCTTCTTTGGGTAATTCGTTGATCCCTTTTTCTAAAATAATTAACGCTTCAGCATCTTGACTTTGAGCTCGATAATTATCCGATAAATTAAGCCAAACTTGACTGTTTTTAGGTTCGTTTTTTACTAAAGTTTGATAAATAACGTCTGCATTAGCCCACTCTCCATGCCAACGATATACATCCGCTAATAACCGCTGAGAATTAGAATCGGATTGTGTCTTTAAGTACGTTACCAGTGCTTTATATGGCGCTTCAATTTGTTTTTTCTGCTCTGTATTCATAGAACTGTAATCACGAAGTAAATTCGCAGTCGCAGCCATACGAACACTCGCTTCAGGATCATCCAAAACAGGAGAAAGCATACGCCAGCGATGTTCAAATTGGTATAGATCAGAACCCACTATCGCCGCCTCTCGAATGACAGGGCTAGATTCTTTTAACCCTCTGGCGACGGCAACCAAACTATTTTGATTTGGGTAACGCGCAAGTTGACGTAACGCATCCGCTCTTTTTTCAATGCTTTCATTTTTATTTTGAGCGGTATACGCCAATTGTTGCTCAGGTGTCATACGTTGTGTTTGGTTTGTCGGTGCCGCACCTGTCGCGGCATGAGATGGGATTGAAAACCCAAATAAACTGACGAGTCCTATCGCTGCGTATTTTTTAACGGCATTATTCACTGATTACTCTCCACACTTTTATTCTTATTTTCTACTCTTACAACATAAAAAGATTAAAATTTAGTTGGGAATACCGCGGCTCTTTGCGCTTCTGCTCTTTTCGCGTCACTGTATTTCCCTTGTTGTACTGGGTTTCCTAGCATTTTCAAAATATAGGCAATCGATTTATCGGCATGAGCAAAGAACTTATACCAACCTGCACACAAATAATTCAAGCCAGGTTCACCGTCTCTCGTTTTAATGAAACGGTTTTTCGGACATTCACCATGGCACGCAAATTTATAATCACATCGCTGACATTGAGCCGTTAACGTTTTTGCTTTAGCGAAACCAAACTCTTGTTGCTTAAGACTGTATGCCAGTTCATCTAATTCTTGATTATGAATGTTACCAATCTTATATTCAGGATAAACGTAATGGTCACAAGAAAACACGTCACCATTGTGCTCCATTGCTAGCCCTTTTCCACAAATTTCACCGAGCGTACACAGTGGGTTTTTACGCCCCATCCACGTCTCAACACTCGCTTCAAAGTACTGAACGAACACTTTCCCTAAATCGTGTTGTGCCCATTCATCAAACACGGCAATTAAAAAGTTACCCCATGCTTCATCAGAGACACACCACGGTTCCATTATCGATTCTTTATTACCCGGAATTAAACGTTTATCACCTTGACGTAATTGCACGTCCATTTGTTCTGTTTGAGGGGCGACTGTTCTAAAACTTTTTTGTTCAACAATAGGGATAAACTGCATTTGAGGAGATTTAACGACATCACGTAGAAAACGGTACACTTCTAAAGGATTGCGACTTGTCAGATTGTTTACACACGTTAGTGTGGCGAACTTCACACTATGTTCGTGCAATAAATCTACCGCTTTCATGACTTGCTTAAACGTTCCACGACCCGCTTTATTTGTTCGATAAGCATTATGCAGCAATTCAGGGCCATCGATACTCAAACCAACTAAGAAATTATTTTCAGCCAAAAACTCACACCATTGAGGCGTTAATAGTGTGCCGTTGGTCTGTAGATCATTTGAGATAATAATCCCATCTGGTTGGTATTTTTTCTGTAATACGACAATTTTCTTAAAATAATCCAATCCTAATAGCGTCGGTTCACCACCTTGCCATGAAAAAATGATCTCAGGGGTATTTTGACCTTCAATATATTGTCGAATATAGATTTCTAGGGTTTCATCATCCATTTGTGGAGAACACCCTTTTTTGTAATCAAGTAAGTCTTCTTTGCTCAAATAATAGCAATAAGTACAATCGATATTACACACCGCCCCAATGGGTTTTGCCATAACATGCAATCGCTTCGAGGCTTTACCTTGAAATTGAGGACCTTGAGTAATAATCATTTTAATTCCTATTTTTCTAGCAAAATTAATAGTGAGAACTTGCCTAATGAATAACCTAATCCACCCTTCAAGTTAAGTCACCAAACAAGTTCTAACTTCATAATAAACAAAAAGAACAAACGAATTAGTTATATACGTTATTCCTATTTGGAAAGTCCTTTCACTGTATGATAAACACTCAATCATTACTGCAGAGGACATCATGTTTAGAGTCTCTTTTTTTACTAATATAAGAACCTTATTTGTATCGATATTTCTAAGCACGACCTTAATGGGCTGCATGAGTACTCCACCCCATCCTATTTCTCAAAAAATAGATCAAGATATGGTACGAGTCGAAGGTGGCGAGTTCTTAATGGGATCAGATTCAAACCAAGCGAATAAAGCAGAAAAGCCAGTACACCTTGTTAGCATTAATAACTTTTCTATCTCCAAATTTGAAGTTACTCAAGAATTGTTTGAATCGGTTATGGGCTCCTCTTTAAGTTATTTCCAATCTCCTGATATTCCTGTGAACAATTTAAGCTGGCAACAAGCGAATTTCTTTATCGAAAAACTGAACGAAATGACGGGAGAAACATACCGCCTTCCAACTGAAGCTGAGTGGGAATATGCAGCTCGAGGCGGAAAATTGAGTCAAGGCTATATTTATAGTGGTTCAAACAATATTGATGACGTAGCTTGGTATTCAAAAAACGCAAAAAACCAAGCACACCCCGTTGGAATGAAACAGCCCAATGAACTAGGCTTATATGACATGACTGGTAATGTGGGTGAATTTGTAAGTGACGCTTATGACGATAATTTTTATCGTTATTCCCCACAAGATAATCCAACGAATGCTCGAGAAGAAGCCAGTGGTTTAGCGCATAAATCGGTGCGGGGCAGCAGTTTTTCTTATGACGCAGATGAGTCAGAAAACTACCGCCGAGACTTTGCAAGCCAGTCCATTATCATGTCTGACATGGGATTGCGCTTAGTAAAAGACGCAAAATAATAAGACACACTACCAACATACTTTGGCAAGGAACCCATAATGAAAAATAAAACATTACATTATATGGCACTAACAGGAGCGTTTATCATTCCAATGACCTCGCTCGCAGCAGACCAAAAGCCCAAGCTCGTACTGCAAATTACCGTCGATGCCTTAAGGGGAGATTTGCTCGAACGATACAAAGCCAATTTTGGTGATGATGGTTTTCGTTATCTTATGGATGATGGCACCTATTACACCAACGCGTATTATCAACATGGCAATACAGAAACCATTGTTGGGCACGTATCCCTCGCAACAGGCGCTCCACCAAGTGTTCATGGTATGGTCGGTAACGTTTGGTATGACCGACACAAAGAGCGATTGGTCTATAATGTAGAGGACGGCAATTACAATATGCTGAGCTCAGGCGCCGGTGTAAATAAGGCCACAGAAATTGATCCAACTCAAAAAGTCGCAACCAAAGATGGACGATCACCAGATCCAATTTTATCCACCACCTTTAGTGATGAGTTAGCCATTTCGAGTAATGGGGCATCAAAGATATTTTCCGTTTCGGTAAAAGACAGAGGCGCAATCTCTCTTGGTGGTCATTCAGGTAAAGCGTTTTGGTTTTCAAAAGCAGAATCAGAGTTTGTAACCAGTAATTACTATTATGACGAATATCCAGAATGGGTCACCGCGTGGAACAAACAAAAACTGGCCTCACAATACTCAGGTAAACGATGGGAGCTCTCCCTTCCTCCTGAACAATACACATTAAAAGAAGGCAATCCAGATTACAAAGTAGACCTTGCCGGGTTCAAACGTACCTTCCCTCATCCATACGGTCCTGCAAGCTATAAGTATTACAGCACGATGTTAACCTTGAGCCCTGCTGGTGATGAGCTTACAGAAAACTTCGCAAGCACACTGCTGAAAAAAGAGAATCTAGGCAAAGGAAAATTTACCGATTATTTAGCCGTCAGCTTTTCAGCAAATGACTATGTGATCCACATGTATGGCCCTACAAGTTTAGAAGCGGAAGACAACTTAATTCGATTGGATAAAACCATTACTAAGCTGTTAAAAAATGTCGACGAGCAAGTTGGGTTAGAAAACACTCTGATTGTACTGTCTGCCGATCACGGCGCGCCCGAAGCACCAGCGGTAGTCAATGCATTAGGGGCTCAACAACCTGCGCTCTTTGATCAGAAAAAATTAATCTCTCCTCAATTATTGACTCGTTTAAAAACAGAGTTTGGATTAGGCGAAGATGCGATTCGTTTATACGCTCAGCCTTATATTTATTTAAATCATGATGTCATTAAAAAGAAAGGCGTTTCCCTTGAAAAAGTTCAAAAAGCCGTCGCAGAAGAACTTCTTAAAGTAAAAGGGATTGCTTATGCAGTAACAAGCTCTGATATAGAGAAAAATCAAGTACCGAATACTCATACTATGCAACTGGTTAAAAATAACTACTACCCAACACGTTCTGGTGATGTTTATGTTGTCTATCAACCGCGTAACTTCATCAATGACATGGATGGATTAACGATTGCCTCAACTCACGGTTCACCGTGGCGTTACGATACGTATGTTCCCGTCATTTTTGCGGGATACAATATTGATGACGAGAAAGTAAGTCGAGAAATAACACCCTATGATATTGCCCCAACGCTATCAAGTATCTTGGGCATAACTCAACCAAGTGGCGCAACCGGAAACGTATTAACAGAAGTCACAAGCAACTAATCTGTTAAATATACGAAAAAAGCAGCATTGAGAAATCAACGCTGCTTTTTATTATTCTCAATGAAAGTAATAACGCCACAGTTCTCATAAAGAACCCTGCAATATAATGGAATTTAATCCGTGTTTAACCCTATTTTCACTGCTTTTTGAATTTGTTGTCTCAACCATCTATGTCCACTTTCAGCCGTTCTACTCGGATGCCAAATCGTACACAAATCATGTTGTTGACGACCAAAAGGTAAATCTAATGATTTTAAATTGTAATACGCACCTAAATCATCAATTGCCGATTGTGGCAACATTCCGATCATCTCTGTTGAACCAATAATCGGCATCATTTCAAATGCCCCTGCGGCTCTAATGACAATATTTCGAGCCTCAAGCTCTCCAATATCATCAGCATTCAACAAGCTACTGCGACTGTGCCAGCGTGATGCAGCAACATGTTCTTCTTTTAAAAATTCTTCTAATGAAATGGAATCCCCAATTCGAGGGTGACTTTCACTACAAACGACTCGTAACCTTTCGGTATAAATCACCTCAGACTTTAAAATCGTACGATCTCGGATTGCCATATCAATCACTAAATCATACCGCTGTAAACGCAGATCAGATTCAAGATCCTCTGTAAATTGAGGATGAATTTCTAATGACACATTCGGTGCGCATAAACGAATTTGCTTCACTAACTTAGGGATCAATGAATAACTCACTGTCGATACGACAGCAATAGAGAAAATACGATTGGATGTTTTAGGATCGAACTCCCTTGAGGCCGATAATGTTGAGGTGAAATTCTTCAGTGCTGCAGACATCGCTGGATAAATATCAGAAGAAAATACCGTTGGCTCTACTCCTGATGTATTTCGATGAAATAAAGGATCATCGTAAATTTCACGTAATCTTTTTAATGCTTTACTGACGGCAGGTTGGCTAATACTCATCCTTGCTGCCGCTTTAGAAAGGTTCTTCTCTTCATAAATAGCAACGAAGATGGGAATAAGGTTAAGCTCTGTACTTTTCATAACTACTGACACTGCTGATTTATCCTGCATTCACTGTATAGCGCTAAAGGGATCACACAACCTCTAATCATCACTTTTGTGTTGATGCTCTTGGTTTTTCTCATATTTTTCTCGCTGTTGACTCAACTGAGGAAATACCTCTTTTGGTTTCCATTTACCCCATAGAGAAAACAATCCATTTATTGGTTGGAAAATCTGTTTCCATAAACGCCTAGACAACGTCTTTGTAATTGCATCGGTTTGAAAGTCAGACGTCTCTTGCTGCCAATCCTTTGTCGTACGATATTGCTTTAATTCCAATTGGTTATTTCTAGATCTCAATGCTCGATAAAGAAAAACGCGTACGGTTCCCCACTCTTGTTTCTTCACCGCTTTTGAATACACAAACCAAGCCGGTAATGGATGAGTTTGATAGTAACGAATCGTTTTAATTGCGATAAATAATACAACTAAACCTAAGCTAACCAAAACGCTCAATAATTGCCAATATTGATGTAACCAAGAACTCAACGTATGAGTGACAGCAAACGATTTCCCATCAAGCGTCATGGTTTTTAACTCTTGAGCATCGGTATCCCACCAGGTTAAATTAATTGGGGGAAAGGTAAGCTCTCCCCCATTTTGAAGCACATAAACGACCGATTCTTTTCGCTCAGACAAATAATCGCCACGCGTTTGAGAATCACTTAATTGATTTGGCTGAGCATACATTTGATAGTTAACGGTTGATGTAGCACTCATCAACTCAGGAATTAACATCGCTAATGTGTCAGATCCTTTTATCGTTAGCGTACGTGTTATTGCATCACCCGCTTTTAATTCATCGTTCGATTTATCCCATTCTTGCTCTATCGAAAAATCACGACCAGAAACCCATTTAGATTCATCACTTAACAATCCAGAAGGTGTTATGGCTGAAAATTGTTGAGGCTCGGTATACAACACACCAGAAGCATTACCACCACCGTCTCGTGAGACTTGAACCTTAACCGCTGTTGGCGGAACAACAAAATTGCCTTCTGATTGTGGGTATAACGTCACTTCCCAACGTTGGTGTGTCCACGTTGTTCCATTTCGTCTTTCTGTAAAGTTTGTTGCCAATTGATTGCGCTGCTTTGCGACTACATTTGGAATTTCGATAGGGGCGATGCGAGTTCCGCCAGTGAACCACCTTGGCGTAACCACTTCAATATATAGTATAACTTGTTGATTGACGGCGTACGTTGGCGGTGTCTTATCACTATTTTCTTTGCCGTTATCCGTCTCCGTTAACCACGTTGTGATTGTGACTTTGTCTGACTCAGCCAGCGTTTCGGTAGCATGAGAACGGGCACTAAAACTCAAAACCGTTAATACAATCACAACCAAAAGACAAAAGTGTATTGCGCGACGTTTATCATTATTTTGAGACATTACTTCACCTCTTTATTATTTGGTTTTTCACGCTCAGATAACTCAGGATTTGGCTGTTCTGTATTCGATTGAGCTCGAAGCTGTAACTGGAATTTGGCACGTAAAAAATACTTAGGATCAGCCTCAACACGACGCAACCATTTATCGGCTAACTCTTGGCTTCCTAAGATTTCATTCGCATTCAATTTTTCTTCTTTCATCATTGAAGCATCAACTTCTTCATCAGCACCGTCACCCGTTTTCGGCTTATCGTCGCCGAGTTCAAAAGACTCTTCTGGGCCATCGGTTGTCCCTTTCTGGCTTTCACTCATCCGATTGACTTCATCAACAATGCCTTGCATTACTACCAAATTAATTTCGACCTTTTTTTTCAACTCATCATCAAGATCTCTTTTTAACAGCCACTGATATATGTCACGGGCAGCAACATATTCTCTTTGTCTTGCCAGTGAATTAGCGGCATTAAAAATCCCTAAATCCGATTTTACTTGTAAAAAAGCACTGTGAGCCAATTTGTATTCTCCGGCATAATAATACGCAATGCCTTTTTTAAGGGGATCTTTATACCCTTTAGCTGCCTCAAGATATTCCGATTGATTAAAGTACCATTGCCCTTGTTGGTCAGGAGTTAACCATAAGTTCATCCACGACTGAGTTGTTTTTTCCCATAGAGTTACTTCTTTAACAGGCTCATTTGTTTTGGCTTTTAAACTCACCGTTTCTGCGTAGGTTGGCATAGAATAAAAACTAGGGAATACAACCAGTGCCACTAAACACCACTTCACTAACCACCCTTTTCTAAACCACGATAGCATCAGTAACGACATAGGAAATAAAAGAAAATACCCCATGTCCTTCCATGGCATTGCCGATTCATTATTAAGTTGCATATGACGTTCAATCTTGCCATTTAATGCCTTAACATCACTATCATCGATCGTGACCTCAACCACGCTGCCATTACTTTTATTCGCTAATGACTTGAGTGATGACAGATCCATTGGGTTATCACTGGCTCGATCTCCATTCCCTGCGGCAAGTACCAACAATTGATGTTTACTCGTTGAGAAATACGTTTCAAAAGCTTGAGTCGTTGCAGGGTTTACACCATCAGAGATCAACAATACCGTGCCTACACTTTCAGATCCCAACTGTGGCTCGATTAATGGCAATGCGGTCTCTGCACTCTTTCCTTCAACAGGCATTATATCCGGCTGAATTGCAGCTAAAAATGGCGCGAATACCGAATCATCTTTAGTTAATGGCATCGCTAAATGTGCGGAGCCAGAAAAGACAACTAATCCTGTTTCACCACCTTGTCGTTGCTTGATTAAGTCTCGTATTTTTTGCTTTGAGCGTTCTAAACGATTTGGGGCAAGATCTTTTTGCAACATCGATTCACTATTATCCAACACGATAAGCAAAGCCGCTTTATCTTCCCCAAAAGGAGACGCCTCACGCTCCCAAGTTGGGCCTGCACACACAATGATCGCCACAAACATCGACACACTGAGTAATTTAAGCGGCAATTGTTTTTTCCATCCCGCCTCATTAATCGTTAATGCACTGCGTAAATGTTTAGGTAATTGTTGTTGCCATTCATTCTTTGAGTCTTGTTTCCAGCGTAAATAAATGACAATGCCAAACGGAATTAAGACCAATAACCATAACGGACGAACGAAATGAAATTGGTCGACAATTTGTTGCCACATCAGGGAATCAAACATGCTTTTCTCCCGATTTAACATGACGCTTAATGGTCGCAAAACCAAATGCCAGTAAATACATCACGACAATCAACATTATTGGGTATTGATGAATCGATTGTTTTGGTCGATAAGTGGTGCTTTCATACAATTGAGGCTCTAACTCGCCAATGGCTTCATAAGCTTGCTCTAATTCTTCGCGGTTAATTGCTTGGAACGCTTTTCCACCAGACGCCTCTGCCACTCGATTAATCACATCCATATCTAACGCTTGTTCACCCACTGTTCTTGGGTCGCCCATTGCTATCATATGAATACGAACGCCTTTTGCTGCCGCCACTTTGGCTGCATCAATGGGTTCAACATAGCTTCCAGTATCATTACCATCCGTTAAGACGATAACGACTTTCTCGCGAGGTTTCCCTGCTACGTTATTCTCAGAGGTGTCTTTATTGCTCTCTTCCTCTGTTGCACTTTGTTCAAATACTTTAATGGCAAGTCCTATTGCATCACCAAGATGCGTGCTTTGCCCTGCCATTCCAACGTCAGTTTGATTTAATAACTCTAACCACACTTTCTGATCGGCGGTAAATGGGGTTTGTACAAACGCCGCATCACCGAAAAGTATTAACCCTAAGCGGTCACCTTTACGGGTGTTAACAAAATCCGCTAACACTTCTTTGGTTGCTTCTAAACGTGATATCTTTTGAACATCACCTTTGCTAGACGACGATTTAGAGACGAAATCGGTCTCTGCCATCGAACCAGATAAATCCACTACCACCATTACATCCCGACCTAAACTTTCACGTGTTTGCGGTTCACCCAAAATAGTCGGTTTAGTTAATGCAAAAATCAGTAAACACCATGAAATAAGAAGAAAGGCTTTTTGCCAATGACTTGCACTTAACTGGCTCGCGCCTTCAGAAGGGCTTTCATCTAACGCTTGTACTAACACATCAAAAAAAGGCACTTTGATTGCTGATTGACGAGTTCGATAAGCAGGAATAAGCCAATAAATAATAATAGGCAGTGGCAGCATCCATAGCCAATAAGGATTCGCAAACTCCAGTTGATTAAACGGCATGCTTTTCTCCTTTTTGTTCGACTTGTGGCTCAGCATGATCCGCAAGCCATTGCTGACACAGTACGATTAATTCAGCCAGTTCTTGTGATGATAGCGCGTGTTTCTGTTGTACTAACGATCGTATCCATTTCTGGCCCAGTTCGTCATGAAATAGAACATCACTGGTTGAGTAATAATCTAAATCAACGAGAAAAGCCTCGTCAAATACATTGGCTTTATTTGAGTTTAGATAAGTTAATACCGCTTTCATTACTTCAAAGAGATCATAATTAAGTAATGGTGGCGTATTTTGTTTATCCATCGAATTCTGCAGTAGACCGACTAACGCTATCGCTTCACGACGATATCGATTTCCCCACCATTTTTTACTCCATTGAACCGCTTGATAAACAATAAAAACAGCCAGAATAACCGCGACGATTTTCCAACCAATGGTTTGAGGAAACCAACTCACATGATCAGGAACGGTTACTTCACTCATTTTTCTTAGCATATAACTGCTTGGTGGCTCATGAATACTCATCGTCTGCCTCCAATTGCTCGCTTAAATTGCTCTATGTGATTGCCAGACGTATCGGCTTCAATAAGCGGAAGTCCTTTTGCTGCCATCAATTGAATCAATTGTTCTTTCTTTAAATCTTGATGTTCACTCAGCCCTTTATTGGCTAAATCAAACTTCTTCGCATCACTTAAATTGAGCTGATACGATCCATCACCCACAACCCAATCACTGTTTTGTGAGGGAAAGTGAGACTCGAAAGGATCAGAGATTAATACCCCTAATACATCATTATGTTTTTGAAGGTGTTTTAAGTGAGTGATCTCATCAGGCGTTACGCCATGCCAATCACTGAAAATAATGATAGTGGCTTCTTTAAGCTTCAATCGACCTAATAGCGTCACAAATTGTGAAAAACAAACGTCATCAACGTCTTTACTTTCAATATCTAAAGACTTATTAACACTAGATAACAATTGTAATCGATGGAGCAAATCTCCTTGGGATCGCTTGGGTTTTAACCAATGCATTTTCTCGCTTGAACTGATGACAAATCCCACTCGATCACTGTCTTGAAGAATGCGCCATGCGGTCAATGCAGCTAATTCTGCGGCCACCACCGATTTCATGGTGTCAATAGAAGAGAAATACATGCTGCTACGCTGATCGACACACACAATAAAGTTGCGATCTTTTTCTTCAGTGTAAGAACGAACGTGTGGCTTACCTGTTCGCATCGTCACCTTCCAATCGAGATTACGAATATCATCACCGAGTTGGTAATGTCTTAGCTCTTCAAAATTTAAGCCTCGTCCTCGAAAAATAGATGAATGACGACCAGACAAAGCAGTGCCTGATTTCAAATTCGGTAATAAACTGAACGCTCTTGCTTGAGATTGCAGTTTTACTAATTGGCTGTATTCGCAATGAATACGAGTGTCTGTGCTTTTTTTGTTCATAAAAAGCCCTACCCAATAACAACGTGATCCAATAATTCGTCTATCACTTGCTGCTGAGTCACACCGTCTGCCAATGCGTCATAACTCAGCGTAATACGATGCCCTAATACCGAATGTGCCATTGCACGAATATCATCAGGTTCTACGTAATCGCGACCTTGTAACCACGCGTAAGCACGAGCACATTTATCTAACGAAATCGATGCTCGGGGGCTTGAACCCACCTCTATCCAACGAGAGAGAGTAGAATCGGCATAACGCTCAGGTTTACGTGTCGCCATAACCAAAGCAACAATGTATCGCTCACTGATCTCAGAAACCTCGACAGACGAAAGTTCAGATCTGGCTTGCATAACCACTGAAGGATCTAATTGAATCGATGCTTCTACTTCTGATTGTTCTGCTTGACGTATTTTATTGCCGGATTCTTCCCCTCGTACAAGGCGAATAATATCCAATTCAGCGTCATCGTCTGGATAATCAACCGACACCTTCATGATGAATCTGTCCATTTGCGCTTCAGGCAGCGGATATGTCCCTTCTTGCTCTACTGGGTTTTGCGTTGCAAGTACCATGAACAATTCTGGTAATATATGGGTTTGATCGCCAACGGTAATGGTGCCTTCTGCCATTGCTTCTAACAATGCAGCTTGAACCTTGGCTGGCGCACGGTTAATTTCATCCGCCAATACAATGCTGTTAAAAATAGGCCCCGGTTGAAAATGCAATTGCGGTTTGCCATTTTGTTCTTGATACACTTCGGTACCCGTCACATCAGATGGCAGTAAATCGGGCGTAAATTGAATACGCCCAAACGACGTATGCAAATTATCCGCTAGCGATTTTACCGAGCGCGTTTTGGCCGTTCCCGGCAAGCCCTCTAATAAAACGTGTCCTTGAGTTAATAACCCAATAACAAGTGAACGAACCACATGGGATTGACCAATCACTGATTTCTCCACTTGAGAAATGAGCGAGGTAATAGCCTGTTGAGTTTGATTCATATTTTCTCCTTAAGTCCACTTGTCTGATTTTTATCTATAATCCATTCTAGTTAAATCCATCATAACTATTGGTTATAGTGCTCATTAATAAAGCCGTTTCTTAAGATCTGCGATCACATTTTTAGGGGCATATTGCTCCAATTGGGTAATGCATTGTTTTGCTTGTGGTGATTTGGCTTTTAACAATTGATCACATCGAGCGAATAAATGTTGAGGATTACCACTTAAACTGAATGCTTTCTCTAATGCTACCGCACCTTTATTGGTATCTATCCCCTCTAAAGAAAGGCCATATACATACCAGTACTGCGCATTTTGTGCTTCAGTGTCTGTTGCTTGTTTAAAGTAATTCGATGCGTCTGTTTTCTTACCTAAACGCAATAATGACAATCCGGCGCTGTAACGTAGTGCGCCAGATTTAGGTTGTGCTTTAATCCCTTGTTGCATCAACGTAAGGCCTTTCATTTCATCGCCTTGAACTCGATACAAATCCGCAAGGTTTACGTAACTGTTCACAAAGTACGGTTCTACATTAATCGCCCCTAAATACGCTTCTTCTGCTTTTTCAAACTCACCTTGTGCTCGATATACGTTACCTAAATTAGTTCGACCAAAACCTCTATCTGCATTGAATAATTGAACATTTATGTACTCATTCAATACTGGTGTTAATTGCTCACGTTGAAGTGGGTTCCATTCAGGCCAGTACGCCGCTAATGCTCCCGCTGCCTCAGCACGAATACCCAATACGTTATCCGTTAGTAAAGGCGACAATATCTGCCAACGATCATGAGATGGGTATCCTGCCGATCCTTGAATAGCCCCTAGACGAATTAACTCATCATCATGTTTTACCGCTCGACCCAATGCCACTAAGGTATTTTTACTTGGAAACGCGCTTAAACGTTGTAA
>SAMEA5043648__coassemble_305_pt1 | contig 17488 bp, 12 predicted proteins | sample SAMEA5043648__metabat2_low_PE_006 | metagenome-assembled genome bin SAMEA5043648 (sample SAMEA5043648) | Gadus morhua
ATAGGGATTTGAACCCTAGAACCGCTATTAACGGTTGCCGGTTTTCAAGACCGGTGCTTTCGACCACTCAGCCATCCCTCCGTTGTTGAGCGCATAATACGGCGATGAGTAAATCTTGTAAAGTCTTAAATTAAAATAAAGAAGTGTTCGTGTTTTTTTTAGACATTTAGCACATTTATCCTTCATGGTATTTTTGTTCGTCATGAAAATAAACACTAAAAAAACATAAATGAAACATATTGCTACATTTGTTAGCTGTGCTTTTCTTATTGATAAATAACAATTAACGGTTCTAAATTTTTAATTTTTTTGGTGTTTTGTTAACGTTTTACTCTGATTGTTTGAACTTTGCATTTATCGTGTGACTTAATTGTTTGTCATACAGTTCCCTATGAAGAGAGTCTTCAAAGGGCATAATTAAATGGAAATTGAGAATGAATAAAAAATTATTGGCATTAGCTATTATCGCTGCATCATCTAACGCAGTGGCTGTTGAACTTTATAATGAAGAAGGCACAACATTTGATATTGGTGGTCACGTATCTGTTGCTTTAGAAGGTTCTGATGAAGGCAATACTGATGTAACTTCTGTCTCTCCACGTATTAATTTTAATGCAACACATGACTTAGGTAATGGTTTTGTTGCTGATGCTAAAGGTGAATGGGCTCTTAACTATTTAGATGGTGGTGAAAATGCATTCACAACTCGTCTAGGCTACATCGGTTTGACGCATGAAGAATTTGGCCGAGCTGTTGCGGGTACGCAATGGTCACCTTATTACAGTGTTGGTGGTGTTGCTGATTTACCAATTGCATTTGCCAACGAATTTCTTTATGAAGACCAAGGTAACTTAGGTACGGCTCGTGCAGATAAAATGTTGAGCTATGGAAAAGCGTTTGAATTGGGTGATGCAGGTAAATTAGCATTGGCTGCTGGTTGGCAGGGACGTAAAACAGATACGCCTGACAATTCAATTGTTGAGAACGATTACGGTAACCGTGCTCAAATCGCATTGAATTATAATGTTGCTGGTTTCTCTGCAAACTATGCATACAACACAGGCGATGTAGATTACGGTTTGAAATCAGAAACATCTGAGTCTCATATATTGAGTGCCACTTATGGTCAATATGGTTCAGGCTTATATGTTGCTGGTGTATATGCAATGAATGAGAATATGAACAGTGATGCTAATGGTATCTTGATTGAAGATGGTTCAGCATACGAAGCTTTGGTTGCTTACGCTTTAGATAACAGTTTAAACCTTAGCTTAAATTATGAATCAGTCGTTGATAATGACGCAAGTAAAACAGTATATAGCACTACGGCTATTCAAGCGGAATACAACTTTACTGATAAATTTGTAGGCTTTACTGGTTATCAATTAGATCTTGGTAATGATTATAATGACACAGAAGACAACAAGTGGATGTTAGGTGCTCGTTACTACCTATAATGGTTGTTAACACACTATTACTCTAGAATCTTAGATCCAGCGTATTTCAAAGTACGTTGGATTTTTTTATTTTAACTATACTAAGATTAAGTGAGTGTTTTTATTTGTGCAGTAGGTAAAGAGGATTAGAAATGGTGGTGAGAAAAGGATGTTTCACACACAGAAAAATATCAATCAAACTGGCACTTGGGGGGTTGTTTGTATTTGCTACTTTATTTACGGCATCAATAGCGATTGGGTTTCAGTATTATTTTAGTAAGCAACTCGCCACAGAGAATGCATTAACAACGTATTCATCAATGTCTACGATGGTAAATACGCACATCCGTTTTCTGGATACCGAGGCTTCAAACGTAGGTAAAATTCTAGCAAAGATTGGCAGCTCCCCTCATTATCAAAGAAGAGAAGAGGACATTAAAAAAATATTTACTGAAGTATTATCAAATAATCCTATCTTTTATAGTATTTATATTGCTTCTGATAACGATGATTTTTTTCAAGTGATTAATTTGGATGCGTCATTAATTATTAGAGAAAAATTGAATGCGGATAAAAATGATCGATGGGTGCTCGTTCAGGCCAAAGGAGACGGATCTCAACGGATTAAAACATTTTCTTATTACTCTGACGATTTTGTATTAAGAGACAAAACAACAGCAGCCACTACTTATTACCCTTCACAAAGACCTTGGTTTTTACAAGCTCAAGAAAATGTATCTTATAAAACTAACCCTTATTTCTTTCAATATCTTCAAATCACTGGGCAAACGTATTCAATTAAGGTGGAAAACACCGACAAAGTGATTGGCATTGATATTGTTCTTTCATCGATGTCGGATGCTTTAGTGTCATCTTCTCTTGGTAGTGCTCTTGAGAGTAATCAAGAAGGGTTTATCTATAAAGATTCGGGTGAAGTAATCGCTTCAAATTGGAATCATTCATTCAAAAAAGCAGACATTGAGTCGGTTCCTCTAAAGTTAACGGAAGAAGAGAAAGCATTAGTTCAAAAACGCGGTAAATTGAAAGTATCAAACCAAATGGATTGGCTTCCAATTGACTATGCTGTCGCAGGTAAACCTGAAGGTTATGCCATCGAGTTATTAGAAATTGTTTCTGAAATGACAGGGCTAAAATTCAAATTTATTAATGGTTTTTCTTGGAATGAATTAGTTGAAGAATATCAAAAGGGAGAAATAGACCTATTACATTCGATATTAAAAATAGACAATAATTTAAAATTTGAACGTTACAGTGAACCTATGTACCAACTGCCGATTAGTATTGTGACTAAGCAAACGGACATAAAAATAGAAAGACTTGATCAGTTAAATGATAAAGCACTCGCGGTTGTTAAAGATTGGTCAGTGATCCCTAAATTAAAACAAGGTTACCCGAGAGTTGATATCGTGATATTTGATACGATTAAAGAGGCGTTGAGCTCCGTCGTATCGGGTCGAACCGATGCTGTTATTGGTACGACGCTTACCTTGGGTGCCGCCAGTGAACAATATGTATTCAGTGATTTAACTTTTCATCAGAATGTGAGTATTTTAGGTTGGAATGGCAGCTTGAAATTCTTTTTTACAATGAAGAAAGAAGATCAAGCGGTTATAAATTTAATTAATCGTGCTATCCAAAATATTTCTTTAGCTCAGCGTTCAATGTTAGAAGACAAATGGAATGGCAGTTACCATTTGACAGTGAAAGATCAAGAAAGAGATCTTCTGGTGCCTTACCCAGAATTAGTTACGTTAGCGAACAGTGAAGGGCTACAAGGCCAGTTGATACAAAAAGACCTCAATGGCGTGATGAAATATTTCTATGTCAGCGCCATTAATGAAAATGAATATTTTGGGGTCGTTATTCCTAATGAACTTATTTATTCAGAAGTGAACGAAAAACTTTATGCTTCAATTTTACTAACGATGATTGTGATGGTGCTATTTATTCCCTTTGCGTGGTTTTTAAGTGGACCAGTTGTTAAACCGATTCGATTATTGCAAAAAGAAACCATACAAATAAAAAATGGTAATTATGATCAGGTACTAAAAGTGGATAGCTATATAAAAGAAGTATGGGATTTATCCGTCTCAGTTGATGATATGGTTAAAGAGCTTATCCAACATGAAAAAAATCAAGAAGAGTTCGTAGAGTCTTTTATTCAATTGATTGCCCAAGCGATAGATGATAAATCGCCATATACGGCAGGGCATTGTAATCGAGTGCCAATATTAGGAATGATGTTAGCAAAAGCGGCTGAAACGTCAAAACGAGGCATCTTAAAAGACTTTGTATTTCTCAATGAGGATGAACGTAGAGAGTTCAGAATTGCGGCTTGGCTTCATGATTGTGGGAAGATAACCACACCAGAACATATTATTGATAAAGGAACAAAACTAGAAGCCAATTATAATCGAATTCATGAAATTCGCATGAGATTTGAAGTGTTATGGCGTGATGCTGAAATTGAATATTATAAGGCGGTTCAAGAAACGCCAAATAATGAACCAGAACTAAGAAAACAAAAAGAGTTAACACAGAAAGAATTAAGAAAAGAATTTGAATTTGTTGCCACTTGTAATGTTGGTCAAGAATTCATGAGTGAAGAGGCTCAAGATAAGATCCATCTAATTTCGAAAAAAGAATGGTTACGTTTTTTTGATGACACCCTAGGCTTATCACCAGCCGAAGAGCTAGCAATAGATAAAAGCACGGTAACACTGCCTATAAAAGAGCAATTACTTAGTGATAAACCATATCATCAAATTACCCGTATCCGTTCGTTTGAAATAAACCCAGAATTTGGAATAAAAATGGAGGTCCCTGAATTACAGTATAATTTGGGGGAAATATATAATTTATGCATTGAGCGTGGAACGTTAACGCCAGAAGATCGCTTTAAAATTAATGAACATATGATAAGTACAATCAAGATGCTAGAGAGCTTACCATTCCCACCTAAACTAGCTCGAGTTCCAAGATATGCTTCAACTCATCATGAAACCCTAAAAGGAACGGGTTACCCAAGAAAATTAAGTGCTAAAGACGTGTCTGTTCCAGAGCGAATATTAGTATTAGCTGATATTTTTGAAGCCCTTACCGCATCTGATAGGCCTTATAAAAAAGCAAAACCAGTGAGTGTCGCTATTGAGATCATGCATCAGATGGTTGTCGATGAATATATTGATGAAGATGTATTTAAGCTCTTTATTGAAAGTGGTCTTTATATTGAGTATGCGAAAACATACCTACCAGAAGCGCAGTTAGATACTGTCGATATTACTAAGTATCTATAGCTAATGATTTAATTAGTATGATTGATATTAGTTTTGTTACAATCAGCCCAAATTATTGTCTATGTAAAGGTTCATCATGTCATTTGCTTCATTAGGGTTAACTACCGAGCTCGTTAACATTGTTTCAGAATTGGGTTTTACAGAGGCAACTCCTGTACAACAGCAAGCTATCCCACTCGTATTAAAAGGACATGATGTACTTGCAGGGGCACAAACGGGTACAGGTAAAACGGCGGCCTTTGGTTTACCACTAATTCAACGGTTGATTGAAAGCCCAAGTCCACGAATTGCTAATTCTAAAGTTATTCGTACGTTAATCTTGACGCCAACAAGAGAGTTGGCTCAACAAGTGTTCGATAGCTTGGTGACGTATACTAAAAATACCGATCTTAAGTGTGTTGTAGCGTATGGCGGCACAAGTGTCAAAATACAAACAGAAAACCTTATTGGTGGTGCAGACATCTTAGTTGCTACACCAGGGCGATTACTTGATCACTTACACTTAAACAATATAACGTTAAATCAAGCTGAATACCTTGTTTTAGATGAAGCAGATAGAATGCTTGATATGGGCTTTATGCCTGACATTCAACGTATCTTACGAAAAATGGCAAGCAAGCATCAGACGTTATTTTTCTCTGCTACGTTTGGCGATAAGATTAAAGAGATTGCTTACCGTATTCTTGATAATCCAAAAGTGGTTCAAGTGACCCCTTCAAATAGCACTGCAGATACTGTTGAGCAAATGGTTTATCCTGTCGATAAGCATCGTAAAAGCGAATTGCTTGCGTATTTGATTGGCTCTCGTAACTGGAAGCAAGTTTTAGTCTTTACAAAAACCAAGCAAGGTTCTGATGATTTAGTAAAAGAGCTTAAGTTGGATGGCATTAAAGCGGCTTCTATTAATGGTGATAAAAGCCAAGGCGCTCGTATTCGAGCATTAGAAGAGTTTAAAACGGGTAAAATTCGTGCATTAATTGCGACTGACGTTGCTGCTCGAGGCTTGGATATTGAACAACTTGAATGCGTAATTAACTACGAATTACCATTTAAAGCAGAAGATTATGTTCATCGAATTGGTCGTACAGGCAGAGCTGGGCATACTGGTAAAGCCGTTTCATTAATGAGTGCAGATGAAGACTACTTATTAAAAGCGATTGAAACATTATTAGATACGCGTTTACCTCAAGAATGGTTAAAGGGTTACGAACCAGATCCTAATGCACCGAAAAAAGAGAATCAACCGAGACAAAGTCGTGGTCGTTCTTCAGATAAAAGAAAAATGAAAGCAAAAACAAACGTTCATGCTAATCGCGGTAAATTCAAGAAATAAGAAAACATAATATATAAATCAAATACCCAATATTCATGAATGAAATGATATTGGGTATTTTTTTGTTTGTAATGTGGTTGTTTTATATTTGAATATTATATGTGGTTTATTTTTATCTTATTTGTTTTACTTGATCTTTAATAGTGTGATTATGTTCAAATATAAGTCATTAATTCTTAAGTATGAAGCACATTAATTTTGTATGTAAAACAGTGTAAAATTGTATTGATTGAGAAAAAACTGAGCGTATGATTTCTCGAAAACTGAAACCATTTGTGGACCATTTTTCTTCAGTTTTGTTGGAGTCGTTATGCTGCAAAGAGTTGCAAAAGCACTTTGCTTATCATCTTTATTTATATCCTCTCATTTATTTGCTGAGTCTTTTACTTTACCTATTTGGAAAGAGGAGGCGGAAGCTCGTGGGTACACTTTACCTGAAGCTTTTGGGCTGAACGTTAGTTACATGAAACAAACTCAAGACATCTCAGTAGATAGTGTTGGTTTTGAGGGGACTATTCCGGCTCTTTTTCCGTGGAAGCCGCCACATGCGCTAAGTAATTTGGTTGATATAGAAGCCGTAGGAAATGGCAAGCAGGAGAGTGAAGTATTAACATTACGTGGTGATGTTTGGCTTTTCCCTTTTCTTAATTTATACGCGATTGTTGGACAACTTAAAGGTTATTCTGAGACGACGATTCATGTAAAAGCGCTAGGGTCTGAGAAATTGTCAGGAAATATGCCATTTCGTCTGGATTTGAACGGCACGCTTTATGGTGCTGGTTTTGTTCTTGCTGGTGGATATAAAGGTATTTTTACGTTAGTTGATGCGAGTTATACAGAAACCGCACTAAACGTTATTGATGGCTCTATCACTTCTGTCGTTATTTCTCCTCGTATCGGATATGACTTTACTCGCATGGGGACGCCATTGCGTTTTTGGGTTGGTGCGATGTATCAAGAGGTTGAACAATCATTATCAGGTAACTTAACTGACATTGGATTAACGGGCAGTTTGGGTAATCTTGTGGGTAAAGTCGATAATGGCCGCTTTAATGTTGAGCAACATTTAGTGACCCCATGGAATACGTTATTAGGTATGCAATATAAATTGGACGATGGATTATACCTATTAGGTGAAGCCGGTTTAGGCAAACGAAAAAGCCTTTTCTTAACTGTTGATATGCGATTTTAAATCATGAGATTGATAGGATTCCTCACTGTCGTTATTTTTAGCGCATGTACTTTTTCGATCTCAGCAAAACAAAAACCTGAAGGTTGGGTCGATACTTTTCTTGAAGAATTAGGATCATCTGAGACCATCGATGTCAGTAAAGGGATTGATTGGGCTGTATTACCCGGTCCTTTTGCAAATCCTGAGCAAGGCTTTGGTATCGGTATCGCAGCGGTTGGTCTTTATTCTCCGACAGCACCTACAGAAGGGACGCCATTATCAACCATTAATATTACCGGCTATGGGTCTAGCTCTGGCTCTTATGGTGTTGGTGTGAATAATCGTACGTATTTTGATAATGATGATTTGCGATTACTTGTGGAAGCGAAAGCAAGCCATACCCCTGAGTACTACTGGGGTGTTGGTCGAACTGCGGCAGAAACAGACAGTAATAAAACGTTAGTAGAAGCTCAGATTTTAGGGTTTTCACCGAAAGTAGCGTATCAATTTTTACCGAATACTTATGTATTAATTGGCCTTGATATGGAAAGTCATCGTAAACAATCGGCTGATACAGACTTATTGCCAAGTGATGATCTTGCTGATCGTTTTTTAAGCGCCTCAACACTCAGTCTTGAATATGACAGCCGAGATTTTGAACTAAATGCTCAAAAAGGCATGCTATTTAGTGTCAATTGGAATGCGTATCGAGAAGAGTTTGGATCTGATTTTAATTTCGATAAAATAACGATTAACTATCGGCAATATTATGCGTTATCAGATGCGACTATTATTGCTTGGGAAGTTTTTGGTGAAGATGTTGAAGGGGATGCACCTTGGTTTGCGCTTTCTAGCTTAGGCAGCGATAAGCGTATGCGTGGTTATTATTCTGGTCAATATCGCGACAATACGCAATTGTCTGGACAGATCGAGTTTCGTCATCAATTGACACAAAGACACGGAATGGTTGCGTGGATCGGTGGTGGTAATGTTGGTGATTCTTTTAATGCGTTGTTTGATTCTAAATGGTTACCTACTTATGGGGTAGGGTATCGATTTGCGTTTAAACCTCGAGTTAATGTCCGATTGGATTATGGTCTAGGGAAAAACAGCCAAGCCATTTATTTTCAAATTAATGAAGCATTTTAGAGAGTAATCCTATGAATAGTAAAACAGTCGCTATGATTGCGAGTTTCCTTTTTTTGGGGAGTTCATTTTCAGTCTTTGCTGAAGCTCCTGTCGGCGTTAGGCCTTGTTGTGCGTTTGGTACTAATTTACAAACCGAAGTCGGAGGGATCCCCGTTCCTTTTGTTTCTGTTGAAAACGTACTGAACATCAGCGAGTTAGGTGATCATATTTATAATGATGGAAGCCAAAGCGTTGCGAGTAGCTTAATGGGATTCGGGGACGAGAGTAACGGCATTTTTTATTCAGAAAAAGGCGGTTTTTTAGATTCAGCTCATATTCGTGATACTGCCGATTTTACCTATTTTCTCTATACAGAAATCAGTGCGCATTTAGGTGAAAACTACGGTATTGCTCTCTCTCCTGAATTAAAAGATCGAATAGTACAAATGAACGCTTCAACGGAATCGTATTCGCAAGCACAACGAAAGTCTATCAGTATTGAAGTCGCCGCATTAACCGCTTATCGTTTAGCGCAATGGCATGAAATTGCTCAATGGTTTGGTATGGAATCGGTTGGTGGTTTTAAAGAATACGCATCCGCTTTTTCGCCAGAAGATTTGTATTCAAATATGCTTGGGGCAAGATTAGCGAGTGCGGTCATTTCTAATAATCCAAATCTAGATAAAAATGATTTTTCAAAAGCGATGACACAAGCGATTCATGATAAGTTTATTGAATTGAAAGTCGGGTCGAAAGAAGAGTCAAAAGCAGAAATTGAAAGTATGGATGGTGTATGGTGGGATAGCGATAAACGTCTGCCAAATAAGTGGGTAGTTATTCATAGAGAATATCATTTAGGCACGGATCTTCGTCCTAATGGGTTTAAAAATGGAATGGAAGAAAGCTTAGCAACCGAACACGAAGGACTTGTAACGTTTAAGCTTATGCCGAATCAAAATGACAATGCGTTCGTAGCATTACCTGAATCATTACAAAGTAAACCTTATTGGACACCGAGTGATTTTCAACGTATTGCTGATTTTGCTAAAGAAAAAGACGATAAAGAGCTTTCTACAAACCCGTAATCTTTCTATTACTTGAATAAAAAAGCCCCGATAGCTAATGCGTATCGGGGCTTTTTTTATCTTAAAAGATATTAAGCTTTACTTGTTTTTGGAACCGTACCGTATTTCTCAGTACTAAACCCTTTCACTAAACTTACACACATTAGAAGTAAGATAAAGGTGAATGGCAGTGCAGTAGAAACAGTACCTGCTTGCAGTGCTTGCATCGCTTCAGTACCACCAACCCATAATAATACGGCAGCGATAGAACCTTGAACGATTGCCCAGAAAATGCGTTGTGGTACTGGCGCATCAACTTTACCACCAGCGGTAATACTGTCGATAACCAATGAACCTGAATCTGATGATGTTACAAAGAACACCATGATTAGGATGATTGAAATCACAGAAAGAGCTGTACTCATTGGCAATGCATCATACATATTAAATAATGCCATGGTTATGTCTTGTAGACCATTCTCACCAAGCTCACCGACTTTATTTGTGACTTGTTCCATTGCTATACCACCAAAAGCTGACATCCATAATGCGGTTGCGGCTGTTGGAATTAGCATTACTGAAATCAAGAATTGACGAACAGTACGACCTTTAGAAACACGTGCAATGAACATACCTACAAACGGAGACCATGAAATCCACCATGCCCAGTAGAATACGGTCCAGCCGTGCATCCAACCTTCATCAGGGCGACCGTGTGGATTACTTAGAGGGATGATATTTTCAATGTAGCCCATAACCGTTAATGGTATTGCTGCCATTACATCAGAAAATCCGATGATGATGATGAAAATAAGTAAGGCAAGAGCAACAAGCATATTTACATTACTAAGCAGTTTTACACCGCCATCAATCCCACGAATAACCGAGATCATTGCAAGCATGGTAACAAAGATGATGACACCAATTTGCATATTGACGCCACCGTTGGTGCCAAATACATGGTTGATACCACCAGCGGCTTGTTGTGCACCTAAACCAAGAGAGGTTGCCAGGCCAAACAACGTCGCTAATACGGTCAAAATATCAATGATATGACCAAACCAACCCCATGTTCTGTCACCTAAAATAGGATAAAAAACAGAACGCATAGATAGTGGTAAGCCTTTGTTAAACGTAAAAAAAGCTAAAGAAAGAGCAACAATACCGTAAATAGCCCAAGGGTGAATACCCCAGTGGTACATCGTTGCACCTAATGCTAATTTTCTTGCTTCTTCTGTCAATGGCTCAACCGCTAGCGGTGTACCATACCAATCAGTAAAGTAAGCGACAGGTTCAGCAACACCATAAAACATTAACCCAATACCCATGCCAGCAGCAAATAGCATTGCCATCCATGAAATAGTGGAATGTTCTGGTTTTGCGTTATCGCCACCAAGACGGATCTTACCAAAAGGAGAGATAATTAGAAGTAAACTGAAAACAAGGAAGATATTACTAGACCACATAAATAGACCATCAAAGTTATTTATGATGCTTAATTTTACGCCGTCAAGAATGGATTTTGCTTCTGTTGGGTCCATAACCAGAAGAACAGTAAGAAATAAAATAATTGCGCCAGCGCTAATACCAAAAACTTGGTTATGTATATCAAAACCCCATTTTTGAATATTGTCTTGCCCAACTTCATAATCAGTACTGTCAATACTGTACTTATCCGTAGTACTCATGTGTCCTCACATAATATATATGATAGCTCCAATCGGAGGCTACCTAAGCGCTGTTAACATTTGCGCAACAGCTTTTTTCGCGAAGAATAATATCAGAGTTGAGAAAAAAAACATATATTTATTTATTGGATTTGACATTCAAAAAAGCACCTTAAAACAGTGTCTTAAGGTGCTGTGAATTGATTCATTTTTCTGGTTGTTTAGTGGTCAAGGTACAAATAATTTTGCCAAGACTTCATACGGATTAATACCTTACGCATAATAGACACATGTTCAAAACTATCGGAATAAACAGATATTTCAGCATTAGCACCGACAGGAAGATGGAATTCTGACACGTCTTCCGTTAATTTTAATTTAACTAATGCACGTCCATTTGTTTGAATTGCATTCGTACCAAGTAATGAGCCAGACGCTTGGATTTGTCCTTCCCCAATGGCTGGAATGACTTCGACGACTTCTCCTTGGAATACTCGACCGGGTATTGCGCGGAATAAAAATTCAGCTTTAAAGCCCGCTTGTAAGCGCTGTAAAGAATTTTGACGGAATGCACCGACATAGTATTGAGCTTCAGTATGAATAAAAGTCATTACCGGGCGTAAAGGCAGGGGAACGGCCATCATACCTGGACGTAATGCCATTTGAGTTACGTAACCATCAGTAGGCGCTTTTACTATTGTTTCATCAAGATTGAATTGCGCTTGTTCTAGTTCTGCTCGCATACGAGCAACTGTCGTATTTTCGCCATTAATTTGAGACTCTAACGCTAATTTTGCTTGTTGTTCTTGTGCTTGAACTGACTCAACGGTTGCTTGCGCTGCTTTATAGTTCTGCTTGCGAGTATCCAGTTGTTGGGCTGTAAATGCACCTTTTTTATAACCTTTTTCATAACGTTTAAATTCACGATAGGCTTTATCTTTGTCAGCAGTTGCTTTGATTGTATTCGCTTGAGCTGATTTATAAATGGACTCTAGTTGTAAAGCCCCTTGTTGTGCTTCATTTAATGCGGCTTGTTTACGGATAACTTCTGCTTTAAACGGGATTGGATCTATTTTGAAAAGAACATCACCTTCTTTTAGAGCTTGGTTTGCCTCTACATTAACTTCAATAACTTTGCCTTTTACACTTGGAACTATTGGAGTAGTGACATAAAACTGTCCACCAAATTGAGTAAATGGGTGGTTATAGTTCATTAAAAGAACAAGTGTACCAACAAGAACGACGCCACCTAAACCTGCCGTTGGTACGGTCCATTTATTTAAAGGGATATTAAATATTTTAAAAACCGCGATGCATAAGGCGGTATACGTAAGAATCAGCAATAAATCCATTATATTTGCTCCTCTTTAGAGGGTGTTTGAGGCGGTTGATTCACTTGGTTGATTTCTATTTGAGACAGTTTCTCTGTCAGTAACTCAACTTGATCGTTTAAATGATTAACGCGTGTTTGCAGTTCTAACTGATTATTTTCAATCTTATGAAACCCCCAACCACGATCTTCTCTCCATAGCGTTGCCCAGATCCAAAGGAATGGCCATAAAACGTGAAGAGTAAATAAACTGACCCATCCGGCAATATGGATAGCATCTGAATGAGGATGGTCACGCTTGTGTGCTATTTCATAAGGAATATCATGGATAACAATAATTCCATAGAAGATAACCAGCGCTACAAATACGAGTAAGCCGAGGGCAAAATAATCTAAAAACATAAACTTATCCTTGTCGTTATTTACAATCCAATGAGTAACAAAATAGTTACTTTTTAACAACTTGAGTGTCGCATTGCTTGATTAAATACGCAAGGTAGAATCGTCAACTAAGTAGATTAAAGAGAGATAGAAACAAAAAAAACCGATAACTAAATAGCTATCGGTTACGTTTTGTACAGATGAGGGGGAGAATAATAGCTCTATAAACTAACGCAGTTTCGTCCACCATCTTTGGCACGATAAAGGGCTTTATCTGATGCTTTTATGACGTCTTGTGGTTTTTTATATTCGGTATTGTCGGCAACACCAATACTAATCGTCACGTTGACTACTTTGGTTTTATTGGCTTTCCCACGCTTCGCCTGACCTTCTTTTTTATCTTTAGGTCGAGTTGACGTGTCTCGAATAATTAAATCGTAATCGGCAATATCTTCACGTAATTCTTCAAGGTATTCAAGGCTCTCCTCTACGGTCTTACCTTTAAATAGAACGGTAAACTCTTCACCACCATAGCGATATACTTTAGCGTTGCCCCCTGTTTGAGCCATAATACTGGCAACCAGTTTAAGTACATCATCACCGGTGTCATGACCGTAACTGTCATTGAATTTTTTAAAATGATCAACATCTAGCATTGCAATGGTATAACGTCGGCCAAGATGCTTCATTTCAGATTCTAAGGCGCGACGCCCAGGAATACTGGTGAGTTGATCAATAAAGGCAAGCTCGTGGCTCGCTGAAATAATGTATAAAAGAAGAAGTAGACCAGCGATAGAGAACATCGTGCTAGAAATAAAGTCAACGCTAAATAGTGAAAAAGTTAACGAAGAGTAAAGTAAGCAAGTGTATGACGCGAGATCGGTATTGTTACTGCGAGTCAAAACAAAAATAGCAGAAAGGCCACACATCACTAAGCTATAAAGTACGATGATAATAGGAAGTGGTGATATTTCAGGGATGTTGAGTAGGTAGGTTTCCCAAATCTCCGTCATGTCATTTTCAGAGAAATGCGTCACGATGATCCAACACCAAATGAACATGAATAAAAGAACAGATAGGTAACCTGCACCATATTTTGAGAAAATTCTACGCTCAGGAAAAATGAACGTCGCCATCATTGTAATCGGTAAAAGAAAGGCGGTTAGCGTAAATTCAATACGAGTCGTACCAAAAGATAAAGGTACTTGCAGTCTTTCTTGGATGATCCAATAAGCCATCGCCATACTGATGGCAATCATTCCAATTCGACCTTGGTTAAATGGTTGGCTTAAAAGCAATACAATTGATAATACAATGTATGGCAATATGTATGAGAAGCCTTTGTTTTCAGCTGAAAGTTGAATGATACCACTCATTCCTGTAATCGCAGAAACGACCAAAATTATAGGTAAAAGTAACTTAAACAAAGGGTGACTCAGAAGGCTAGAAGACATTGTTTTTATCTGTTCCTAATAAATCTAAAAAAGTAAAGGCATGTCACTGAATTGGTAGGACAATTTGCCTATTCTATCAATAACAAGACTTTATTAATACGCTTACTACGTAACATTACGTATTTAATAACAATAAGGTATTCGTATGGAATCAAACATTCATAATTATATGGAAGTACTGGTTGGAAAACGTTTCATTGAACTCGATTTCTACCACTCTTATACGCTTGATCAAATAACAGACATGAAATGTATTGCGCTAAATCAACTGCCTACACTTTATATTCGTTATAGCTTAGATATGTTAGCGGCCACACCTGAGAAAAAATTAGGACAATATTACCGTATGGTTATCGCTGCTGTTGAAAACGCAGAGAAGATGGTAGCAGAGGATAGGCGAGAGCGTCAGGATGAAATTGATAATATTGCGGTTTATACAGCAAAAGATCGTTTTGATTTAGAAGATGAAGAAGTTCCATTTTCTGGTTCGTTGAAAATAGAGTAATAAAAAAGCTCATACAATGGGTAAACAGTTACATGAACTGTATTGTATGAGCCTTTTGTTATTTAATGGTAATTAAGCGCTAGGGTTTTCTGTTTCTGTTTCTGTTTCTTCAACAACAGGAGCAGGGAAGGCTTGCACTGGTTTTGCAACTATATTACGAGTCTCTTCTTTTACTTCAGCTAAGGTAACTTGAAGTTGATCACCAAGCTTAAAGGTTTCATGTTTATCGATTGAAACCGTTCCTTGATCGCCATTACATTCAATGCGTTCTTTGTTATCAACAATTAACGAACCGGGAATGAAAGCGGCGGCACCATTTTCAATTAAACGAACACGCATACCTGCACGATTAATATCAAAAATTTCAGCCGTATACTGCGTCTCTTTTTCAACTTCACATGCCAATGTTCGGCAATATAGCCAATCACTCACATTACGTTCAGCCATTCGATGGTAACGACGGCTTAGGGCCAATTCTTCACCGACGATATCATCAGGGCGCTGTACGGGTTCTTTTCCTAAGATATGAGCCTTAAGCATGCGATGGTTAATCATATCGCTGTATTTACGAATTGGTGATGTCCAGGTCGCGTAGATATCAAGACCCATTGCATAATGAGGAAGGGGTTCGTTACCCGTCTCGCTGTAAGTTTGGTATTTACGAATACGTGCATCAAGGTAAGACGTCGGTTGGCTACCTAAAAGACGGCGTAGTTCACTGAAACCTTCCAGTGTTGCTATTTGCTCTTCAGTAAATTCAACGCCTTCTAATTGGTTTACAATCTCAACAACGTCTTTAAACTTATCGAGTTTAATACCAGCATGTGAGTTAAATACGCCCATGTTAAAGGTATTACGTAATGTTTTACCTGCACAGATGTTCGCAGTAACCATTGCTTCTTCTACTAGCTTATTCGCGCAGCGACGCGTATCGGCATGAATCGCAACAACATCATTGTCTTCACTTAATTCAAAGCGATAATCTGGGCGATCAGGAAAGATAACAGCATGCGTTTGACGCCATGTAGTACGAGCTTGTGCAAATTCATGCAGTTCAGTAACTACTTGAGCGATGATTTCACTTGGTGCCCAAGTTTCACAATGGCCTGTTTCAAGGAAATCAGACACATTATCGTAAGACAAGCGTGCGTGAGATTTAATTGTCGCGGCGTAGAAGTTAATGGTGTCTTCTTGAATGGTGCCTTCTGCATCAACAATCACGGTACAACAAATCGCAGGGCGTTGTTCATTTTCGATTAATGAACATAACTCATCACTTAGATCTCTTGGTAGCATTGGTATATTGCGACCAGGAAGATAAATAGTATAACCACGCTGACGTGCCACTTTATCCATCTCATCATCTGGAGTGATATAAGCGGTAGGATCGGCAATCGCAATAGTCAGTTCAAAAGAACCGTTGTCTTGTTTCTTAATATAAAGGGCATCATCCATGTCTTTGGTTGATGAACCATCAATGGTTACAAATGGTGTTTCGGTCATATCGACACGAACTAAATCAGCGTCGTCTTTAATTTCCCAATGTTCAATGCCTTTAGGTTCTGAATTTGGTAAATCATTTTGAGCAAGAGTTACCCACCAAGGCGCGATTTTGTCATCGGTGTCAGTGATCTTATGGGTGATGTCACATAGAAAGCCGTCATCTCCTTTTAATGGGTGCTGTGTTAACTCAGCAACAACCCAATCACCTTCGTTTAAGGTTTCTGGATTTACACCTTTACGTGTTTTTGCTTTTATTGCATTTTTTAGGCTAGGGTGATCAGGCATTACCTGTAGACGTTTTTTAAACATCTGAATGCGGCCAATAAATCGAGTAACTGATTGTTCAACAAGTTGATCTGGTTCTGCTTGGTCTTTGTCATTTTCAGTACGAATAAGAGCAATGACTCTGTCACCATGCATCACTTTTTTCATTTGTGCTGGTGGAATAAAGACGCTTTTTTTCTTGTCATCTGATTCTAAGAAGCCAAAACCACGGTCGGTTGCTTTAATTGTGCCTTCTTTTTTAGGCAATTTTTCTTGTATTTGCTGCTTCAATTGCGCAAGTAATGGGTTATCTTGAAACATGAGCCTTCATAATATAGTTAGAGAAATAACGAGCTAACTTTACTATCGCACTTAATTGATTACTAGAAAACTTGGTTGAAATGTATAAAAAAGAGTGTTTAGCGTACAAAAAACTGCCTAAACGAAGAAAAGAGAGTTAAATTTGTGAACTTGCTCAATTTTTTCTGGTAATTCTTGCAGTATTAGGGCATTATCCGCGCCCTGAGTTAATCATCTTACATACACTTTTGTATTAAGAGATTAACCCGTCCTGTCCCGAGTGCTTGTGTGTGTAATGGAACTTGCTGAGCAAATGGGACCGTTTTTATATGATTAATTATTGGGATCCCAATGTCAGAAACTATTACTGAATTTCGCCAACTGGCTTTAGAAGAAACTTTATTATCTGCTCTTGATGAAATGGGCTTTGTTGCTCCAACACCAATTCAAGCAGAATCAATTCCTCTATTATTAGCTGGTCGTGATGCACTTGGTAAAGCACAGACAGGTACTGGTAAAACAGCTGCTTTCTCTTTGCCTCTTTTAAACAAAATCAACCTTAAGCAACATAACCCACAAGCAATCATCATGGCTCCAACGCGTGAACTTGCTATTCAGGTTGCTGCTGAAGTTAA
>SAMEA5043648__coassemble_364_pt1 | contig 17284 bp, 17 predicted proteins | sample SAMEA5043648__metabat2_low_PE_006 | metagenome-assembled genome bin SAMEA5043648 (sample SAMEA5043648) | Gadus morhua
AACAAGCGCAATTTCTTCGCCTGTGGTTCTTAATAACTCAAGCAATTGGCTGCCGAATTTGTTCTCTAGAATCGTTAAACATGGTAATAAGTTACGCATTACCCATTTTGTACGATGTTCTTGATGAGACGCTTTTAATAAGAATCGAGACGTTGTGAAACCCAGAACGTGATCCATGCCACCGCGTGTTACGGGATAGATTGAATAGTCTGAACGCAACAATTTAGGTAAGTTTTCATCCCACGATTGTTCAATATCAAAATAGACTAATTCACTTCTTGGCGTCATTAATGAAGCGACTTTTCTATCATCTAAATGGAAGATATTGCGCATCATTGTGTGTTCTTGTTTTTCTATCACGCCTTGCTCTGATCCTTCATGCAATAATGCATGAATATCATCTTCAGTAATCGATGCTTCATCCGTGTTAGAACGGCCAAACAAACGCAATATCCCATTGGTAGAAATAGACAATAGGAAGACAAACGGTCTAGAGATTAATGCAAGCAACCCAATAGGGCCTGCAATTAACGTCGAGATACGCTCTGCATGGAACTGAGCGATACGTTTTGCTACAAGCTCACCCACAACAATAGAAACGTACGTAATAATAACTACCGTTGAGATTGTTGAAATCGTCGGTGCAAGGGTTGCTGGAACGCCTAAGGATATAATCAACTCAGACAATGGACCCGCAAGGGCGGCTTCGCCCAAAATACCGTTAAGGATACCAATAACGGTAATACCTATTTGTACGGTAGATAAAAATTGTGTTGGGTCTTCACCCAGTTTTATCGCTCTTGCCGCAGACTTACTTCCTTCTGCCGCTAATTTTTGTAATCGACTCTTTTTTGCTGTCATCAATGCAATTTCTGACATAGCAAACACACCATTAATCACAATTAAAAAAAGTAAAATGGCAATATCCAATGTAAACCTCTAACTAATAAATAGACTATTACAGCTAAAATAGGCTGTAATTTTTATATTCTTATATTCCTGATTTGCGATTAGGTCAATAACTATATTGACCTAATTTTAAACGGCTGTTAATAAAACGATATATAAATTCATAATATAATATTTATCGACAAGTTAACCTCAAAAATGGTGTATATACTGTTAATTTTGATCGAGTCGTTTAATTAATTTTGCGGGTACTCCACCATAAAGGCAATCCGCAGGTACATCATGATTAACGACTGAATTTGCCGCAACGACCGATCGAGCCCCGATGGTGACGCCTTGGTTTATTACGACACTGCCCCCGATCCACACATCATCTTCAACAACGATTGGCTTACAAAAAGTCTCCCAACGTCGACGACTTTGATAATCAAGCGAGTGTGATGCCGTATAAAACTGAACATTAGGCGCAATCAATACATTATTACCAATGGTTATTGAGCCTCCATCAAGCATGATCACATTCATATTAATAAACGTTTGGTTACCAATAGAAATCGTTTTACCAAACTCACATGAGAACGGAGATTGAATAACGCTTTCACCAAATTGAGTAAACAATTCACTAAGTAGCTCACTGCGCTTAGGTTGATCCGTTGCTTGGTTAAACGCAGATAAGGTTTGAGTGGCGCGAGTTCTAATGGCATCTATTTCAGGATCGCCACCATTAAATATCTGTCCATTTATCATTTTCTCAAACTCTGTCATTTTTCTTCCTTAATCAAAAAAATCGAATAGACCTATGGTTAAGTCTATTCGATTAGAGTTAAATAAAAAGAGCACAAACTCGAATAAAAAACTTCCTATTTTTATTCTTTCTTTATTCTAATCACACGTGGTTTGTGTGCTGAAGAATAGCCGCTAATGGCATTGGTTGTATTATTTTTTGTGTTTTTAAATGATTCCAAACCATTGGCGCAATACACACTATCAACGCGATGTTTGAAATTGGCATCGCTAGCCATACTCCATCAATACCAAACCATTTAGGTAGTATAAGTAAAAATGGCAATTGAATAATAATATTACTGATTGAGATCACCATTGCCTTCTTACCTTCATTCACCGATAGGAAATAAATCGTCACCAACACAATAATGCCATCTAAGAAAATAGCGAATAAATGGTAACGAATACCAACAATGGTTTCCGCGATTAATGATTGATCACCATTTGTAAATAAAGCCGTCGTAAATTCTGGTGAAATATTCAATATACCGACCCAAGCAATGCCTGTAATTGTGACCCACTTGAGTGCCAATTTAAATATTTGGTACACCTTCTTGTTTTCTTGTGATCCAAAATAGTAACTGATCGGCGGCTGTGCGCCTTCCGCAATGCCTTGGGCAAGAAGGTAATACAACATAAATAGGTAGCCAACTATCGCATATGCCCCGACTGTCGTTGCCGAGCCATAATGCATCATTAACGCGTTATGCATAGCAACCACAAAACTGCCGTACATATACATAACCAATGCCGAAGAGCCTAACGCTAAAGATTGCTTTGCCTTATTACGAGAAAACAACACTTCTTTCATCGTCAATTGAATACTTGATCGCTTAGTAAAGAAATAATGAATACCAAGCACTGTAACAACCGCTTGTGCAATCAACGTTGCTAATGCTGCCCCTGATAACCCTAAGCCCATCACACCGATAAATAGATAATCCAGTACGATATTAATTAATGCACCAACCACCAATAAAAAAGTCGCTACATTCGGTGATTCATCGTTTCTCACCAGCATTGGTAAAGCCGTTGCACACGCAGTAAAGAATCCACCAAACATTAAGACATTGATGTAATCCATCGCAAACTTAAAGTTTTTACCTTCAGCCCCTTGGGCATACAAAATATTTTCAGCCAAAAAGACAATACAAATAATCGCAATAAGGCTTAATATGACGAGTAACCAAAACCCTGTCGTTAACGCGACTTTTGTTTTTTCTAATTTATTTTGGCCCCGATAAATAGACATAACACTGCCGGTTCCCATACCTATCATGACACCCAAAGCGCCTAATATGCATATTGCTGGCCACGCCATATTAATACCAGCCAGCCCTTCAAATCCGATATAGTGACCCACAAAGATCCCATCGATAATTTGATACAGTCCACTCACCACCATTGCAGCTATAGAAGGGATGGCATAACGCCAAAAAGTACGAGTAATGGATGAATCTGCATGAAATGTTGTCATAATTTACCTCAGTAACAACAATGAATTGAGGCGATTCTATGACAGTATTTAAGATTGAAAAAGTTGGTATCCATCCGGTTTTCGGATAGATTGAGCGTTATTAATAACGATTGATGCTTTACGCTTATTGACAGTCACAAACTGTGTTATAAGCTTATGATATAGATAAATTTATATTAGTTAAATACAGAGACAAAGGGCTGAATTATGGTTTCTAAATGGGCAAAACGATTTTTCCAGATGGCTGAATTAGTCGGCTCTTGGAGTAAAGATCCCTCAACGCAAGTGGGTGCTGTCATAACAAAGCACAATCGCATTGTGTCTGTCGGATTCAACGGATACCCTCACGGCGTATCAGACAGTGCTGATACCGATGATCGCGAATTGAAGTATTTAAAAACACTTCATGCAGAAGAGAATGCGATTTTATTCGCTAAGCGTGATTTAGAAGATTGCGATATTTGGGTAACCCATTTCCCTTGCCCTAACTGTGCGGCAAAAATCATTCAAACAGGTATTTCAAAAGTGTATTGCCCAGAGCAAACGGAAGATTTCTTATCTCGTTGGGGTGAGAAGATCCAGATCAGCCAAGACATGTTTTCACAAGCAGGTGTAGAAGTCACTTGGCTACCGCTCGATGCATTAAAATAAAAAATCGGATAAGTTAATTACTTATCCGATAATTTTTACCCAATTAACAAAAATATAATCATAGAAATAAACACAAAGAATATCTCTTTGTTTATCTAAAATTATTCTGTTAAATATTACTTCTATTTTCTTTATCTAAACTATTAGAGAATTACAACTAATAAATCGCCACAATTTATTAACCACAATAATTTACTAAAGAATTATTTTTATAGTTATGCCAACTTACGTTATTATTATATTAATACAGCCTTTTTAAATTGTTCATTAATCGGCATTGATAAAACGACCGATTTTGTTTCACCTAATAGATGTACTTGTTCATCGCCAATACGGTGACAAGGCACTTTAATTCGCTTTAAAAAACGCTCAATTGCTGTCGATGTAACTGTTACATATTCAGTAATTCCATGGCTTATTGCGTGTATATAGATCGCTTCAAAAAGCTTCATTGTGATTTCGCTTGCTGACTCATTCATTTTTGAACTATGTTTTCCAACAGCAAAACGACTTAATTCCACAACGCTAGGATCGTTTGGCGCAGCTTGATCACCAAGTAATTCAGGGAATACTGTTTTCAACATATAATCACCTGTCGTTGGTATTAAACGCCAGCATCCATTTACCTTTTCAGCATCATCACAAGCGTATATATATGCCGCTTCAGAGTTATCATATTGATCGGATTCAAGATCATTTTCTGAAAGTAAGTCCCATTGTAATCTTTGTTTAAACACTTGATAACGTAGACTAAGTATTCCATTGTATTCATGCATAGGAATAGTAGTAAACTCGGATTTTCTTATCATTATTGTCATCCTGACCCCCTTTAATCTTTTAACTGACTATAGCAGGCAAATTTACTCCTTATAACCTGTACAATATTACAGGAATGAATCTTATTTTTAGAGCACAGAATCATCTTTAATGTGTGAGCAAAATCGGATTTATGACGAATTATTCTCTCTAATAATTTAATTTAATGTTATATACAACATTAACACTTAATGGGTAATAACACCGCTGTACCGTCAAGTAAAGGACACAGATTTGAACCTAGTCAACATAAACATAACGCTTGAAATCATCAATAAAATTCGATTATCTCAAACCAACAACGACATGAGTTTATGCCTACAAGAACTAACTAAGATACTCCATTGCGAGTATTATTTATTAGCTATTATTAGTCAAAAAACCATGATCAAATCTGATATTAAAATTTTAGATAACTACCCATTATATTGGCGAAACTATTACGATGAAGCGAATCTTATTAAAGATGACCCTATTGTTGACTATAGCTTTTCTCATCACTCCCCTATTAATTGGAGTATTTTTGAAAAACAAAAAAAAATGAGTAATCAAATAAATGTGATTGAAGAAGCTAAAATATCAGGGTTATATTCTGGATTCAGTTTCCCTATTCATACAAAGGATGGGGGGTTTGGCATGATAAGTTTTGCGAGTTCTCAAAAAGAAAAGTATATCGATAACCTTTTTCTTAATGCCTGCATGAGCGTTCCCTTAATTCTTCCTGAATTACTAGATAGCAATCAGCGAATAACTAAAGAAGATCAACAGGTACACACAAAGTTAACAAAACGAGAAAAAGAATGCTTAATTTGGAGTTGTGAAGGAAAAAGTCGATGGGAAATTTCAAAAATATTAGGTTGCTCTGAACGAACGGTTACCTTTCACTTAGCAAACTCACAGCTAAAGCTTGGAGCAAATAACCGCTGCCAAAGTATATCAAAAGCGATCTTAACAAGAGCAATGAACCCGTTATATTAATAGTAGGATCCGACTATGTAGAATAACGCAGTCGGACTTCTAATTTTCATACTCAGTTCTTAATTATATATACGAAAAAGCATCAGCAAACATTTGATCTGGCCTTGCATTTTTTTCTAATATCAATTGCTCTTTTACTGCCTTAGCCATCATGAACGGGCCACACACATAAATATCAAATAATGTTAGATCCGCAAAGTCACCCATTACCGCAGAAAGAACCGTTCCTTTTTTTCCTAACCAACGCTCTTCACTATCTTCAATAACAACTGGCACATAGTGCAAATTACTATGCTGTATTGATAATGTCGCCAATTCACTATCTGCATATAAAAAATCACTATTTTTCACTCCCCAATAAATGTAAATTGGCTGAGTGAATCCTCTATTCAAACAATTTTTTAGGATACTATTAATATAGGAAAGCCCTGTACCACCCGCAATTAATAGTAGTGGTTTACTGCTGTCATCACGTAACCATGCTTCGCCGTGAGGTGCATCAATTTCGATATTCTTATTTTTAATTAAAGCATCTACAAAAAATTCCATTGCATCTAATGAGCTACTTTTATCAGAACTACCGATATGTAACTCAATCACTCCTTTTTCTGTTGGACAATTTGCAATCGAGAATGGTTGTTTTTTATCATTTAAATCAATAAATAGATATTGACCCGCTTTAAAATCAATAACATTTTCTGGTGTTATGTATACTTTGTATATATTGTTTTTTACTGATTCTATTTTTGATACTTTGCAGTTAACTCGCATATATAATCCTTATCTCATTATCTATTTCAGTAAACTTGCCATAGAGAGAGCGCATCCTTTTTGAGCTCGGGTATTTAGCCTTCTGACTATTTCAATCGTTGTTCCTGGGTATGGGTCTGGTACTTTAATATGGCGAATAATACCGATATCATCCGTCACAATAAAAGCAGGATAACCAGTTGATGATGCATCCATATAGCTCAACAACCCTGGTTCACCATCAGTAACAGGCTGTAATGTCTCAGGATCAAGCGCTCTAGCGTACACCCACGGTGGTACTCGCTTTCTTTGAAATTCATCTTCAAAAAAACACGTATTTAGCTCAACTTGATTAAATGTATCGCGAATTTGATTTACATTATCTAACTGAAAGGTATCCATCACCATTTGATTAAAATCATTACGATTTAAAGACTCATTTTGATTCGACTTCCACCCCCCACCAGTAATAACATGTAATCGCTTCCCAGCATCGAATTTAATATTATGCTCATTCATGTATTTGCATAAGAGATACACAAAATAAGGAGGGCCAATTAAGCACATATCTTTTTTTGTCTTATAAATACGAAATAAGTGATGCACGGTTTTTTCAAAATCAATATCATCATCATTAACGGTAAACTCAGTGGGATAAAGTAACTCAACCAGACTCATCACATACTTAAACCAAACATTATTAGTATTAAAACGATCTGGGCCAAGGTTAACTAATTCCATTTGATGCTCAAACCAATCACCGACATATTTCATTCCAAAATTAACAGAACCAAGTAGACGTTCAATACTAAGGCGATCGCGGGCAATATGACTTTTAAGACCACTAGTGCCACTGCTCGTATACCAGTTTTCAATTTCATCCTCACCTAAGGTATGCAGTTTTAAATATTTAAAAACAGAAGTAGGAAAGACTGGAATATCATCAATTGAATGAATATTTTCACTCATATGTTGAGTTGTACAATATTCCCTATACTCTTTATTTCTATTGTAATGATAATGAAATGCCTCTCGAACCAGTTTATTTTGAATCTCTTTCTGCTCATCAGATGTCCATTCTTGTGGCGTACTCATAAATATAAGATCATCAATTTCTGAACTTGCTATAATTTTATTTTTTTCAATCGTTGCTTGACTATTCATGTGACTCCTAAGCTATTGAAGTAATAAATATGTATAAAAGAATGGCAGAGTTAATTCTGTCATTCTTTTTATATACTCTTAAGCAAGGTTTTTAACTATTTTTTGATTAACCATATCAATAACATTTTTAACATTATCTTTATCTAACATTGATTCAAAAGAGAGTAAAATAGTCTTTACCCCTGTTTTTTCAATTGCCAATTTCGTTGATTCATAATAATCATTATAAGTACCAATTGCGTTTTCTTTAATGATCGTATTTATTTTTTCTTCATGATCAATATTTGGATACGTTTCAATAATATAATCATGTAAATATTGTTTTACTTCTTCACGAGCAACATCACCATTTTCATTTAAATTAACAATCAGCGTTAACTGATGATCGATATTAGAACCATCAATACCATATTGTTTTGCGGTTTTATTATAAAGTACCGAATAACTTTCTTTAACAGCAAGGCTATCTTCCCACTTAAACGTTAAAGGCAATGCTTTTTTAGCAGCCCATGAAACCACTTCTTTACTGGTTGCAACCACGTATTGTTTAGGTCCATTCTCACTAAAACAGTGGGGATTTATCGACACCTTCGGAAAGTCATAAAAATCATTCTGAGGATGGCAATAACCCGTCGTTAATGCCTCATTTATAATCTCATAACAGGCTTCAAATTGTTGCTGTCTAGAGGCTAAGTCACGCTTGAAGAAGATCATTTCAAAGTCATTTTCACTGTCACTCAAACCAAGAATAAAACGGCCTTCAGACATCTGATCTAATAAACTCGATTCTTCTGCTACACGTACGGGATGATGAGTAGTAATCACTTGGTTTAAAGAACCAATGTGCAGTTTATTTGTTAACCCGAGTAAAAACCCAGCCGCCGTAATAGGGGCACCAACGATACCATTAAGAGAAAAGTGGTGTTCATTAATAAAAACAGTATCAAAATGATAATCATAAGAATCAACGAGAGCGATCGTATTGATCATATTATCGAGTGTTTCTTCTGAAGTAGATCCATTAGATTGAAAATTGAGGAAGAATAATCCAAATTTCATAATGTATTCCTTACTATATTAAATTTAAGTACGTATCGTTACTTAGGGTCTTTCAGAAAAGGGGCAACTTGCGTCATAAAACGATCCATAGAAGCGACAATTTCATCTTCGCTGCCATTTGCTTCAAAGCCACAGGTAATATTTGTAATACCCGTAGCATCAATGTCTCGTTGAATTATTTCGATACATTCTTCAGGCGTACCTACCGGATTAATTTCATGACTATAATCAACACGTCTATTTGTATTAGTATGACCTTGTAAAACAAAGTCTCGCCACTGACCCTTGTGATAATCGTAGCCACGAGTTTGATTGCTATCTTTAAATATGTTCGTCGCATTGACATAAGAGTCATACCAATTAGCGAGGAATGATCGACACACTTCACGAGCTTTATCCCCATCATGATCAACTGAACAAATAAATGTCATCGAATGGTCAATAGTCGCTATATCGTGTCCATATTCTGTCGCAATTTCATTATAAAGTTCCATTTGAGCTTTTTTTTCATTGGTTCCAATAATCCAGCTTAACACCATGGGTAACCCTTGCTTAGCTAACCACTCGGTTGTACTGGCAGATTCAGCCGTCATGCACGTTGCCACTTCTTTGGAGTACCCTTTGGGGTAAATATCAACATCAGGAAACTCAATATGTTCATTATTTGAACTTATCATCCCAGATTTCAAACTCGCCGTTATCATCTGATGAAAATGTTGCGTTATTTCGCGTGAATCTTCCATATTGACGCCAAACACTCGGAAATCTTTATGGTATAAACCTCGAACAACACCAAAATTAAAACGCCCCTTGGACATTTGATCAAGTAACAAAACATCTTCAGCTTGTCGAACAGGGTGAGCCGTTGGTATTACAACCCCCATTGTTCCAACATTCAGCGTTTTTGTTCGGCCAAGCAAATTAGCAGCGGCAACAAACAGATTACCGGTAAGACCAAATTCAGTAAAATGGTGCTCAAGAATCCAATAAGTATCAAAACCAAGTTCTTCGGATGCAACACCGAGTCGAACAAAACGATCCATCACTTGCTTGTGGCTTTCGCCTGGTGGTTGGTATGAAAAACAAATATTTCCGAACTTCATAATATCTTCCTTTACTTTTATATAATGGTTTATTTAGCTATGATAATTACACCAATTCTAGAGACTCATTTTCAATTTGATTTTTTAATCGACGCTCTTTTACAGTCACGCTCGTTATGTCTTCGAATCGTGGCTCTGTCATATTGACATCAAGATCCAACGAGTCATTGTCTAAAGCGATGGCCGCTTTAGTTACTGATTGATAAAAATTTCGTAATACCACTAAATTTTCACCTAAATCATGAGAACTACCAATTAAAGAATAGAGTTTACATTTCTCGGAATTAAGGCTAATAAGCAGATCCAAAACTTCACTTTGCTTGACCCAATTATCATCATTAGCAGTAAAGGCAATAAATGGAACATCCAAATTTTTCATTTTATTTATCGTCGAGTCTAACGTGTCCCACTTGTGCTTAAAGCAATCCGTAACGAAAACTTCTGACCCTAAATTATGCCCTTCAAAATCAAGATCTTCTGGTAGTTTTTCAATTGGCAATTGCAGATAATCGTATTTTAGAGCTCTCTCCAACGTATCACGAAGATTTACAACACCCACAGCCGTCACCAGAAAAGACAAGTCAATTTCATTTGCTATTTCATAAGCAATTCGAGCAGATAAACTGGCAGCAATAAGACCTAACTTTTCAATATTACGTCCTTTAAGCCAGTCTATTACTGTTAGCAAGCTGTCTTTACCAATCGACATTGAAAATTCGTTAATGTCACCGCTACTCAACCCAACATGATGAAGAGAATCATAACGAATAACATGAAATCCGTTACTTGAGAGGTATTCAGCCAACCCCGCAAAATGATCCATTCGCCGAGCAAAACCCGAGGCAATCAGAATCGTATTATTCTTTTTTAATGTATTTTCTTTGGGCAATGTTTCCCAAACTCGAAGTGTTTTACCATTTTCAAGAGAGATGACATGATCAATTGTTGAGAATATAGTTTCCATATAATTTCCTTTTATATTAAGGGACAAAGACTAGAAATTTATCTTCTTCTAAATAACGTGTTTGTTCTATTTCTACGGCAACATCTTTTGTTGTGTGGTTGAACGGCCTTTCTTGTGATACATAATTAACGAGATACTGTAGTGGACGCATACCATCATGCGCCCCACCAACGCGGAATATATTATTCATACCAGATTCAACAATACGTTCTGCGCCATGCTTAGCCAGTTCATCTCTGTATTTAAATGATGACTCCCATGGAGCAATTGAAACGGTTTGTGTCGTATTTTTATTAATGAAAGGAAGAATATCTTCAATACTAGAAACCTGATGGATATATACCGACCGAGATAATGGTTGATTCCCAAACGCATCTAAAGGAGATTGAATAATTATCCAACTTTGATTTTCCCCTTTTCTAACTTGATAACCCGCAAATAAACACTCTTTCTCAGTTAAAGTGAAAGCGGCTTTTTCATCAAAATTTTGACATCCTTTAGGTAATATTTTGGCATACACATTTAATTTTTTTTCTAGTTCATCAATAAACAAGTTTAATTTATTACCTATGTAATAAATGTTTTGCGTAGAAAAACACGCTTGTTGATCATAGAAACAGATATCATGAGCAACGCCTGTCGCAGCGGCTGTTATGTCTTCAGGATCATCAATGATGCTCAAACTTTTTTTAGGCCCAAATTTCACAATATCGACATGATGTGGCGAATGCTTTACTGCCCATTTAATAGCTTCATCCCCGCCCCAGGCAACAACAACATCAGCATGATTCATTATTTTTTTCGGCAATGACATATCTTCATTATGAGACCAGTACATTACTGACATTGAACGAGTAATAGGATGGTCGGCATTAACATCGATAAAACTGGAGACTAAAGCGGTAGCAGTAAAAGGGTCAGTGGAAGACGTTTTAATAATGCATTCATTCTTAGTCAAAATAGCTCGAAGAATAGAGGTCACTCCAGATAGAGGGACATTACCTGCCAACAAATGTACTGATTTTCCTTTTGGTAATGCTTTAATATAACAATCCCCTTGAGGGATCCACTCATCAATAATATGCAATGATCCTAAGTCATGTTGGACAATGTCATATAAGGCACTTTTAGAGCATAACAACATGGCAATCCAATTCGCTTCTAGTTTTGCCATTTCATTTGAATAACCAAGAAAATTTGTCAAATCTCGAATATATGTTCGTCGACGAGTATATTCTTCACTTCTCCATCGCTGTCCAACCGTATATAAAAAGTTAACTACTTGATTTAATCTTAAATTATTAACAACTTCATTATCAATGATGCTTTTAATATGATTGTCGTCAATAATAGAAATTAATACCTTAGTCTCATTTGTTAATATTAACTCTCTCAAGCCCCTTTCATCTTGAATTACACCGCCGATGATAGTTGGAATTTTTTTAATCATTCTATTCCTTATTAAGATATTTTTAAAATAAAAAAAATATTAAATTTTTATTAAACTCATAATTTACATAGACTTAAAACATAACTAGCCTATTGGAAAAATATTAAGTTAACATTTATTTCAGAAATATAATTGTTGATTTATCTATTCTTATTAGAAATAACACATTAATTAAACAACACGATAATGATTCATAACAATCAAATGTATACTATAAGAAATTATTATATTAATGGTATTTAAAATACATTATTTAATTTAACCCTTTTGTTCAAACTTGATAACTAATATTTACAACCTACTTTTAAAGCCATTGTCATCACTCTGTTTCTTTATTTTAGAAAACTATAACAGGGTAATTATTTAGGTAAACCTGTATAACTTTACAGAGTATCGCTCCTAATTACACAACATGAAGCGACATTAAATATGGAACGGTTATCACACTTAAGTGTTGGTGTGGCATTGTTTTATTGAACAAATAACAAAAAAACAACAAAAACATGAGATCCAGATCACATCTAAGGTGTTAATACAGCATAGTTCATTTAATTTAATGCTATAAGATTTTTATAATAACAAATATAACAAAAAGCAATATAATAATAACCGTCAGATAAAGAGAAACGTAATGAACTATATCGCTCCTCATGACACATTAAAAATCATCACTAAAATAAATTCATCAAGCAGTAATGATCAAATTAATCAATGTTTAATAGAAGTAGCTAACACTCTTAATTGTGAATATTATTTGTTTTCTATAATTTCTAATAAATCCATGATAAAACCAGATGTGTTGATCTTAGATAATTACCCACAAAAATGGCGCGATCATTATGATGAGACCAATTTAATTAAATATGACCCTATTGTAGATTACTGTTTTTTTAATCACTCGCCTATTCTTTGGGACATATTTGGAAAAAAAACACTCAAAACAAACAAGCCTAACGTAATCCAAGAAGCAAAATCATTGGGATTATACTCAGGGTTTAGTTTTCCAATTCACTCTGTAAATGGAAGCTTTGGAATGATTAGCTTTGCTCATTCAAATAAAAAACAATCTACTGACTGTCTCTTTTCCACGGCTTGTATGTATATACCTCTTATTATCCCAGCTCTTTTAGATAGTTATTATCGGATTAACAAAAATAATACTGAATCAACTCATGATTTAACAAAGCGAGAAAAAGAATGTTTAGCATGGGCTTGCGAAGGGAAAAGTTCGTGGGAAATATCGATCATTCTTGGATGTACAGAACGCACTGTCGCGTTTCATTTAACTAATTCACAAACAAAACTTGGCACAACTAATCGCTGCCAAAGCGTGTCAAAAGCAATCTTAACAGGGGCGATCAATCCAGCGTATTCATAACGTGGCTCAACTCATTTATTTTTACATACAATTCGGCCTACTTAATTTAAGTAGGCCGAATGCATTAAATAATATGACTCGTTAGCAGGAATAAATAACGATGCTAGTCTTCTATTTTAGGAAACGTCTTTTCATACATCTCCATAAAATCTTGGCGAATAAGTTGTTCTAAATGAGACGCTTTTTCGGTTGGACAGAAAATAACGTAATACACTTTTTGCTCCCCTGTCGATGTGCTAGAAATATGTATATGTGGCTCAGAGCCAGGTAAATCAACCCCCGCATGCTTTTCAATCACGCCATTATAGCGTCGAGCTACCTCAATAAACTCTTCACAGTGCGTATCTATTTTTTCTAATAAACCGGGCAAGGTTGGGTATAAATTAACAAAATCTCGCACACAAATAGAAAACTGATGATAAACATAACGCTTCATGAAATTAAGATTTTTAACGGGGTAAGTGAAGAACATACTGTTAGGTAAGGTCGCGGTTTTTCCAGTGTAATTATACTGTCCGTGGTGTAAATCGATTTCTTGTATTACTGTCGCCATCATATTGTGCTCGATAACTTCCCCACACAATGTTCCGACTTCTATCCAATCACCAATTCTAAAAGAGCGAGAACTTGCTCGCTGAATCGATCCCGTAAAACATAGAATGATTTCTTTAGATGCCACCACTATCGCCACAGCTATCGCGGTTACTGATAAGGCAAATTCATTTATTTCTGACTTCCATAAAATGAATAAGATAATAACAATAAAGCTGAATGAGCCGTTTTTCGTGCGTGATATCCATTTACGCTGATCTTCCGTTAAGAAAGCAATATCACCACGGATCCGTTTAACCGAAAAATGACGCACAAGTAAAACAAGGCTGATGATAAGAACACTAAATACCATTTTGTGCGCCAATAAAAAATCAATCACAATTATCAGTTTTTCCACGTTCACCTCTACACCTTATTCTTTAATCAGCATGGTTTTTCAATCAGTCAGTAATTGAGACCAGTTTAATAAGGTAAATATCCCACAGGTAACGTTAGAATTCATCTTTCCTATGTGATTTCTTTCTCTTTATTCACGTTAATTCAATTCGACCACTGAATATGCTCAGTAATACGTCACATTCGAGCATTCGCCTTCAATGATTCTTGCTTCTTTGTCAGCTTTTTTACTGCGTGTTTTTGACATAATAAAGCCGATCATACTAAATCCAATGGCAAAGATTAGACTAGATACCAGAACAAAAAAACCTACGAATAAAGCAAATATCGTCGCTATCATTTGTTTCATATTTTTACTCTCTTTATAAATGAAGGTTCACTCTACCATTCTATTTCTGAATAGAAGATGAACAAGCCAGATCTCTTATTATACTCGATCTAAGATGCTGTAAATTATCTCATTTCTTTCCATTTTCATTCTAACTAGCCTTTGTTTAAACCATTTATTTTATATAAAACAACAAGAAGATAACCTTAAAAAATTGATTATAAATGCGTTAAATGAAAACGACTTGTACCTTTGACAAAAATAAAAACACCACCAAGAGCCAATAAAATGGCTTCTAACGATATTACGTCACCTCAAATATATGTGATCACACAAATTATCAATGTAGCGAATATCGCACATTAAATTAAGACATTACCCTATAGCCACAAAGCAATAAATGAGATACATTCCCATTGGGATCATTCCCATAAATACAAGCAATAAAACCCACATACTGAATAACAAGAAAAAGGACATCTATGAAACGCTTAATATTATCAACAATTTTAATCACTTCTTCATTTTTCACTTTTGCTAATGAGCACGTATTTACGTCTGAACAGTGGAAAGAAATAAAAACCGACAACCCTTACTGGGATTACTTAGATCAGATCTGTACCGAAAAACACCCAGGCTCTCGACCACCAAATGTCGCTGATATCATCGCTTTTACTGAAGAATTTAAAAAAGAATCTCAGCGCCCACAACTTTATACCTTCCTTAGAGAAACATTTGGCTTTGCTGATTCGAGCGATCCTAAAATCCAATCTGCTTTTGAATTAAACGGCAAACACCAAACTATCGCTTTGCCTTTTTATTTTTATGATCAAATCTCGTTCTACAATCCAACAACTCTTTTTTCTATCGCACTGAATGAAGACGATGAGTTAACCACTCAACTCCCACTGGTTGATGCCACAGGTGCTCGACCAAGCCTAATAACATTAGCCCCTTCTTTAGGTGAAGCGAAAACGTTCTGTATTTTAGAAAACGAAAATAGTTAATAAAAAGCACCATCAATGGTTCACATCAACAACATCATTTCCATATTACATTGATCAAAAAAAAAGAAATCCGCTAACGGGGGATCGCTATTATCAGATGTCCTGTTAGCCATTTTTCATTATTACTAAGAGTAAATACCATGAATCTAAAATGCGCCGTTGCTGCTATCGCTTTTGTGATAGCACCTCAAGTTTATGCTTATGATCGCTATTCTATTTTTGAAGATTATGTCGATCAACAGTCGGTCATAAGTAACGATTTACGCCTACATACCTTTATTAAGATCGCCGGAGATAAGGAAAGTTCCGTCGGAGAGTACCGTTATAATGAAGAAAATAAAATCACTCAACGTAAGTATCTAGACAGTGTTTTTGACTACGAATATAACCCTGATGGAACAGTGAAAGTAGCCAAGGCTCTGATGCAGCACAATAACCCTAACTCTCATATTAAACATACAAAACAAAACTTTATCTCTGAATACGAATATCAAGAGATCAACAATACAAAGGTCGTTAGCATTGAACGTAAGAAAGTGTTTAACGATCATGTTTCTAATTTAGAAGGAGCACCAGAAACAACCTATACCATTAAATATAAATACAACGATGATGGTAATTTAATAAAACGAGTTCAAAAACCAGATGACCGTTTAGATAAATCGAAACTCGTTTACCGCTATTCCTATTACTCTGACGGACGCCTAAAAAGAGTAAAAGAAATTCAAAAACTGAATCATACCGTTTTGGATAGAAATACTCTGAAGTTGGAATACTACAGTAACGGCGAGATCAAAAAGGCCACCCATGAGAAAAAAGACCATATTATTAGAATGGTCGAGTTGGATTACATTGATGATGGTTCATTGATATATGGCGTTCACTACGTGGATCCAATAAAAGAATGGAAAGTTGATATGGACTTCTTTGGACTTGCTTTCCTGCCGATTAAATATCTTAAAGAAACCAGCGGCGATAACGTCACACAATATCAATACCGCTATCAAAACATCGATGGCGATCAATTACCTGATGCTCTCGATGTAAAGCTCACGCTACCAAACAACCATATCATTGATCTTAAATACCGCTTTGAAAACCATCGCCCTTAGAGCCGTTAATTAGAAAACTGATAACAATAAAGTCGTTTAACTTTCGGCATTATTAATGATTACGACAAGTAATCTCATTGGAATTTGCTGCCAAAAATAAGCCGTAATAACACAATAAATCATAAGAAAACCTCATAATATAAAGGTACACATCATGAATAAAATTATGCTCACCATCCTCTTTCTTGCTTCTATTTTTACATTTAATGTCTCTGCAGAAGAAGATCCAGCGACATATTACCAATGTTATTTTAATCCCGTTTCTTGTTTCTAGCCCTTGTAATGAATAGAGATTTTACCACTTCTAAACCACATTCATTCTTTAATTAGGATCACTCATGAAATCAAAAGCAATTAAAACATTACTATTGATCGTCATATTCGCTGCTTTTTATATTTCTTTT
>SAMEA5043648__coassemble_52_pt1 | contig 16493 bp, 12 predicted proteins | sample SAMEA5043648__metabat2_low_PE_006 | metagenome-assembled genome bin SAMEA5043648 (sample SAMEA5043648) | Gadus morhua
TTTGGTATTTAGCTAAAATTTTAAATACTTCAGCTAAAAATCCATAAGCATGAAACATACTTGGGCTATGTAACGTCACCATGGTTTGATTGCAACGTAATGTTAATGCTCGAAATAATGGAGAGCTATTTACCTTTTGTTTGATCCATGTACCGCCTTTTTCTGGCTCTTTAGATGAGCCAACAAACACTGGGATTTGATGACGCAATGCAGGAAGTAAAGTTGAAGGATGTAGAATTTTCGCACCATAGTTTGCCATTTCTGATGCTTCACTAAAGCTGATTTCTGGAATAGGGGAAGCTTTGGGAGCGATGCGAGGATCTGTCGTATAAATACCAGGGACATCAGTCCAAATTTCTAAACCGCAAGCTCTTACTGATTCTGCGATCAAGGCTGCACTATAATCACTACCGCCTCTGCCTAATGTTGTTGTATTTCCGTCACAATCCGCACCAATAAATCCTTGAGTAACGACGATGTGTTTTTGGCATAAAGGAGCTAGTTTTTCTTGAGCTAGATGAGAAATATAGTCTAATTGAGGTTCGCCTTTACCAAATGTTGAGTCAGTACGAAGAACGGTTCTTATATCAAAACGAACGGCTGAATTGCCTCGCTCAATTAACAATTGAGTAAATAGGTGAGTAGACATTAGCTCACCGCAAGAAACAAGGTGATCGGTTAATTTATCACTTATTTGGAATGAGGCTGAATCAGCGGCTTTTTCTATATCATCTAAGATTTCAAGAATAGCTTGTTCTGGATAAACAGGATCAGCTAATTGATCTAATACAGAGAAGTGAATATCTTTTAATTCATTAAGAATATTTTTTTTCCGTTGAGTATTTTCAACACCGTTAGCTAATTCAACTAACAGGTTTGTGACCCCTGAGCAGGCGCTAATAACAACTAAGTGAGTATTTTTGTTTTGTTCTATTACATGGGCACTACGGCTCATTGCTTCAAAATTAGCAACGCTAGTGCCACCAAATTTAGCAACATTTATAGGGTTCACTATCCTGTCTCCCGACTACATCCAATGTGGAAATAAATATGAAGAAACGACAGCAATATAAAAGGTTATTGCTAGAAGCTCTTCACTTAATATTTAAGTGACAATCGTAAGGATTCAGCCAATACGATCGATAAACGACTCCCAAGGGTAGTTTATCTCGGCATAACTCTCCCTCACTTATTTGTTTTGGAGTTTGGGCTCCACAAATTAAGCTACCTAGGTAATGCTCCTCTTCTTTATATTTCTAAAAGTACGAAATACGTTTCATTAATGTGCTTTTTTATGAATCAAATGTCAATTGATAGTAACGTTTTTTTTGTCTTTCTTACCTTCTAAGTAAAATTTAACTATTTAGTGTTGTTTTAGGCAGTTAAGTCACTCTAATTAGTTTGTCTAATTGAGTTTAATTATTTTTATGTTTATTATTTGAACACTTACTATTCAAGGAGCGAGTCATGCAAAGTTTTATTCCACCACAAAGAACCCTTATGGGACCTGGTCCATCTGATGTTTCTCCCCAGGTATTACAAGCATTGAGTCGCCCTACTATTGGTCATTTAGACCCATTGTTTATTAAAATGATGGATGAAGTAAAAGAGCTATTAAAATACGCATTTCAAACAAAAAATGAATTTACTATCGCGGTGTCAGCGCCAGGCAGTGCAGGAATGGAAACGTGTTTTGTTAATCTTGTAGAGAGAGGCGAAAAAGTACTTGTTTGCCGTAATGGTGTTTTTGGTGAGCGAATGCGACAGAATGTAGAGCGTTGCGGTGGGATTGCGATCGTTATTGATGATGAATGGGGAACTCCTGTATCGTTAGCAAAAGTAGAAGAAGCATTGATTAAAGATCCTGAGATTAATGTTATCGCATTTGTGCACGCAGAGACATCAACAGGTGTATTAAGTGATGCGAAGTCTATCTCTGAATTGGCACAGAAATACAACTGTTTAACTATTGTAGACGCAGTAACATCGTTGGGTGGGGTTCCTTTATTCGTAGATGAATGGTTATTAGATGCGGTTTATTCAGGATCTCAAAAATGCTTATCTTGTATACCTGGTCTTTCTCCGGTGACGTTTTCAAATAAAGCGGTTGAGAAAATGAAGTCAAGAAAAGAACCGGTACAAAGTTGGTTTTTAGACCAAAGCCTAGTATTGGGTTACTGGAGTGGAGAAGGCAAAAGAAGCTATCATCATACCGCACCAGTAAACAGTCTATATGCATTGCATGAATCATTATTAATGCTTAAAAATGAGGGGCTAGAGAATGCATGGAAGAGACATGATCATTTTCACCAAGAACTTAAGCGTGGACTAGAAAGTTTAGGTGTTTCATTTATTGTTGATGAGAAATACCGATTACCACAGCTAAATGCGGTCTATATTCCTGATGGTACTGATGATGCTTTAGTTCGAAAAGTATTATTAGAAGAATATAATTTAGAAATTGGCGCAGGATTAGGGGATTTAGCGGGTAAAGCTTGGCGCATTGGATTGATGGGGTATGCGGCACGTAAAGAAAACGTGTCTCTTTGTTTAAAAGCGTTATCTGACGTATTATAAATAACATGATGATAAAACGCCGTTGATAAATTCAACGGCGTTTTATCATTACTTTCTGATTTGACGTAATTTTTGGTCAAGTTGAACGGTTTCGAAATTGTTATTCGGAAATAAGAATACGGCTTCTCTTCTTATGTCTTCCGCGTTTGCTTCTTGCCCTAAAGCTTGATAAGCGATGATTAGGTTTTGATAAAATGCTGGTCTAGGTTTATTTTTTATAAGCTCTTTGGACCAAGTAATGTAAGGTATGATTAAATCGGGCCTTTTATTGATGACGCCAATGGATAATTGTGCTGATAATACATCCCAATTAAATCTATCTTCCCATACGACAGGATTACTGACTTGATTTAATATTTCTGGATTCATTGGTTTTGTTGTTTCAAATTTGGTTAAAATCCAGTTCGTGTGTAATGCTGAAAGCATATAAAAAGCAGTGATAATAGGAAGAACAAGAGAACTTACTCGTAACGATATTTTGCTGACTCCAGTAATGCGGTATTTTTTATACTTACAGCTAAGCTGGTCTATCCAAAAGAGAAGGATAATGAAGGTAAACCAGTGAAGCATGGAATGGTAAAAAGGGTATTCTAATTGGCTGTGAATAAAGATAGGACTGATTAGAGCAAGCAATGCAAATTGTGTATCTAATTTACTTTTTCTAATTTTTAGTAACACCCCACCAGCGGCTAATAATAATCCAAATATAGCAAGAATGCCGCCTTCTACTCCCCAGTAGAGGACCTCATTATGAGGATGGTCCATTGATGGTAATCCCGATTTATAATCGGCAGATATTTGGTGCTGTTTGGCCGTATAAAGAATGTAAGCGGCTTCAAAATTCCCATAGCCATAACCAGTAATTGGTTTCTCTAAAAACATATCCAGTGCTTGGGGGAATGTGTATCTTCTTGGACTTTCTAAATCTGCTTTTTTACTTAATAACGAAATATTATTGAAATCATCATTTTGTGAAAAATGTAAGATAACAAAACTGCCACTAACGCCCATAATTAAAGCAAGAACCCACGAGGAAAATCGTTTTTTTGTGCAATATTTCCACATGTATGGGATTAACAATAGAAGGCTAAATACCGCAGCAATCCAACCCGTTCGTGAAGCTAAAACAATAATTAGCGGTAAGGTTAGGATTATTGTTATATATAAAAGCGTAAGGGCGACAGGGTTCTCTCGGTATTTGATTGGTTGTCTTGCCAAAAAATACGAGGCTATGGCAAGCCCGGTAACTAAAAAGCTTGCCATTACATTTGGTTGCTGAAAAATACCATAAGGGCGGTTTGAAATTACGTTATAACCAAACGAATTCCCTGATTCTAGAAATAGATATTGAATATAGCCAAAAATAGCTTCAATCAATACAGAACCAATGATGCACCATAGAAGCCATTGCTTTTGTTTATTAGAAAATGCAAATTGTTGTAAGGTGAGAAAGAAAAGCCAGCCAGCCCATAATCCAAAAAATTTTCCAGCGGCTAATAATGGAGAGGAGTCTTGATAGATTAAAGGTACAGAAAGTAGAACTGCTGAGAAAAACAAAACGATTGTTAATGTTGAATACTTAATTAGCCCTTGTTTCGCTATATGATAGAAGGCAATGGCAATGGCAATACTTGCAGGGATCCAAGAGGCAGCATTAAAGGCTAAATGGAGACCTGATCCACCTGGATTTGGTTGGAAAAAGTGAGCACAAATAAAAAATAGAATACTGAGGCTAACGAGAAAAGATTTAGTAAGTGGTTTTTTTATTTTTCTTGCTTCGAGTTGAGTTCCCTGAGTAAGTAAGGTTGCCATTTTTTCAATTAATCCCTGTAATAAAGCCAGCAAAGTGCTGGCTTTATTCTATCCGATAATACTTAATAAGTATGGAATTTTATAAGGAAAGCATTGGTTTTAAGAAGCGTGCCGTATGTGAGCCTTCAACAAGTGCAACTTCTTCGGGGGTTCCTTCTGCAATAATCTCTCCACCACCATTACCACCTTCTGGCCCTAAATCTACCACCCAGTCAGCTGTTTTTACTACATCTAGATTATGCTCAATAACCACAATGGTATTTCCTCGTTCACGTAAGTGATGAAGCACAGTCAATAGTTGTTGAATATCATGAAAATGCAAACCAGTAGTTGGCTCATCTAAAATATAGAGTGTTTTTCCAGTATCTCTTTTCGATAATTCTCGAGCTAGTTTGACTCGTTGAGCCTCCCCTCCAGACAAAGTCGTTGCCGCTTGACCTAAACGAATGTAAGAGAGTCCTACATCCATGAGTGTTTTTAATTTGCGAGCAATCACGGGAACAGGAGCAAAGAAAGTATGAGCATCTTCAATAGTCATCTGAAGAACTTCATCAATACTCTTACCTTTATATTTTACTTCAAGCGTTTCACGGTTGTAGCGTTTACTCTTACACACATCACATGGTACATAAACATCAGGTAAGAAATGCATTTCTACTTTTATAACCCCATCACCTTGGCAAGCTTCACAACGGCCACCTCGAACATTAAAACTAAAGCGTCCAGGTTTATAGCCACGAGATCGGGATTCCGGTGTTCCAGAGAATAACTCTCGTATTGGAGTAAAAATACCAGTATAAGTCGCGGGGTTTGAGCGAGGGGTTCGGCCTATTGGACTTTGATCTATATCGATGACTTTATCAAAGTGTTCGATGCCTTTAATTTTTTTATAAGGCGCGGGCTCTGAAGTTGTCGCTCCATTTAATTGAGTATGTGCAATCTTGAAAAAAGTATCGTTAATGAGTGTCGATTTACCAGAACCAGAAACACCAGTGATACAAGTAAAGAGACCAACCGGTAATTTTAATGTGACATTTTTTAAATTATTACCAGTCGCGCCAATCAGTTCTACTTGTTTTTTAGGGTCCGCTTTAACTCGTTCTTTTGGTACCGGGATTTTTTTTGCGCCACTTAAGTATTGGCCTGTTAAAGAGTCTGGGTTATTAATGATTGCCGCATAATCGCCTTCAGCAACAATATATCCACCATGAACACCGGCTCCAGGGCCTATATCAATAATATGATCGGCACTTCGAATTGCATCTTCATCATGCTCAACGACAATCACCGTATTTCCGAGATCACGTAAATGATTCAACGTTTTTAATAATCGTTCATTGTCGCGTTGATGGAGCCCAATTGATGGTTCATCAAGTACATACATAACACCTACAAGCCCTGCGCCAATTTGACTAGCAAGACGTATTCGTTGAGCTTCTCCGCCAGAAAGGGTGTCCGCACCGCGCGATAAATTAAGGTAATTTAGACCAACATTAATAAGAAAATTTAAGCGCTCGTTTATTTCTTTCATTATCTTATCGGCAATTTGTGCTTTTTGTCCTGTTAAGGTTAATGAGCTGAAAAATGCCATCGAATCTTGAATGCTCATTTCACAGATTTCAGATAACGTGGTATCAGCGACAAAAACGCTTCTTGCTTCTAAGCGTAGGCGAGTCCCATGGCAACTAGAGCAAGATTGTGTAGAAATGTATTTGGATAAATCATCACGAACGGAGCTTGATTCTGTTTCTTTATAGCGGCGATCTAAAGTATTTAAAATACCTTCAAATGGGTGACGTTTTACACGTAAATCACCCCGGTCATTACTGTAATGAAATTCAACTTCTTCATTACCAGAGCCATTAAGGATGATTTGTTGAATTTTTTTTGACAATGATTTAAAGGGTGAGAAAAGGTCAAAAGTATAGTGTTCAGCGAGAGAAGTTAGCATTTGGAAGTAGTAATAGTTCTTTTGATCCCATCCTTTGATCGCCCCTTCAGCAATACTAAGTTTGTTATCTAAAACGATTCTATCGGCATCGAAATATTGTTGTACACCTAAGCCATCACAGGTACCACAAGCCCCTGCTGGATTATTGAAAGAGAATAAGCGAGGTTCGAGTTCTTGCATGCTATAACCACAATGTGGGCAAGCAAAATTAGCCGAAAAGATCAGTGGTTCATTATCGGTCTTATCCATATAGTCGATAACGGCAATGCCACCGGTTAGTTCTAATGCCGTTTCAAACGATTCTGCTAAACGCTGTTGAAGATCTGAACGGACTTTAAACCGATCAACGACAACTTCAATGGTGTGTTTTTTGTGTAACTCTAATGTGGGTGGATCGGAAAGATCACATACTTCACCATCAATACGGGCTCGAATAAAGCCTTGTGCTGCTAGATTTTCTAATGTTTTAACATGCTCGCCTTTACGCTCCTTAATAATAGGAGCGAGTAACATAAGCTTAGTGCCTTCCGGCAGTTCTAAGGCTTTATCTACCATTTGACTAACGGTTTGAGCAGTAAGTTCGACATGATGCTCAGGGCAGCGGGGTTCACCAATACGAGCGTATAGTAAACGCAAATAATCGTAGATTTCAGTAATGGTACCCACGGTAGATCTTGGGTTATGAGATGTGGATTTTTGTTCGATAGAGATAGCAGGAGACAACCCTTCGATATGGTCTACATCGGGTTTTTCCATAAGAGATAAAAATTGACGGGCATAAGCAGATAATGACTCAACATAACGTCGTTGACCTTCTGCATATAATGTATCAAATGCCAAAGAAGATTTACCTGACCCAGATAACCCAGTTATCACAATTAATTTATCACGTGGGAGTGTTAAGCTAATATTTTTTAGGTTGTGGGTTCTGGCCCCTCTAACTTCAATTTTATCCATTGGGATCTCACTGCATAAATAATGACTGAAGACTAAGTATTGCACAGACTATTAGAACAACAAAGAGGTACTGGATAAAAAAACAGTAATGATAAGGTAGGAGAGATTCAGAATGAAAAAAAACGCCTTATGATATGTCATAAGACGTAATAATAATTAAAACAAACGAGCTTACTTTTTACCTGTTGTTTGTTTTGCTAATTCAGCTGATTTTTTATCTTTTAAATATACATTTTCGTAGCAGTAGTTTGTTGCTTGGATATAACCTTCAACGCTACCACAGTCAAAACGCTTACCTTTAAATTTATAAGCAAGAACACAACCTGATTGAGCTTGCTTTAATAACGCATCGGTAATTTGGATTTCACCACCTTTACCTGGTTCTGTTTGCTCAATAATCTCAAAGATATCTGGTGTTAGAATGTAACGACCAATGATCGCAAGGTTACTTGGTGCAGTGCCTGGTTCTGGTTTTTCAACCATGTTATCTATGCGGTATAGATCGTCTTTGATCATTTCACCTGCAATAACGCCGTATTTATGCGTTTCGTTATCAGGTACTTCTTCTACTGCAACGATAGAACAACGGAATTGCTTATACAAAGCAACCATTTGAGACAGTACGCCTTGTTCTTCATTGACACATAAATCATCAGCAAGTACGACAGCAAATGGTTCATCGCCGATGAGTTCACGGCCAGTAAGAATGGCATGACCTAAACCTTTCATTTCTCTTTGACGAATATAAGTAAAATGTGCAGCGTCAATTAATTCACGAACGTCTTCAAGAAGTTCTTCTTTATTTGTGCCACTGATTTGGTGTTCTAGCTCGTAGTTTTTATCAAAGTGATCCATTAAAGAATGCTTACCACGGCCAGTGACGATGCATATTCCGTCCATGCCTGCATTGATAGCTTCTTCTACGCCATATTCTATAAGCGGTTTATTTACGATTGGCATCATTTCTTTTGGCATAGATTTAGTCGCAGGAAGAAAACGAGTACCGTAGCCAGCGGCAGGAAAAAGACATTTCTTGATCATAACTGAGTCCTAAAGACGAAATTTAAATTATTGGAAGCGCTCTTGATTGAGCATCATCGTTATATGGTCAGTTTAACGACTAATAACGGGTAAATGAAGCGCTTTAAGTTGAAACATGGTGGAGTATCATTGTTAATTATGAAATATGCATGACTTCTTTAAACCAATCCCAAATCCCAAATGAAAAATTATGAAATATATCGATACCGAGCGCTGATTTTATAAGATAAAGAATAACCACCGCGAGTCCGAAAAGAGCAACCACACCGAAGCACGTTAATAGTGTCATGAAGAATAATGCAAGTGGTGACTCGCTTCTCATCTTATTTCTATAATCTCTACCGAGTAAAAAAACGAAAAAATAACGTTTATTAAAAAATGAGACACTTTTTCGAATATCGATATTATTATTTGAACCAAGACCCGTTGCAATTACGGCTCGTTCGATGGATTTTTTTTGTTCAAAAGACAGCTCATTTGAAATATTTTCATCTAATGCTGAATAAAAATTAGCGATGAGTCTCTGTTGTTTTTTATCCATCATGTTGAGTTCTCTTTTTCTCAATAGTGTCATAGATGGCCATCGTTTTACCTGCAATTTTATGCCAATCATAATGCGCTAAATACTGACTATAATTAACATTGCTCTCAGAGCCTATTGAATGGTTAATCAATGCCGTCGTTAGGCTATCGATATCGCCAACGGGAAAATAACTTTCAGGGCTTAGTTTAACTTCTAGATTTGCTGGAATATTACTGACAATGGCGGGTAATGAATAAGACATTGCTTCTAATAGAGCAATCGGTAAACCTTCATGGTAAGAGGGCATCACAAAGGCTTTCGCTTTTGAGAAAATAGATTGTAATTGCTCACCTTTTAAAAATCCCGTCATTATTACACCATCGACATGTTTTGCTTGTGCTTTTAGCTGTTCACTGTAGGGCGTCGGATGATCGGTGTCTCCCATAATTACCAGCGGTATATCAATGTTTGCTTTTTCATAAGCACTGATAAGATCGTGGAATCCTTTTTCTTCGACTAAACGCCCAACCGCAACCAAGTAGTTGTTTTCAGTAAGAGTAAATTGAGCTAACACAGCATCTATTTTTTCTTGAGGGAGTGGAGTGGGTAGGTTTACCCCATTGTAAACTAAATGGGCATCGTGGCGATTATATTTCGATTTAATGATGTCGTTAATTACGTCTGAAATTACAATGACTTCCGTTGCGTAAGTGACTGCTAACCTTTCACCTAATTGTAACATTCGTTTTGCAAATCCACCCCATTTTTGACGGTCATAATCAGGACCATGATGAGTGAAAACCACTTTTTTACCTAAAACTCGTAATAGAGGTACAACAAGCCCTGGTCCAATCGCGTGAACATGGACAATGTTAGAACGATCAAATAACGTTGAAAACGAAGATAAGGTCGAGTGAACTATCGCTTCTAATGATTTCTTCTTTGGTGCCCAAATAGCCTTTGTATTGACACCTCGGTAAGTGGATTTTTTATAATCGACATAAGGCGAACGAGCAATGACACAAATCTCAGTATCGAATTGTGTCTTAATTTCAGGGTATAAATTCTGACAGTGAGTTTCTACTCCGCCTAAAACATCAGGGATCCCACGAGTGCCGATGACGGTAATGTTAGTGGTCATGTATTATCCCTTTAGTAATTCATTATAAAGATTGAGTAAATCTGTTTTGTGTTTTGTTAGTGTGTACTTACTTAAAAAGCGTTGTCTTGCATTCTTCCCCATTTCTGCGGATGCTGAAAGGCTCGCAGCCAATACATCTAATTTGTCAGCAAGTGCTTGGGCATTACCCGCCTCAAATAAATAGCCATCAACGCCATCTCGAATTTGTTCTGGTAATCCACCGATTCTAGAGGCGATAACTGGTTTGCTGTATGACATGGCTTCTAGAACCGACATGGAACAGTTTTCATAGCATTCAGATGGCACAATTACGGCTTTTGCTTGTTTAATTAGAGTGAGTAATTCATCTCCGCTTTTAAAACCGAGTAATTCAGCGCTTGGGTACGTTTCTTTTAACTCGTTAAAAACGGGTCCATCCCCCACAATTTTTAAGGCTGAGTTTTCTTTCATTAATTGATGTGCTTTCGCAAGGGTAGGAACGCCTTTTTCTGTACTTAGTCTACCGAGATACAGAAAGTAACCTTGGTCACTGATGCCCTCATTAGAGACGTGCTCATCAATACCATTTACGATAATGTCTACACGATTATGAGGCAGTTTTTGTTGTATAAAGCGTCCAAGAAAGCGGCTCGGTGAGACGATAGCATCAAGCTGCTGGTAGTTACCGCTGACTTTTTGATAGATAGCTTCTGCGGACAAAAGAAAACTTTTTATCAATGAACCTTCTTGGCATCGATGTATTGTGGCGTTAAAGACCGAACCATGAACGCAGTCTTCACATGTATGACCATCGCGATACATCGTATAGCTTGGGCACGCTATTTTAGTATCGTGAGCGGTTAATACCGTTTTACAACCAAATTGTTTTGCCACTTTTATAATTGAAGGGGTGAGTTGGTGGTAGATATTATGAAAATGCACTAAGTCTGGTTTTTCTTGCTCTAATAATTGTTTGAATTTAATGCAAGCTTCGCTGTTATGAATAAAATTAACTGCAGTGGTTATTTTGTTTTTTAGTGTTTGTTCTTGATAGTAATCCACGTTATTAACGAAGAAGTCAGAATAGTTTGATTCAAGGTTTTTCTCATGATTCATTGAAAATTCAATAATATCGATGCCTTCAGAAAGCAACATATCCCGCTCTTGAAAGTAAACGGTTTCGGCACCACCTTTCATAAAGAAAAATTTATTAACTAATAGAACTTTCATTTTTTACCCTCGTTAATAATTTTGTGTTGTGGTGGCTGAGTTGGACTTTTTAGCGGCAGAAATAAACCTCGGAGTAAACCAGCAGAAAAAACGGAGAGGTTGATAACGCTGTGTAAGGCGTCTTTAATCGAGCGATTCTTAATGGTTTTTAATGTAATAAATGCGAATAAAGGCAATGCTGTGAGCATAATTATGAGAGAGTTAAACGTAAAGAGAGTACTTATTAAGAGCAATAAATAAAGAGTGAAAATAGCTTCGTTTTTCACTGTGCTTAATGCTTTCTTAAACAAAGGAGTACCAAAAGAGCCTTTTAAAAGCTCACCAGAAGCAAACAGATAACCGCCCTTCCAGCGATGCTTTATTAGCTCGAAAGATGACATGGTATAAGAGGTGTGAGAAAAATAAGGCACATCTAAGCGGTGAAGTTTGTAACCCGCTAAGCCTAAGCGCATACCGAGTTCTGATTCTTCGTAAGCATGTAAATTACGATTCGTTAAATATCCAATCTCATCAATGACGCTCTTTCTGTATAACCCCCCGCCACCTAAATGACTGCAATCACCAATAGGGTAAATTTGATGTATGCGTTGTTTACGTGACTTAAACTCATAGCTATCAACATCATTCATTTCTACTGCACCCGCCACCGCGGCATATTCAGGGTGTTCTAATAGAAATGAAATACCATGATCAATAAAGCCCGCCTCTAACTTCATATCGCCATCAAGTAAAAGTAAAAAATCACCTTCACTATGAAGATAACCTAATTGATGGCCAACCCCACAGCAACGATCTTCTGCATTTGTTAGAGATACAACCGTAACACCCATTTGGGTTGCTATTTTTTGGGTTTTATCTGTTGATAAGCTATCCGCGACAATAATTTTATGGGGATATTTACCCATGTGCTCTTGGATGCTTGTTATCGTATTCGCGATGCCAGATTCTTCATTATAGGTTTTGATAATGACTGAAATAAAAGGAGAACTAGTCATGATTCGCTGCCGCCGTAATTAAGGATTTTCGGATCACTAAGTTTGATCCTAGTGATAAGTAAAAAATAAATTGAAGCATAGGGACCAACATCAATATTTGGCTGTATGGGAGACTTAATAAACAAGCAATAGCAAAGGCATTAAATGCAGGAGGATAGCTCATTAATCTAATATCTTCTTGTGTCACGTCATCTCGATTAAATAGAGGAGTAGGTTTACAGACTCGAAGAATATAGAGTGTCATTGAAATGAAAAATAATGTTCCAATGATCCCCAATTCCCATAAAAGAACACTGAGTGCTGTCGTATCAAGAATGACATTAAAAAGAACATTTAAAAAACCAGGGGAAACCGAACTTCCGTGATTTGTTGTATTTAATCCATAACCAAATAAAGCATTTGGAAGCCCATAAAAGTCATTATTATCTAACCAGAAAAAAATGGTTGTCATTCTTCCTAATTCACCGGTCGGCATAATATAGTTAGGATCAAATATATATTCTAAAGAACCAATGAAAATGTCTAATGGCCCTTTACTTGGGTCACTGCCAAAAGCAGATGAATAAGATAATGATAATAATAAGATAGCGATACTCATTAATAGCAACATCCCACCAATAATCGCGAGAATAATCTTAATATCGTAGCTTTTCATGCCTTTTATGTAGCTAGGAGCTAGCCATACATAAGCCAGTAAAATGGGTGATAATAAAATAACAAATTTCACTTCACCTAAAATACATAGAGTGAATGCCGCACCAATGTGTAGGATAGTTGATTTTATTGAGCATAGACCATGTTTATACTCAGAGAGTTTTAACAGCATAATCAGTAAGCAAAAAAGCCCCATCGCAGCCGTATTCCCACCTCCCATGGGATCGCCCCCAAAAGTACCTACGACCGAATCCCATTTTTCATACTCACCGTGAGCGGCTACTCGTTTGGGAAGAATGACAAAAATTTGGAATAGAATGACGGGGAATTGAGCATAAAAAATCCAATAAAGTGTTTTTGTCACTCGGTATATTTGTGATTCCCGACAAAATCGCAACAATAGACAAAATAGAATTAAGGAGAGTGCGAGCTCATTTTTTAAGCCAACAATAGTGGTGGTGATACCATTTTGCAAAAAGGTACTGAGTACCGCTTGAACGAAAAAACCAATGAACAAAACGAGTATAATAATTTCTTTATGATCGAGATCGAGCGGCGTATATCGATTCTGTAAAAAGAGTAAGCCTGTCATCGTAAAAGCTAATAAAAATGGCAGCCATAAAATGGCAGAAATACCAGTGAAATATTGTGTTAAGCCACATAATACGAGACTGATAACGGCATAGATTTGTAGGAAAAAACCAGTATTTAACGGCATCATTACTTATTTTCCTGAGCTAATAGGTGTGCTCGTTTATTTACTTTTAAATAGATAAAGCTGTAACGAACAAACGACAGAATCGAAAACAAAAGAACAGAATAAGCATAGTTATGGTAAAAGTATGGAAATATAATGAAAGCGATAGTGATAACTAACAATTGCTCGATTTGAATACGTAGAAAATATTTTGGTGAACCAAATACTAATTCAATTACTGTGAGGGGACAGACAGCAAGAGCAGGAAGTAAATAAGGCAGCATATAACGGGATGTAGGTACAGAGCTAAGCCATTCATCATTAAAACCAAGTTGCATGATTAACGGATAAAAGAGTAAGACACCAGCAGTAGCAATAAGCCCTAGAATTAACAACATTAAGCGAACTTTTTTAAATTCTTGATAATTAAATTTGTTATTACGAAAATCAATCGACCACTTAGAAAAGATAGAATTACGAACGGCATTACCAACAATGGTAACGGGTGCTAAGCAGAAACGATTCACAACAGCAAAATAACCCGCGATTAATGGGGAGAACCAAAAATTAATTAGCAGTGTGGGTAGATTATTATTTGCCATCGCTAAAACTTCGGCACTGCCTATTCCAGAAAGATGAGCCCGATTTTCTTTCATAAATTGCACATTATTCGATAATGAAAAATGAGAAAATCTAATCTTTGAAAAAGAAACAGAATGACAAATCCAAATGGAAATAAGAATAAACAACCCAATAGCCCAACTGACATAAAATAATTCAGTGGTTTGTGTGAGAGCAACGGCACCAATAACTAATAATGAAATTGAAATACGCTGAAATGCTAATAGACGAATATTTTCAATTCTAAGTAGTAAGTTTTCTGATATTAAAACCCATGCATGACAAAGGGTTAGTAGGTAAAGTAAATAGCCATTAAGATCAAAAAATTGGATAATTATGACAGTATAAGGAAGCGCAATTATGACACTTTGAAGCAGTGAAAATATAATGTTCTGAGTGACTTGTGAATCACTTTGTTTTGGTAATAACAATTGAGAGGCAAAAGTACAAATTTGAGCTCCAATTAATACTACGCTATACACTAGAGCATAAACGCCCACTTGTGCCATATCGTATTTGTGAGAAATAAGCCAAATAGAAACGGCACCGATAATTTGGGAAATAACCGATGCACCCGCAATTGTTGAGACACTTTTTAGTAAGCTCATCAGAAACCTAACTTAATAAATCATCGTTTTGATGGAACAGTTGTTGTTGTGTTTCTTCTGTTTCTAATTCTTCATCAACCACATTATTAAGTATGGCACCAATAATAGGGATTTGCAGTTGAGTTATTTTTTCCATGTTTGACAGGATGTTGTTTGCACTTAATGTACCGGCTTGAACAGTATAAATAACACCAGATAGATAACGAGCAATAAGCTGAGCGTCTTTATTCTCAGATAATGCTGGCAAGTGAACGATAATTTGTTCAAATTGCTTACTCATCTCTTGAAGTGTTGGCTTGAGGGTTTCCAGAGATAATGTTAGGAGTGGTGTTGATGTTAGTGTTCCACGAGCTAAGAAAAATAAATTTTCGTCTAATTGAGTTATACAATCGTTAATAGGATGATTTTTTTCAAGAATTTCAGCCATCCCCATTACAGTTAATGTAGGAAAAACATCAGAGGTACTATTTTCTGTTTTAGATACGCTCGAGGCTTCCTCTACAGGTTGCATCATCAATATCTCTTCAGTTATAGAGACTTCCTTTCTGAAATCTAAATCTATTAATAATGTCGAACGATCTTGTGATAAAGAATGAGCAAGAAGATAACTGCTTAATTCATTTTGTTCGCTAGAATCCGTGGATACTAAACCAATAATTGGCCAGGGTTTACTATCTAAAAGGAGACTCGTTCTAATTGCGTGAACGGTGTCCCCTGAATAGGGATTAGTAAAAAAAACGTTTGAAAATACAGTAAGTTCTTCAATGTAATTGAATGGGCGAAGCTCCCCGATGGCTTTTAGGCCTAAGCGGGTTTTCACTTGAGTTACATTATTAATTGATTTATTTAAGGCAGATTTAATGATGATAAACAGTAAACTTAAGATAAATGTCATGATGAAAATCATAATGATAAATAAAGCTTTATTGGGTTTACTTGGTTTACTTGGTGGCATTGCGGGATCGAGTAATGTTGCCGCTGGCTCACGATATAACATCGTTAATTCTTGCTCTTTGCTACGAGTGAAGATTTTTTCGTACAACTCTTGCGTCTTATCTAAATCCGCTTTCATCGTATTATAAACATCTCTTTTTGCAGCAAGTTGTGTGAAGTTCTTTTTTTGTGCATTAAGTAAGGATTTATATTTATTTTCGCGTTCAATTGAGGCTTGATATTCTTTGTATAATCCGGTTTTAAGCTCTTTTAATAAAGAGGTCGTTTGTAGTTCAATGGCATTAATTTGAGCATTAGCTTCTAAAATCAATGGGTTTTTGGGGCCATACTTTTCTTTAAGATCAAATAAGGTACGTTTTTCTTGAATAAGAGCAATACGTAAATCTTGTAATTGTGCATGATTAGAAATCGACGGTAGGGTAGCCACATCTTCTAATGGATAGCCAAGTGCTTCGCTGATTGTGTTATAGCTAAGTGGTCACGCAAAAGTTATTGTGAATTTTTCGCCGTAATAATTTAATATGTTTTTGATGTTAATACTGAGGTCTTCAAACGTTTTGAACGCTTCACATGGTAACCATTCATATTTTACTTTCTTCCACAATATCTCAATGATATTGAGCTCTGGAGAGTACGGTGGTAAATAGCAAACGAGCACATCATTCATCAACCACTCCTGTATTTTTTGTTTGAATTTTGCTGACCTATGAAAAGAGGCATTATCTAAGATAATAAAGCACGGTTTATCGTTTT
>SAMEA5043648__coassemble_117_pt1 | contig 16477 bp, 12 predicted proteins | sample SAMEA5043648__metabat2_low_PE_006 | metagenome-assembled genome bin SAMEA5043648 (sample SAMEA5043648) | Gadus morhua
TTAATGCAAGGTGTCGTGAATACCTTCGTTATCTTCTTATCTCGTATGATCGCCAATGCAGTGAGTGGGTTTACTTCTAATGATGAAGAAGGTGAGGGCGAAGGCGGTAGCTTTATGACTTACTTTATTGTATCAACGGTATTAGAAATTGCGTTTGGTTTCTTAGCCAGTTTCTTAACGATGTGGTTCAGCCGTCATCGTGAGTTTTATGCGGATGCAGGTGCTGCTAATTTAGTCGGTAAAGATAAAATGATAGCGGCTCTTGAGCGCCTACGAATGGGACAAGAATCTCAACTTGAAGGCTCTATGATGGCATTTGGTATTAATGGTAAAAAGTCACTGACTGAGCTATTAATGAGCCATCCACCACTAGAAAAACGTATTAACGCACTGCGTCAGTTATAATACTGTTAACGTTTATGTGATTGTGATGAAACCCGAGATTATTCTCGGGTTTTTTATATCCAGAAACGACATAAATCTTTTACCTATCTACATTACGAGTTATAGTCTGCCTCTAATTTATATTAAGACATTTAGGATTTACCTTGACTAATAACGACGTTCTACGACGCATTCGCTATACTTTTGATTTTGACGATACAAAAATGATCGCACTGTTTGGTGCAGCTGATCTTAAAGTAACTCGTGAAGAAGTATGTAACTGGTTAAAAGCGGATGACGATAAAGACTATAAAAGTTGTCAAGATGTTCAATTAGCAACGTTTCTAAATGGTTTCATTAATGATCGTCGTGGTAAGCGTGAAGGCGAGCAACCAAAGCCAGAGCAAAAACTAACGAACAACATTATTCTTAAAAAATTACAGATTGCTTTGAATTTAAAAGCGGATGAAGTATTAGACTTAATGAAGTTAGTTAACTTCCGTCTAAGTAAGCATGAATTGAGTGCATTCTTCCGTAAAGCCGATCATAAACACTACCGTATTTGTAAAGATCAAGTGTTACGTAACTTCCTACAAGGCGTTCAATTTGATTTACGTGGTGAAGTAACAGAAGAAGATGAAGAAAACGAAAGCGAATAAGCGTTTTTTCTTCTCACCATAATAAAAAACCACGATTTCATTTACTGAATCGTGGTTTTTTTATGTGCGTTATTTTAGTTTCGTTTCTACATTAGAAACTCCACTGCATACTCATCACAATGATACCCGGCAGAATAAAACCAGCTTCAACACCAAAATAATCGGTTAGATTGTATTGTGCAGCATGGTAAATATAAGGGGCGAAAGCTATCCCTACTTTTTCTTTTGCGGTTTCATAGATCCCTCCGTCACCACAATTTTCAAAAGCATCAACGAAGAACTCTCCAGCGTATGAATACATTCCTTTGATGACTAATTTGTCGTTAACACGATACCAGTCTTTTCTGACGCCGATTAGCATACAGCGATTGGCTTGGCTATTTAGAAAGGTGCCCACCATAAAGCTGTAATCTGAATCTTCAGAAAACTTACGTTCGACAGAAAAGTATTGATTACCAAAGTATTGATGTGAATCAGGATCGTAAGGAACGAGGTGATAAAGGAATGAACCTGTATTCATAGAGTAAAGAGAAAGGGATTCAGCGTTACTTTTAAAAGATGATAGGAAAAGAAAAAGTAAAGTGGTAAGAAAATAAGGCTTCATAGCTCAAAAGATGTAAAAAAAATGTAGTCACATTATAAATGCTTTATGTCTGAATATAAAGAGAGAGCATAACGAGCTCTCTCTTTATATTGATATTTATACTAAATATAGAACTAGCCGTTTACTTTTTCAGTAAATACTTCATCAGTGGTTGATTCTGCTTTACCTATTTCACCTTCTGATTTGGCAACAATGGTATTTACTGCGGTATCACCAACAACATTAGACGAAGTACAGAACATATCGTTAATACGGTCAACCGCGGCCACAATAGCAAGACCTTCAGGCGGAAGGCCAAGTTGGTGTAAAATAACGCCGACCATGACAACACCACCACCCGGAACACCACCAGCACCAATGGAAAGTAATAGAATAGTGAAGCCTAATGTAAATAGATCCGCTGAGTCGATAGGTTGACCAAAAGCATTAGCAACAAAGATAGCGGCAAGAGCAATATAAATAGAGACACCAGACATATTCATGGTTGCGCCTAATGGAACACCAAAACCGGCCACAGATTTAGATACGTTTAACTTTTCAGTTAATGTTCGCATCGTTACAGGGATGGTCGCATTTGAACTTGCTGTTGAAAGTGAGAATAAAATTTGCTCACGTACTGCACGTAAAAATGTTTTAGGTGAAATCCCAGTTGATAAACCAACCATGATTGGATAAAAAACAAAAATCCAGAAAACAAGCATCGAAACAACAAGAGCCACGTAACCTGCAACTGACATTAAGGTATTTGCATCTAACGTCGCACCTAATTGAATCATCAGAGCAAACACACCATAAGGAGCGAGGCTCATCACTAAGCTAATTAGCTTCATCATGATTTCATTAGCAACTTTAAATGTTTTAATCGCGGGTCCACCACGGTGATCTAATGCTTGAATTGCAAGACCCGTTAAAATTGCCATAAAGATGATTTGTAGCATATTACCGCTAGCAAAAGCTTCTACAGGGTTGCTAGGAACGATATTCGTAATGAGTGAGAAGATGTCCGGGGTTTCCGTTGCTTTTAGCTCAACAGAGCCTACGACAACGGTTCCTGCTAAGTTTGCATCTGCACCAGGGGCAAAGATCATACCGACGGTTAATGCTGCGGCTATCGCAATGATGGTGTTAATAAGGTAAAGAGCAAAAGTTTTCCCACCAAGGCGACCAAATGAAGCAATGTCTTTTAGTTCAACGATACCGCAAACAATAGAGACATAAACGAGAGGAACAACAAGTAATTTGATGAGTGAAACAAACATCCCACCAACGCCTTCTGCTGCTCCTAGTAGGAACGAATCAAAAAACGCAACCCCATTAAACAGGTATTGAATCGCGGTACCAATTAATAGGCCAGCGAATAAACCTATAAAAATTCTACTTGAAAGTGATTTTTTCATTATGTACTTTTTCTCCAGAATATTGTGCTCACTAATAGGTGAGTCCTTGTAATGTTTCTCTATTAATTGAGAAATCAACAGAATGTTTACATATCGTTAACGTAATTAAAAGTGATAAAAATGGTGCTTAATCCATCAAAAATAGAATGTGAACTATTTTTATTGAGAGAATTAATAGTTAGCGGTTGTAAAACCAATCACTTAACGAGTGTTTTTTATGGTTCGATAGACTGTATGTATTTTGATTTATATGGAAATAAACTCTTGGTTATGTGACAGCTGTCGTTATTTGGTTTGTTTTTGTTGCTGTAGAGTCACCGTTTGAAAGGGAAATGTGAAGGGTGCCATATATATTATTGACAATATACTTGATATAAAAATAATAGCGTATACCATTCACGCCAATATTTTACTATTGATGAGTTTATTCATGTATTTAAGAAAATCACTGCTTGCTGTCGCTATTGCCGCAGGCTCATTATTTTCGTTTTCGGCAAGTTCAGCGCAACAAGTTGACTTGATGATTACTGATGCAACGTTACTAACAATGAACGATTCGAAAGAGACATTTGAGAATGGTGTTGTCGTTATTTCTGGTAATAAAATTATTGCTGTGGGCGACAAAAGCATAGCCTCTAAATATGCCGCAAAAACGGTATTAGACGTCGATGGTGATATTGTTTTACCGGGTTTAATTAACACACATACACACGCTTCTATGACCGTTTTTCGTTCATTAGGTGATGACGTTCCAGATCGTTTACACCGCTATATCTTCCCTTTAGAGAAAAAGTTAGTGTCACGCGATATGGTTCGCATTGGTGCTAATTTAGGAAATGTAGAAATGGTAAAAGGGGGCGTTACCACTTATGCCGATATGTATTACTTTGAAGATGAAGTCGCGAAAACGGTTGATAAAATCGGTATGCGTGCAATTCTAGGTGAAAGTGTCATTAAGTTTCCAGTAGCAGATGCTGCTAATGCAGAAGAAGGGATTCAATACGCAGTAAACTTTATTGAAGAATATAAAGATCACCCACGCATTACGCCAGCTTTTGCTCCACATGCACCATACACCAATACAACCGAAGTACTGCAAAAGATTGCTAAATTATCGTTAGAGTTGGATGTTCCGGTAATGATCCACCTAGCTGAATCTCATCGTGAAGAAGAAGTGATTGCAGAACGTGCGAACGGCATGTCTCCAGTAGAATATATGCATAGCATTGGTGCGCTTAATAAAAACCTTATTGGTGCACACATGATTTTGATTGATGATAAAGACATTGAACTAGTAAAAGAATCAGACATGGGTGTTGCTCATAATATGAGTGCAAACATCAAATCAGCAAAAGGGGTATCTCCTGCGCTTAAAATGTATGACGAAGGTGTTCGTATTGGTTTAGGAACGGATGGGCCAATGTCAGGCAATACGCTAAGTATTATTGATGAGTTCAACCAAGTCGCTAAAGTACACAAATTAGTGAATAAAGATCGAGCCGCCATGCCTCCAATCAAAGTGATTGATATGGCGACAATGGGCGCGGCGAAAGCGCTTCATATGGAAGATAAAATTGGTTCTATCGAAGTAGGAAAATTAGCGGATATCATTGTTGTTGATACTAAGGCACCCAATATGTTGCCAGTATATAACCCATATTCTGCATTGGTTTACTCTGCAAATTCAGGCAATGTTCGTCATACGATTGTTGATGGCAAAATATTGATGAAAGATCGTGAAATGCTGACGGTTGATGAAGAGCAGATCAGGCAGGAAGTGCTCGAGTTTACCAAGATTGTACGTAAAACGGTTATTGAAAGTGGTGAAATTGTTCAATAATATTTGACCTATAACCGAATTTAAATAGAGAGTTAGCTTAGGCGGCTCTCTTTTTTATACTCGCTAATTTAAATAAAAACGGTGCACTTTGTTCTTATTTATAAGCCTTATATCTAATGATTTTATAGTAAGAGTGAAACTTGCTATTCATCACCTTGAGTCTATTATCAAAAGAGGACTTAATATTTAAGGGGTGATAAATGAGTCGATATATTGTTTTTTTTACACTTCTTTTTTGTTATTTTCCCCTATCTGCTCAAACGGAAGACGCTGATACTTACATAAGAAAGCATCAAGGTTCGCTGTATTATGCTTCAGATGTGTCTCGTTTATATCCAAACTCTCAACGTAAATGGAATCGTGCCGAGGATAGAAAAGAAATAGAGACTCAATTCGCACTTCTTATTCTTGCTGACGTGAATAATTATTTAGCTAAAAGATATGAAAATTTACAGAATACAGAAGGGCTTGAATACGATGTTTTAGCAACAGACACGTTACTATATATGCTTACTTATCAATCATTAATATCAAAGTATGGTACTCGATGGTTATTTGGTGGACGGTTAAATAATGATTTTGGAAAACCGTCTTTATTTCTTATTGAAAAAGTAAATCAACATTTTGAAGACGATACATTAACAGCGTTAGTGAATCAGTTAAAACCTCAATCGAAACAATATCAAGATTTATACACACGACTATATCGTTATTATGATCCTTATCATCAAGAAGCCCAAAAACTATATTCCTCACGATTATTGAAACCGAATCAAGACATTCCATATAAATCACTTGTATATAGATTGCAAATATCAGGGGAATTAAATGAAGAACAAACCCACTATTTTTTGAGCCAAGAAGGGGATAAATATAATAATGAATTAGTTAATGTGGTTAAGTCATTTCAAAAACGACATGGTTTAGTCGTGGATGGTATTGTCGGTAAGAGAACATTGTATTGGCTAAATATGAGTGCGAATGAACGTGTACGAATTATGGCATTAAATATTCAGCGTTTACGTTTATGGGAAAATAAGAACGCTCGATTTGTTCTCGTAAATATACCTTCTTATGAAATGGGGTATTGGTCGAAAGGTGAGCTTGTTTTTAAAAGTAAAGTGATCGTAGGTAAGCCCGCAAGAAAAACCCCGCTCTTTACTACTCGATTAGACTCCATCGTATTTAATCCTAATTGGAAAGTGCCAATAAAGATAATGAAGGAGGATATCCTACCAAAAGCCCTTGAGAATCAAGACTATTTATTAACGCATAATTATGAAGTGCTTCCATCTTGGTTAAGTGATGAAGTGATTCCTTTTGAAAGCATTGAATGGGAGACAATGACCGTTGATAATTTTCCTTATAAATTAAGACAAAAGTCGGGCAACGCAAATGCATTAGGTCGCTATAAATTTAATACACCAAACCGTAATGCTATCTATCTGCATGATACTCCATCACGATCTTTATTTAATAAACAACATCGTGCTTACAGTTCAGGGTGTATACGGGTAGAGAAAGCGTCAGAATTTGCACAACTTTTAATGAAAGAATCGCATTTTACCGCGAAAGATTATGCAGGCTATCATCGATTACCAAAAACAAATACAGTGGGGTTATCGCAAAAAATAGCGGTATATACCATTTATCAAACCGCGTGGGTAGATGAAGCGGACACCATTCAATTTAGAAATGACGTATATCGATATGATGAATGGAGTAAGAGTAAAAATTGACCTACTTTTTACATAGCCATAAAAACGTTATAGCTCAATAAGTAAGCACCATTAATCAGTGCAGCGAATAAAATTAGTACTGTTCATTATTTGACCAAGTTAACGTAGGTGTGTATCTTTGCGCTCAGTTATTGATTCATCTATCTATAAGTGAGTTGTTTTTACATGCCTGAATTTGATTCGTTACGCCGTAAAATTCTTCTTGGTGGCGTTGCCACTGTTGGTTTAAGTTTATTCCCATCGATTTCTTTTGCGTCACAGTTTGCTGAATCTCCTAGAGAATTGGCGTTTAAGAATTTACATACTGGTGAGAAACTGCAAAGCGAATATTTTAATGGACAACAATATTCAAATTCTGAGTTACTTAAATTAAATCATTTATGTCGTGATTTTCGTCGAAATGAAACGATAGATATGGATACTGGGTTATTTGATCAATTATCGGCTATTCAAAAAGTAATTGGTTGTGATACCCAAGTGCAAATCATTTCTGGTTATCGCTCACCAGCAACCAATGAAATGTTGCGTGGTAAATCACATGGTGGTGTAGCGAAGAAAAGTTTGCATATGCTAGGTAAAGCCATGGATTTCCGTTTAGAAGACGTGCCATTAATCGAAGTAAGAAAAGCGGCCTTATCATTAAAAGCGGGCGGAGTAGGGTATTATCCTGGCAGTAACTTTGTTCATATCGACACGGGACGAGTTCGTTTCTGGTAATTCCTCGGTATTTAAAAATAACAAACATAAAAAATGGCGACCATAATGGTCGCCATTTTTGTATTCATTGCTTTCTATTGAACGAATTCTTACAGAGCTGGTGCCCTATAAGAAAAAGCCAATTAGAAGTTAGCTGAACGTGGAGTACGTGGGAACGGGATAACGTCACGAACGTTGCCCATACCAGTTACGTAAGACACTAGACGCTCAAAGCCAAGACCGAAGCCAGCGTGAGGCACAGTACCGTAACGACGTAAATCGCGGTACCAAGTCATGTGTTCAGGGTCGATACCCATTTCAATCATACGTGCATCAAGAACGTCTAAACGCTCTTCACGTTGAGAACCACCGATGATCTCACCAATGCCTGGTGCAAGAACATCCATCGCAGCAACCGTCTTACCATCGTCATTTTGACGCATGTAGAATGCTTTAATGTCTTTAGGGTAGTTTTTAACGATAACAGGTGCTTTGAAATGTTCTTCAGCAAGGAAACGCTCATGCTCAGAAGACATATCGATGCCCCACTCAACGTCGAATTCAAATTTCTTACCAGAGTCGATAAGGATTTGGATTGCGTCAGTGTAATCAACTTGTGCAAAATCAGAACTTACAAATTGCTCTAGACGAGTGATTGCTTCTTTATCAATGCGAGAAGCAAAGAATTCAAGATCATCACGACGCTCAGCAAGAACCGCTTCGAATACATACTTAAGCATGTCTTCAGCCAGTTTTGCTACGTCATCTAGATCAGCAAAAGCAACTTCAGGTTCAACCATCCAGAATTCAGCTAGGTGGCGACTTGTGTGTGAGTTTTCAGCACGGAAAGTCGGACCAAATGTGTACACTTTGCTTAATGCACAAGCGTAAGTTTCCGCATTTAATTGACCAGATACAGTAAGGAATGTCTCTTTACCAAAGAAATCTTTGTCGTAATCAACATTGCCTTTGTCATCAAGAGGAACGTTCGCGTGATCTAATGTAGAAACGCGGAACATCTCACCAGCACCTTCAGCATCAGATGATGTGATTAGTGGTGCAGACATCCATAAGTAACCTTGCTCGTGGTAGAAGCGGTGAATCGCTTGAGACAAACAGTTACGAACACGTGCAACCGCGCCAATCACGTTAGTACGTGGGCGAAGGTGAGCAACTTCTCGTAAATACTCAATTGAGTGACGAGTTTTCGCCATTGGGTATGTATCTGGGTCTTCAACCAAACCAACTACTTTTACTGCTGTTGCAGCAAGCTCGAAATCTTGGCCTTTAGCAGGAGATGCAACGATAGTACCTGTAACTTCAACAGAACAACCTGTTGTTAGTTTTAGGACTTCTTCATTGTAATTATTTAAGTCATTAGGAACTACGGCCTGAATCGGATCGAAACAAGAACCGTCATAAATAGCTAGGAATGAGATTCCAGCTTTAGAGTCGCGACGTGAACGGATCCAACCGCGAACAGTTACTTCACTGTCAACCGCTAGTTTGCCGCTTAATACGTCTGTTACAGGCGCGTAAGTCATGTTAATTACATTCTCCATTGTTGTGCTACATGCACGAATATTTTTTATTTCAGGAAGACATATTACCTTTCTTATTAATAGCTTCAAGTGTTGTTACTCTATAAAGGTAAAAATTCAGTATAAGAATCAATTTTTACGATAAAAAAGGCGAAAAAAACATCAATAATAACGACTTGTTGGGAACTTACTTGTTCCTTAATAGTGAAGTAGAGTAATATCCCTCTCTTCATAATATAGGTAATAGAGATTTTAACTAATGACAACTGAACTATATAAAGACTTCATGTTTGAAGCAGCACACCATTTACCACATGTACCAGAAGGTCATAAATGTGGTCGCCTTCATGGTCACTCTTTTTTAGTTCGCTTGTACGTTGAAGGTGAAGTTGATCAACACACCGGTTGGGTAATCGACTTTTCAGAAATCAAAGCGGCATTTAAACCAACGTATGATCGTCTTGATCACTACTATCTAAACGATATTAAAGGGTTAGAAAACCCAACAAGTGAAGTCTTGGCAAAATGGATTTGGAACGAAGTAAAACCAAGCTTGCCTTTATTAAGCAAAATTGAGATTAAAGAAACCTGTACGGCGGGTTGTACTTACCGCGGTCAGTAATCGAATGTGGTTTTAAGTTAGTAATTAGAAGGCGTCTATTATTAGACGCTTTTTTTATGCCTGTCGAATACGGGCAGTAATAGAAACCAAAGCATGATCGGTACTGAATTGGTCGATGTCGAATCTAGGGTTCACGATATGCAGGTCGACAACACGATACTCAGTGACTTCTAACAAACTGCCAGAGTAAGAGCTATCAAACTCATTCGATAATAGAATGTAGTCCAATACTGAGCCTTTCGCGCCATAATAATGAGTACTGACGCGCTCTTCTAATAAATCCGTTCCCTTTAATTGGCTGTATATATCCCAGCTGTCTTTTAACTGAAAGGTGGTGAGATAATCAGTGCTAAATTTATCGTATCTTAGTTGATGAGAGAGTAAGCCGATAAATTCATTATGAAATAAAGGTTTATTAAAATCGCCCATTAACACAACGGGTTGAGACGATTTCTTTCTTTGCGTCGTAATGTACTGATGAAGGGTATTGGCTTCCAATCCACGTTGAGCAGACGAAAGCCATGAACCTAATTGCTCATCATGCAGTTGAGTAAGCGGGGTAGATTCTGGTTCTTCAATACCATCTATCTCTATCGGATCTTTTGGTCGTTGAGACTTAAAGTGCACCACATAGCAATCAGTGACCCCAAGGTGTGGTAGATCGATACTGGCGTGAACAGGCACTCTATTAAATTCAAACTCAATTCCGAATCGAGCCAGTTGTTCTGATTTTGCAATAACAGGCTGAGAACTCACAATTGGGTAGCGTGACGCAAACGCCACAACGGGAGAATGAAATACATACCCATCTTCTGATTTTGGTTCATCTACCGTACAAAAATACGGATAGCCTAATGAGTTAACTAATGCTTCAAGGGCTTCAGGGCTAAACACTTCTTGAAAACCAATCACATCAGAGTTTAACGTGGTTATTCTATTTTTAAACCAGTCTTGTTTCTTTTGCCATTCCTCTTGGGTCAGGATGTTTTCAAAATCGTAATACGCATTGGGCGGCTCAACAAAGTTGAACATATTGATTGTCGTAAAAGTGATGCTCTCAATCGTTAACAAATTTAAGATCTCATAGAAAGTGTTTAATTTAGGATTAATACTGAAGACAATACCGATAAGTATACGTAAATTAGCTCGTTATGTTTGTCTATTCAATATTAGGGATGGAATTTACCATTAATACTGCCACTGAAATGCTTCAAATGGTATAAAAGAGCTATTGTGTTTTTTATCCATCAAACAAGTTGATATTTATGCGTATTTTACATACTTCTGATTGGCACCTAGGTCAAAACTTCTTCACAAAAAGCCGCCGTAATGAGCATCAAAAATTCATTGCTTGGTTACTTGAGCAAGTTCAACAAAACGACATTAATGCGGTGATCATTGCAGGAGATGTGTTTGATACCGGCGCGCCACCAAGCTATGCGCGTGAAATGTATAACCAATTTGTGGTGGAGATGAACAAAGTAAACTGCGAATTAATTGTTCTTGGCGGTAACCATGATTCGGTATCGACGTTAAATGAATCGAAGCAACTGTTAGCGCATTTAAACGCACGAGTAATCGCGAATACCAATGAAGACTTATCAACTCAATTATTAACGCTGCCTAATTCAGATGGCACTGTGGGTGCAATTCTATGTGCAGTGCCTTTTATTCGCCCTCGTGACGTTGTCACTAGTGTGGCGGGGTCTTCTGGTGTAGAAAAGCAGCAAGCACTCGGCGAAGCCATTAAATCTCACTATCATCAGCTATACCAAAAAGCATTAGAATTGAGAGAAGAGTTAGCACTTGATGTGCCTATTATCGCAACAGGTCATTTAACCGCCCTAGGGGTTAAACAATCCGATTCGGTTCGTGATATTTATATTGGTACTTTGGATGGTTTTGCCGCTGATGGTTTTCCGCCTGCGGATTACATCGCGCTTGGTCATATTCACCGCCCTCAACTTGTGGCTAAATCGGAACACATCCGTTATTCCGGCTCACCAATTCCATTGAGCTTTGATGAATTAAAATCGCAAAAACAAGTCGTAATGGTCGAGTTTGATAAAGATAAAGTGAGTCACATTACGCCAATTAATGTGCCGATATTTCAAGAAATGAAAGCATTGAAAGGCGATTTAGAGACCATTGAGCAAGAGCTAGCACAATTCAAAGAGTGCGAAGAAACGACGTGGTTGTGCATTGAAGTCGAAGTTCAAGATTACTTGTCCGATCTACAGCAACGTATTCAAACATTAACTCAAGATTTGAATGTGGAAGTGCTGCAATTGCGTCGAGCGAGAAACCGCAACGAGCAAACACTGGCGCAAGAAAAAACAGAAACGCTAGCGGAGTTAACGCCTTTTGATGTATTTACCAAACGTATTGAGCAAGAAACATTTGAGACAGAAAAAGAGCAGCAACGCGCAGAGCGAATGACAACCAAATTTAAACAGATTTTGTCAGAAGTAGAACATAAAGATACAGATTCACAAGAAGGTGATGCATGAGAATTTTAAGCCTAAGTTTTTCAAATTTAAACTCATTAAAAGGTGAGTGGAAAATTGATTTCTCAGCGTCTCCTTTTGCTGAAAACGGATTGTTTGCGATTACAGGCCCAACAGGTGCAGGTAAAACGACGATTTTAGATGCGATCTGTTTGGCGCTTTATCATAAGACCCCTCGACTTGGTGGTATTTCAACCTCAAGCAATGAAATCATGACGCGTGGTACGGCGGAATGTTCAGCTGAAGTGGAATTTGAAGTGAAAGGTAAAGCGTATCGTGCGTTTTGGAGCCAACGTCGTTCTCGCGGCAAAGTGGATGGAAACTTACAAGCAGCGACGGTTGAGCTTGCAGAAGTCGATTCTGAAAAAGTATTAGCAACGCAAGTCAAAAAGAAAGATGAGCTAATCAACTCAATTACAGGGTTAGATTTCTCTCGCTTTACAAAATCCATGATGCTTTCTCAAGGTCAGTTTGCGGCGTTTTTAAATGCTGATGCCAATGATCGTGCCGGTTTATTAGAAGAGTTAACGGGCACAGAGATCTACGGTCAGATCTCCGAAAAAGTGCATGAGCATTACAGTGCATCTAAGCAGAAGTTAGCAGAGCTTAAAGCCAAGGCTGAAGGTGTTGAGCTGCTTTCTGAAGAAAATAAGCAAGCATTAATCGACGAACAAACTGAATTACAAACCAATCAAAAACAACAGCAAGCTCAAGTTGCAGAGTGGCAAACTCATTTAGAGTGGTGGATTTCTGATACTAAAAATCAACAACAATGGCAACAAGCGAGCGAAAATAATCAACTCGCGTTGGATAAGCAAAAATCAGCAAGTATTCAACTGCACCGTTTAGCGCAAAGCGAGCCCGCGGAAAAATTGCGTACGCCATATCAACTATGGCAAGAAGCACAAACTCGCTTCGATAGTTTAGTAAAAGAACTAACTCTGACCGAGCAATTACATCAAAAAACGGCAGCTGAGAAAGTGGATCTTGGATCTACGGTTACGCAATTAAAACAACGGTTTGACAGCATTAAAGTTGAGAGTAAATCGTTAGAAGTATTGATTAATGATTCAGTGCAACCGCTAGATACTGCGATTGCACAGTTAACTCAACAATCGCAAGAAAAGCAGCAACAGCTCACGCAAGTGAATACTCGTCTTCAAGATGGCAGTAATAAACAACAACGATTAGAGGCGTCATTAACAGAGTTAACGTCAAAATTAGCAGTACTAAATAGCTATGTGGAAACGCATCAATCAGATTTGAATTTAGAGCGTTATTTAGGCCAATGGAAGACGCAAGTTAGCTATATTTTACAACAAGATAAAGAAGTATCATCTTTAGTTGATAAAATAGAAAAAGCCAATAAAATAGTCGCAACGTTACTTGAAAATGTCAGCCAAAAAGAAGCGGAATTAACGCAAGTTCAAAGCACATTAAATAATGAAACAGAAGCAACGAAAAACGCTGAACTCGTATTTAAACAGCAACAAGAAAAAGGCACTGAAACGGAGTTAACAGAGCAAATCAATGCACTTAATACTCGTCATCATTACCGTGTAGAGTTGAATCATACTAATAATGAGTTTTTACGTGCTGAAAAAGAGCAACAGACGTTAAGCGAAGCTCAAAAAGCGCAAAGTGAAACGATTCTAAAATTAGAAGCTCAGCGTGCTGATCTTGTTATTGCCTGTAAGCAGCAAGATCAACAAATCTTAGATTTAACGACGTTAATTGAGCAAGAAGATGATCTGGTTAAGTATCGTGCTCTATTAGAAAAAGATCATGATTGTCCATTGTGTGGTTCAACGCATCATCCGTTATTAGAAAAAGCGCAAACATTAGATATTAATGTAACGATACAACGTAAAAAAGCGGCAGAACAAAAGCGAGTTGAGATTGTAGAGCAAGGTCAATTGGTGCGTGAGAAGCTAGATTCATTAAAAGTAAAACAAGATCACACCCAAACTCAATTAACTCAATGGCAGCAAACGGCAAAAATGACCAAGCAACAATGGTCAACATTAATGGAAGTAACGCAACTCACTTTAGCGTTGGGGGATACCAATGGTATTGCTCAATTTATTACTGAATGTGAAGCGTCGTTACTCACGTTAAGTGAGCAGATAAAACAATTACGCCAAGCCGATGAAAAGCGCCGAGTTCAACAAACTCAATTACAACAAGTTCAGCATCGTCTTGATACGTTAACTAAAGATCTTAATTACGATCGTCAATCACACCAAGTCGCAACTCAGCAACTGCAAGATGACAATCAAAAATTAGTACAGTTACAACAACATCAAACAGAATTGAATCAGCAGTTAATCACAGAGATTGAGCAAACAGGGTTTACTGCCCCAGAGTTTACTCAAATTCAATCGTGGTTTGTGCAAAAAGAGCAAGATTTACAGCAAATTCAGCAGCAAGTGAAAAATCGTCAAGCTTTGCTTCAGCAGCAGCAACAAGTACAAAGTGACCAGGTTCATCTAGCAGAACAGTTAGAAGAGCTAAACTCCCAGCAGCAAGTGTCTCAAACTGAAGTGCAAAGATTGGCGAGTGAGTTGGAACAACACCAGCAAAAGCGAGTTGAGTTATTTGGTACTCAAGAGATTAAAACCGCACGATCTGTAATGACAGATAAATTGTCGGTTTCTGAGAAAACGTATGATGCAGAGCAGCAGAAGTTACACGTTTTGGTGCAAGCGCTTGCGGCTTTAGATGGCAAACTAAATAGCCTTAAAGAGAATCATGTAAGCAGTGAAAAGCTATCGATAGAGCGTTCTGATTTATGGAAAGAAGCTTTAGTGCAAAGCCCGTTTGAAACGCTTGAGTTATTCCAAGCGGCGTTGATTTCAGAAGAAGATCGTCAACAGCTACTCAGCTTAAAAACTGAAATACAACAAGCGATTGAGCGAACTGGCGCTTTGCTAGAGAGTGCACAGCAAGTCAAAGAACAACATTACCAAGAGCCCAAAGCCGTTGAGTGGCAATTAATGACAAAAGAAACCGTTGAGACTGAATTAGCCCAAGTGAAATTTCAATCTGAAACATTAGTGAAGCGCGAAGGTGAAATCGCCCAAGCGCTACGCTCAGACGGTGAACGTAAACTGAATCAAAAAAGCTTGTTTGATGAGATTGAATCGTATCAATTTGAGTACGATGATATTCAATATTTACACTCATTAATTGGTTCCCAGAAAGGGGATAAATTCCGTAAGTTCGCGCAAGGGTTAACACTAGAAAATTTAGTGTATTTGGCGAATAAGCAACTGACTCGATTGCACGGACGTTATGAATTAAAACGCAAAGCCAGTGATGGTCTTGAATTACAAGTACTCGATACATGGCAAGGGGATGTGGTTCGTGATACTAAAACCTTGTCGGGTGGTGAGAGCTTTCTTGTAAGTTTGGCGTTGGCACTTGCACTTTCTGATTTAGTGAGCCATAAAACAAGTATCGATTCACTGTTCTTAGATGAAGGTTTTGGTACTCTGGACAGTGAAACGTTAGACATGGCGCTTGATGCGTTAGATAACCTAAATGCATCAGGGAAAATGATAGGTGTGATAAGCCACATTGAAGCGATGAAAGAACGCATACCAGTCCAAATAAAAGTCACCAAACGCAGTGGTTTAGGCGTGAGTGAACTAGAAAAACAATATAAAAAAGTCAGTTAATTTTGTTGCTCGTTACATCATTAGAAAAATGATAATACAGATTAAAAGGAAGTAAGAATGGGAAAGAATAAGCGCGAAGTGACACTACGTTTTCTTGCAGAACCAGGAGATGTGAACTTTGGTGGTAAAGTTCACGGTGGTGCGGTAATGAAATGGGTCGATTTAGCGGCCTATGCGTGTTCTGCTGGGTGGAGTGGTAAATATTGTATTACCGCTTATGCTGGTGGTATTCGATTTGTTCAGCCTATTCATGTGGGTAATCTTGTTGAGGTGACGGGTAAAGTTATTTATACCGGAAAATCATCAATGCACATTGCTATTGATGTGCAAGCCAGTGATCCAAAAGAATTAGAAAATAGATTAACGACTCACTGTATTGTCATTATGGTTGCCGTTGATGAACATGGAAAACCAACTGAAGTCACTGAATGGGTACCACAAACAGAAGAAGACATTAAATTACGTGAATCTGCAATTACATTAATGAATATGAGAAAGCAGATTGGTGAAGAGATGGAAGCACATGTAAAATATTTGAAGTAAGCTAATTTCTTTGTGATTTACCGAGAGAATACTTCTAATGTTCTGATTAATAAGTGAACGTTATTTATTAAAAGTGTTGATCTACTTCAAAATTTACACATCATTTTGATTAATTTAGCATTGAAGTGTTGAATTTAATCTCGTGATATTAGATAGTGTGTTTGTCCGGTTATGACCCCGAACAGTTACCAACTAGCCACATTCTGAGACGTGTGGCTTTTCTTTTTCTTCTCTTCCATTTCCTCTTTCTTATTGTTTACCCTCT
>SAMEA5043648__coassemble_159_pt1 | contig 16118 bp, 12 predicted proteins | sample SAMEA5043648__metabat2_low_PE_006 | metagenome-assembled genome bin SAMEA5043648 (sample SAMEA5043648) | Gadus morhua
CTTCCAGCAGGACAGCGTCGTAATTCCCTTGAAATGGAGCCATTGCTCCGTTTTAATTTTTGTCCTATTTCCCGAGCAGAAATACAGTGTGTATTCCAAGCTTCAATCTGGTATCTTTCACTTAGTGTCAGTTGCTTATATTGGTGTCCCATGGGATTACCTTAGTTGATTGTGTGAGAGCTTGAAGCTTATAGGCAACTGACTCTCTAATCTATACCAAAGTGTGTCGGTTATTCTTGGGATCTAGGCTAATATTTACTACCCACATCTTGATTGGGCTATTGTCTCGGGGATATCTCGAGATGAATTAAACCGCCCAACAAACACGCTTCTATACAGCTTACTTGCCTTAGTATTAAGCTTGATTACAATTATTGGAACCCTACTCTTACTTCTGAGTAAGCGTCACAAGAAACTCATTAACATACTGAATCGTGATTATTTAACCGGCTTATATAACCGTGGTACCTTTCATAAGAAAGTGTCACCATTAATAAAATCAAATAATAAATTCACGCCCTATTCAATTGTGTTATTAGACATCGACTTATTTAAACGCATTAATGACACTTACGGCCATATTGTGGGTGATAAAGTGATCAGCATTGTCGGAAAGATTATTTTGCAGCACACCCATATTATTTCTTCTCGCTATGGTGGCGAAGAATTTATTTTCTTTATTAGAGAGAATGATGAAGCGAAGGTAATGGCGTTTACTGACAAAATCCGACAACAAATTAATAACTACAATGCGTTACAAGCGAACATTACATTAAGCGCGGGGATAGCAACCATAAATAAGCCGGATGTATTGTTAGATGATGTTATAGAACAAGCAGATAAAGCGTTGTATTACTCGAAGAATACCGGGCGTAATAAAATCACACATTACAAAAACATTTAAAAAAGAATAGCGTTGAAGTGGACAAATGATTGGCTTGTACTAATCTCAATAATGTAATGTTCTCCATTAATTAGCGCAAGGCTCTCACTAGAGCTCTTCCCCTAAGCCCGTGACTAGGAATCGTCTCGGGCTCTTTTTTTAGGGAAGCGACTCAACTAATATTAAACTAAGCGAATACCATCTTTTTCAATAGTAATTTTACCTGCTTTATATAGGCCGCCTATCGTCTTCTTGAATGTACCTTTACTTGTTCTGAACTCAGCAAAGATAGCTTCTGGTGTTGACTTATCACTTAGAGGTAAGAAACCTTCTTTTTTCTCTAGTGTTGCGATTACTTTTTCACTTAACTCATCCATACGAGCCACACCTGGGCGCTGTAGAGATAATGAGATTTTACCGTCTTCACGCATTTCTGCAATAAAGGCTTTAAGTTGCTTACCAATGAAAAGCTTACCAAATACATCAGAATGGAAAATCAAACCCCAATGCTCGCCATTGATAACGGCTTTGTAGCCAAGATCTGTGCGTTCTGCAATTAAGATGTCAACCTGTTGGCCTCTCTCATAATTAGCAGGCGTGTTATCTAACCATTTGTTAAAACGAGTAGTACCGACAATACGGCTAGATGCTTTATCAATGTATACATAAACAAGGATATTTTGACCTTCATCTAAGCGGCCACGTTGCTCACTAAATGGAACTAATAAGTCTTTTTTAGCGATACCCCAATCAACGAATGCACCAATGCTGTTTGTGCCAATCACGTTCATTAAACCGAACTGACCAACTTGTGCTTTTGGTGTTTCTGTTGAAGCTACCACTTCATTTTCTGAATCAAGATAAATAAACACATCAAGCGCTTCACCGACTGCTGTGCCTTCTGGAACAAAACGACTTGGAAGAAGAATAGAACCATAATCTCCGCCATCTAAAAAGACACCAAAATCTACAGTTTTTGTTACTTCTAATTTGTTGATTTGACCAATTTTAATCATTACTTCAATTCCTAAATAAAATACTCGGCGATTATACCTGAACTCTGATATGCTTGCTGTATGAATTACCATTTTTATAGGAATTTCCTGTGATTACAGTTGGTAAGAAAGATGGCTTATCACTAAAAATATCCCACATCGTTGAAGAATCTAAGCAGCATGAGCTTGAGATGTATCTTTTTATTCCTGGAGAGTTAGGTTTAAACAAAGACATGGTTTCTGAATCTGAATTTTATTTCAGCTCAATTCAAAGCCAGCGTACCTATTTCAGTGATAAAAACCATCTTCCCCTTGTCCACTCTCGCTTAGCTCAACGTGGACGTTTATCAACTGAACAATATCGTTTAAGTTTGAGTTTGTATGCTTATCAATATGCACTTGCCTTAGAAAAAGCCGTACAGCAACTGAATGAAACTTCCCGTGAAAACATTACGCATAAAGAAGTGGATGATGCGATCGATCTCGCCATCGATATTCTTAGAAAGTTACGACGTAACGTACCTTATGAAGATAATTTAAAACGTTACTATGCCAATATCGATAATTATTTATCTTGGTACACTGAGCAACGTTTTCTTTCATTACTTGCTCATATGCCAAGAAATGAAGAATATAAACTTGTAAAAGAACGCTTAATTGATATCTGTGAAAAAGAAGTATTACACCGTTTAGATAAGAGCTATAACTCACGAAAAGCACGTGATGACATTACTCGAATGTCGAATAAAATGCGTTTATTACGTCGTTTAATCGAGTTCCCTATTGTATTAAAAGAGAAAAACTTTGCACTAGGTAAGCATATTAAACGAATGGTGAAAGGCGGCGCAACCGCTGTTGTTATGATTTTTGTTTCATTGATGGTGATTCAAGCGCGCGGTTTCTTAGGTGAAATTACCGCCTCCTTTATTTTTGCGATCTCTTTTATCTACGCGATGCGTGAAGTATTTAAAGATGACTTACGTGATGTAATGTGGCGCTGGATACGTAAAGGCCAACCAAAATGGCGTAAACGTTATTTTGATCCTACAACCAACAGTTACGTTGGTAGAAAATTAGAATGGCTAGATTACATGACATTTGTCGAGCTCGATTCTGAAATTCAAAAACTGCGTAAACATCGAGTCGTTCAACGTGAAGAAGTGGTTTTAAGTTATAAAAGCCAAACAAAGATGGCAATCACTAAATTTATGACTGGGTATGAACAAACCCGTGAAACCATGCTCATTGATCTTCGCCCTATTGCACGTTTAATGGAAAAAGGGTCTGAAAAGATCTATCAGTTAAATGAAGGGCAAGTCAGTAAAGAATCGGTTGAAAAACGTCATCTGATTAACTTAATCATTCGAGAAACGATGGATGACTACAGTACTCAACTTCACCGTTGGAAGATTGTCGTTAACCGCTCTAAAATTGTCGATATCGAAAAAATATCAGATAACAACTAAATAGCTTCATCTCTGAATGAGTTCGTTGTTATTTATTAAAAAGAACCTGAAATTAAAAAGCCTCCACTCATTGTTTTTTGAGTTGGAGGCTTTTTACTATCAATCGTCAACGTGTTCTAAAACGAGACAAATACAATGGTTAAGCGTATTAATTACGCAGTAACAACCACATCGGTTGCATTCAATTGATCCAATAGCTCTTGAACTCGCGTATTTTGAGCCAATTCATCAATGGTTATCATTACGGGTTTATTGGCTTTATTCGCCGCTTGAATTGCATAACTGATCAAATGTAATACAGCTTCATTCTGTGGTTCAAAATGATGCTCTAGCGCTTCATTTTGTTTATCTACACCCAGTGTAAACTGCGTTAACGTATCAACATTAACAACCAAACCATCAAAATATTGTAATAATTTCTCAGCCATTAATGATGCAGCAGGTACATCACACACAAAGTGTACTTTTAGGCCATTCAGTCCACGAGGCAAACCATAAATCGCTAAACGGTCAATAATCGTAGCTGCGTCACTTAAGTTGCGAACAAATGGAACGACAATTTGAACCACTGCCGAAGTTGAAGCAATGACTTTTTTAATTACGGCACACTCTAATGCAAATTGCTCAGAACTTTCATCCGATGCATAACGTGTTACACCACGAACGCCCATCATTGGGTTCATTTCTTTTGGTTCTAATTGACCAACAAGTAAGCCTGAAAACGCACTGCTGTCTGCATCAGAAAAAGCAATTTTCACTTCTTTTGTTTCGTCAGTAATATTGTCAAGAATCACAGTAGATAACGTATCAACAAAATGGGTTTTACCATCAGATGCACTTTCTATTATTGCCGCAAGACTTTGTGCATCAATGTCACTCATCTTTGGCGTATTAATCACGGCCTTTGGATGATAAAACAAATGCTCTTGAATAAGCCCTGCGATAGACACATACAAAGATGCATTTGAATCGGTGCTTGATTGATAAGACGGTAAACTAGCTACGCGAGTTAACGTTGGTAAAATAGTATTAGTCATGCTTGCTCCAATGAACTCATTGATTCAGTTTAATTATATTTATGAATGATTACATGTTATTTATGTTGAACATACCGATACATTAACAACAACTCAAGCCTAAAAGATACAATAGCTTAACTTTTCCTTATCTATACACATATCAATCAATTTTTGGGTTTCATCCCTCTTGATTTTCCGTTATCTTACTCTAGTGTATTAAAAGAATTACAGGCGAAACTATGCCATTGCAAACAGATGAACTTCGTACTCAGCCTTTAGGCCCAATGCCTACTCCCGCTGAATTAACTGCTGCCTATCCTCTTACTGACGATGTTGCCGAACACATTGAGCAATCTAGAGCTCAAGTTGAAGCAATTTTAACGGGTGAAGACAAACGACTTTTAGTCATTGTTGGCCCGTGCTCAGTACATGATACTAAAGCCGCAATGGACTACGCTGAACGTTTAGCTAAGATCCAAGAATCGTATAAAAATGAGCTTTTCATTGTTATGCGTACGTACTTTGAAAAACCGCGTACGATTGTAGGTTGGAAAGGTCTTATTACCGATCCAAACCTTGATGGTAGTTATGCTCTTGAGGCCGGTCTTCATAAAGCACGTAAACTATTACTGAACATAAATAAACTGGGTTTAGCTACAGCGACTGAGTTTTTAGATATGATCACTGGCCAATATATTTCTGACTTGATCACGTGGGGTGCCATTGGCGCTCGTACTACTGAGTCTCAAATACACCGTGAAATGGCATCTGCCCTTTCTTGTCCTGTTGGATTTAAAAACGGTACCAATGGTAATACTCAGATTGCGATGGATGCTATCCGCGCTTCTAAGGCTTCTCATTACTTCTACTCTCCAGATAAACAAGGCCGCATGACGGTATACCGCACTGCTGGTAACCCTTTTGGTCATGTTATCTTACGTGGTGGTAGCGACAAACCAAACTATGATATTGATTCTGTAACAGATGCCTGCAAACGGTTAGAAGAAGTAAATTTACCTCCTCATCTGATCGTTGATTTTAGCCACGCTAACTGTGAGAAACAACACCGTCGTCAACTTGATGTTGCAAAAGATATTTGTAATCAAATTGAATCTGGCAGCAATCAAGTTGTTGGTATTATGGCTGAAAGCTTTTTAATTGAAGGCAATCAACCAATGACGGATTTAAATAACCTAACTTATGGCCAATCGATCACTGATCCATGCCTAAGCTGGGAAGATACTGTGACTATGTTAGACATGCTATCAAACTCTATTAAAACCTCTCGTTAATTTAAAGGATAAACTATGCCTGCTTTTGATATCGTTTCTGAAGTTGATAATGTTGAACTAAAAAATGCAGTAGATAACGCTACTCGTGAATTAGCTACTCGTTTCGATTTCCGTGGTGTTGATGCTAGCTTTGAATTGAAAGGCGAAAACATCAAGATTAAAGCGGAAGATGACTTTCAGCTAACGCAACTTGTTGATATTTTACGTGGTAACCTTGCGAAACGTGGCGTTGATGCACGTTCAATGGATGTAAAAGACGCGGTTCACTCTGGTAAAAACTTTTACCAAGACATCGACTTTAAACAAGGTATTGATCCTCTTATCTCTAAGAAATTAGTGAAAGAAATCAAAGCATCAAAAGTTAAAGTTCAAGCCGCTATCCAAGGTGAACAATTACGTATTACGGGTAAAAACCGTGACGACCTTCAAGCTGCAATGGCTATAGTTCGTGAAGGTGACTTTGGTCAACCATTCCAATTCACTAACTTCCGTGACTAATATTAAATCAACACCATTTTGATTTAATAAAAATAAAGCGTCTACATGTAGACGCTTTATTATTTTCTACTATCCAATCAATCGCTCAAATTCATCAATTTGTTTACTTACCCTATCCAAACTCTGCTGCCAAAAAAACTCTTTCGTTAAATCCATTTGCAAATGCTTATTCACGACGTCTTCTGCACGCATTGAGCCAGTATCACGCAATAAATTAACATAATCACGATAAAAGCTATCCCCTTTTGCTTCTCGTTGTGCGTATACACCGATGCTAAATAGATAACCAAATAAATACGGGTAATTATAAAAACTCACCTCAGGAATGCTGAAATGTAATTTACTTGCCCAGAATAATGAATCAGGTTCTGACATTGAATCACCATACCAATCATTCCACGTTTTACTCATTAACTCTGACAGTTGCTCTGGCCCTAACTCCTGAGTTGAGCGTTGTTCATAAAATGATTTTTCAAATTCATAACGTACTGGAATATTTATCGTTAATGCTAAAGCGGAAGATAACTCCTCCCATAACATTTCTATTTTATCTTCTTTTGTTTTCGCCTTTGCCAATAACGCATCACGAACTGCATTTTCTGCAAAAATAGAGGCGGTTTCCGCTAATGTCATTGGGTACTTTGTTTTACATAAAGGCATGTCTCGCATTACCCAATTATGGAATGCATGACCTAATTCATGAGCAAGCGTTAATACATCCGACATACTGTCACCCCACGTCATAAAGACTAGAGGTGTGCGCGAATCTGCAAACTTAGTACAATACGCACCAAGACGTTTAGTCGATTGCGGTGCTGCATCGATCCAACCATTAGTTACCATCAGAGCCACAAAATCGGCCATTTCTTGAGATACGCTGCCAAATGCCTCTTTAATGATATCTATCGCTTCATCAAAAGAATAAGTAGAAGCACTTCCACTCAATGGAGGCATTGAAGCAAGTTGATCCCAAGGTGTTAGCTTCTCAGTACCAAACATTTTAGCCATTAAACGTGCCGCTTTTTGTCCTACAGCACGATTTTTCTTTGCTACTGACATCATGCTATCTAATGTTGCTTGTTCTATACGGCTACCATGTAAACTTGACTCTAAAAAATGTACTGACGCTGTTGCGCTTCGTTTTTCATATTCAGCTAACCGCCACCCCGATAACGCATTTAAAATGGCAGAAAAACTCTCTTGATTTTGTTTCATTGCTAATTGAATTGCTCGCCATGCTGGTTCTCTACGGTTTTCATCACTTCCGTATAAAATACTTGCAGCTTGCGATAAACCAATGGTTTCTTGATCTCCATTAGACAGCGCTAACGTCACGGTCATAGAACCGGTAATATTATCGTATAAACGGCCCCATGCATTTTTACCATCAACACTCATAGCAGAGAGAAGCTGCTCTTCTTTAACACTCAAACGTGTCGCAATAAGCTTCCTTTCTTCTTCTAATAAGAAACGTTGGGCTTCTAATTCTTCACTGTATGATAGAACCTCTTCAAATAAAGCGGTTGGTGAATTCACTATCGCATCAAGATAAGGGCTAAAAGCTTGTGATAATTCGGATGACAATTTATTCATCTTATTCACAAGCGCTTTTGCTTGGTTATCAGACGCATCAACAGAAGCAATACAATTACCATAACTCGCCACTGTTGCAAGTAACACTGAAATGGATTCTCTGTCTAAAATCGCTTGTTGTAATGCACTAGCATGTAATTCAGCAGTCGAACTGAAAAGCGTCTTTATTTTTTGTTCAATAGTAATGATTGTCGCATCTAATTTTGGATCATTTAATGATTCAAAAGCAACGGAAAGATCCCAGCTAGGAGCTGTCATAATACGGTCCTTTATTCGCGTTTTATTATATAAAGCCAATAGTACCCATTAAGTACTCAATATCTTCAGCTCTCTTTTTTTTCGTTATTTACATCATATTAATTATCTATTTTTTGGACTAATAGACAAGCTCGATGCCCAATTTCAACATTAGAATTAGGGAAAACAACATTTTCGCCACCACCGCTAGCATAACATTTTTGACTCCCATCAGAAGAAAGTAACTGCCCTTCATTAAACAACGTAAAATTAGCTAAATCCGCAGGGAAGTGAAATTCAAAGTCATTACTTTTCTTTATGATGCTTCGAGTTACTTGATACTCAATTAAGGATGAACTGTGTTTGTCTATATCAACATTCAATTCGTTAGTCGCTGTTTCAGAAGCACTAATAAACCCTCTTAATCCATGAATGAAATCAGCCAACGGTTCAAAATCATTCTCGCCCAGTTTCGCTACTTTTCCTAATTCGATGGTGGCCGCATGCGCTCCATGATATTCAGCACTGTACCAACTGAAAGTGGATGCTGGTGCTTCAGAGAATAAACACGCTTCAATCTGACTGTCATTTAGAAAAGAAAGTAATTTATCAGAACGTTGATAATGACGATTAAAAGGATGTATCGCGAAGGTGTAATGCATTGAACGACGAATTGCACAGTGTAAATCTAAATGCCACATGTCGTCTGCATTATGCTTCTGATAAAAAGTATCAACTTGATTCATCAGAGAATTCGCTAATGCGACCTCTTTAATTTCTGAATTATCATTATGATAGCCAGTAAATAAACGATTTAAATTGGTGTCTAAAAAACGCTGCTCTTCTAAGGTCGCTTGAGGGTGACCATAAATAAATAAACATGGGTCATTTAAACACATTTTTCCGGATTGAATATCAATAAGGATGGAGTCTAGAATTTCGATAGGTGAGGTTTCATTACCATGAATACCAGAAGAAAGGATAATGGCTCTATTTGAACATTTAGGTGGCACAACTTCAACGACACCCCTGATGTGCTGAATCACCACCGTTCCGTTCGCTAATTCCCATGAACGTGAAGATATTGATTTAGTAAGATCTAAAGTATCTTTAATAAATGACGTATATTCCATCTGAATTACTCTTCCTTGGTAAAATATTCAACCAAGAAACAGTACCATTAATGAAACATAAAATTAACAATATCTATTCCAGAATGTGAGTTTACCCTTTTGGTTTCTAGTATAAGATGGGTATTATTAATTCTTAGTGGCATAAAAAAAGCCGCATGATTATCATACAGCTTCATTTATTCTACGGCCAAAGCCGGCATTATTATTTTTCTACAGGCAGATCTTCAACACGTGCTTTCAATTTCTGGCCTGGTTTGAACGTGACTACCCGGCGTGCTGAAATTGGAATATCTTCCCCAGTTTTTGGGTTACGTCCTGGTCGCTCGCTCTTTTCGCGTAAGTCAAAATTACCAAAACCAGATAATTTCACTTGTTCGCCACTCTCTAGAGCTTGCTTAATCTCTTCGAAAAATACTTCTACCGTTTCCTTGGCGTCGCGTTTACTTAATCCAACTTTTTCAAATAAGGTCTCAGCCAAATCAGCTTTAGTGAGTGCCATAAAAACTACCCTCAGGTTACGTTAGGACAGAGTTACAGTATTTACTGTAACCGGAAAACTTAATAGTTAGAACAATGACATAAGATTAAACTAACTGATCACAGTGTATGCCAACTGACTGATTTTCGCCAACTTTTTTATGTGATAAAGCGCTACATTTATAAGACAAAAAATAAATTATCGCTTTATTTCAATCATGAACTTTCAGTTATTGCTTAAACACATCACTATAGCAGTTAATCTAACTGATTTTTTACACAAAATCGATATATATATCTACTTTCAATAAGTGTGACATGATGCCGAAATTTATTAATAATTTTAATATTAATCCATCCATTTGATTGTGAAAGAGATTAGTTTCCTTTTTATATCAATAAAAAACACATGCTATTGTCGATTCACATTCATGAACAGGATTAAATACTCCCCTATTATTTATAGGTTCGATTATAAAAAAAATCCAGTATCAACCTTCATTGATACTGGATTCATTGTGTTTATATTTAGCTAAAAGAGCTAATTAGTCACGCAGTGTTGCTGAGAACTTCTCACCAATTGCCGCAACAATAGCGTCAACAGCTGAAGTGATATCAGCCTCTTCTAATGTACGCTCAACAGATTGAAGTGTCAGTGCGATTGCCAGACTCTTCTTACCGTCTTCAACACCTTGACCACGGTACACATCGAACAGTTTCGCGCTAGTTAATAGCTCGCCACCTGATGCTAAACATTCAGCAACGATGTCACCAGAAGCAATTGCTTCATCTGCAACGATTGCGATATCACGACGGTTTGCAGGGAACTTAGATACTGCTGCCGCTTCAGGGATAACGCGAGTGTTGATTGCATCCCACTCGATTTCAAACATGATTGTACGACCGTTCAAGCCAAACTTGCGCTCTAGCTCTGGGTGTACTGTACCGATGAAACCCACTTCTTTTCCGCCAACAACGATAGCTGCTGTTTGGCCTGGGTGAAGTGCTGGGTGTTGTGCTGCTTTAAACTCGTACGCTAATTCGTTAGCAGTTAGTTCAAGTACCGCTTCTAAATCGCCTTTAAGGTCGAAAAAGTCAACGGTGTTTGTTGCGATATCCCAATGCTCTTCACCACGAGTACCAGCGATGATACCAGCAAGCATCATTTCTTGACGCATGCCGTTTTCTGCTGATTCTTCAGGAATAAAACGTAAACCAGATTCGAATAAACGAACGCGTGGTTGTTGACGTTTTTGGTTATGAACAACGGTATTGATCAAACCAGTCCATAGGCTTAGACGCATCGCTGACATGTCTGCTGAAATTGGGAATGGCAGAATTAACGGCTCAATCTCAGGCACGATCAGTTTTTGTTGCTCAGGCTCTACGAAGCTGTAAGTAATTGCTTCGTGGTAACCACGGTCAACAAGAAGATCACGAACACGCTTAAGCGGTTGGTTTGCTTCTTTATGATCGTTCATGTTTAGTGCAGCAACAGGTGCTTGGTTTGGAATGTTATTGTAACCGTAGATACGACCTACTTCTTCAATTAGGTCTTGCTCGATTGCAATATCAAAACGCCATGATGGAGATGTTGCTGTCCAACCTGTATCCGTTGTCTCAACAACACAACCTAAACGCGTTAAGATCTCAACCACATCTGTTGATGGGATATGATGACCTAATAGGCCGTCTAGTTTGCTGCGACGTAGCGCAACTGTGCTTTCTTTTGGAAGATCTGCTTCAGATTCAGCCGCAGAAATAGGCGCAACTTCACCACCACAAAGTTCAACAAGAAGCTGTGTTGCACGCTCCATCGCTGTTGCTTGTAATGTAGAGTCAACACCACGCTCAAAACGTAGAGATGAATCAGTGTGTAGACCGTATGCACGAGCACGACCACGGATGTGATCAGGTGCGAAGAATGCACACTCAAGCATGATGTCAGTTGTTTCAGACGTAACACCTGATTCTTTACCACCAAAGATACCAGCAATTGCTAGTGCTTTATTTTGGTCAGCGATAACAAGTGTATTGCTGTTTAGTTTTGCTTCGTTGCCATCAAGAAGAGTTAATTTCTCATCTTGTTCAGCCATACGAACCACAATGCCGCCGTCGATCTTAGAAAGATCAAACGCGTGCATTGGTTGGCCTTGCTCAAGCATTACGTAGTTTGTAATATCAACAATCGCATCGATTGAACGGATACCACAACGACGCAGTTTCTCTTGCATCCAAATTGGCGTTTCCGCTTTTGCGTTTACGTTCTTGATAACACGACCAAGGTAACGTGGACACGCTTCAGTTGCTTTAACGTCAATAGAAACGGTATCTTCGATGCTTGTTGCTACTGCTTCGATAGTTGGTTCTGTTACGTCTGCACGGTTAAGAACACCCACTTCACGAGCTAAACCACGAATGCTGAAACAGTCAGCACGGTTTGCTGTTAGGTCAACATCGATAGCAACATCGTTAAGCTCAAGAAGCTCACGCACGTCCATACCTAATGTAGAGCCTTCTGGTAATTCTAAAATACCGTCAGATTCAACATCAATACCCAGCTCAGAGAAAGAACAAAGCATACCGTGTGATGGAACACCACGTAGTTTTGCTTTCTTAATTTTAAAGTCACCAGGAAGTACAGCACCAACCGTTGCAACTGCAACCGTTAGACCAAGACGACAGTTAGATGCACCACAAACGATGTCTAAAAGCTCTTCTTCGCCGATATCAATTTTAGTTACACGAAGTTTGTCTGCGTCTGGGTGTTGACCACACTCAACCACTTTACCTACTTTAACGCCGGTGAACTCACCAGCAACAGGTGCAACTTCATCAACTTCCAAACCAGCCATTGTGATTTGGTGAGCTAGCTCTTCGCTGTTAATAGCAGGTTTAACCCACTCGCGTAGCCAAGATTCACTGAATTTCATAAATTTCTAGCCCCGAATTACTTGAATTGTTTAAGGAAACGAAGGTCGTTCTCGAAGAACGCACGAAGGTCATTTACGCCGTAACGAAGCATAGTTAGACGCTCAACACCCATACCAAACGCAAAGCCTGAGTATTTTTCAGGGTCGATGCCAACAGAGCGAAGTACGTTAGGGTGAACCATGCCACAACCTAATACTTCTAACCATTTGCCATCTTTACGCTTCACATCAACTTCAGCAGAAGGTTCTGTGAATGGGAAGAATGAAGGACGGAAACGCACTTCAACTTCTTCTTCAAAGAAATTACAAAGGAAATCGTGAAGAATACCTTTAAGTTGTGCAAAGTTTACGTTCTCATCAACTAACATACCTTCCACTTGGTGGAACATTGGTGTGTGAGTTTGATCGTAATCGTTACGGTAAACACGACCAGGAGCAATGAAACGGAATGGTGGTTTGCCATTTTCCATTGTACGGATCTGAACACCTGATGTATGCGTACGTAGCATTAGATCAGGGTTAAAGAAGAACGTATCGTGGTCAGTACGTGCTGGGTGATCGTCTGCAATATTTAGCGCATCGAAGTTATGGAATGCATCTTCGATTTCAGGACCAGATTCAGTACTGAAACCTAATTCACCAAAGAATTGCTCAATACGCTCAACGGTACGAGTAACTGGGTGTAAACCACCGTTCTCGATACGACGGCCAGGAAGGCTTACATCGATAGTTTCAGCAGCAAGTTTCGCTTCAAGCTCTGCAGTTTGAAGAGAGTCTTTACGTTCAACTAATAACGTTTGAACCGCTTGCTTTGCTTTATTGATCAGTTGACCTGCTTCACGACGCTCTGAAGGGTCTAGTTTACCTAGTCCTTGAAGCTGAAGTGTCAAATGCCCTTTTTTACCTAAATATTGAACACGGACTTCGTCCAGAGCGACTAAAGAGCCTGCTTGTTCAATTTCTGCCGTTGCATTGGCAATGATCTCGTCTAGATGTTGCATCGTTTCCTCATCCACTTACTAGTGGTATCCGTTGCGAGTAAAATACATATTACTGTACATACTAATGAATCAGAGCGCTAAATCCAAATTGAATTGAAGTAAAAGATTCAATCTTATACAAAAAAGCGATTTTACTTTATCAAAAGCGTTATCTTTCACCAGTTTGTTACCTCTTTTCTCTATTTATTTTTCTATTTTAACCTCTTGTACTCATGACAATTCCCCTCATAGAAGAAAAAAACAAAAGATCAAATGAAAATGATAGTAATTATCATTCGCACTATGTATCATTCTTCCAAATTATGAGAATAGACAACTTCAAGGAATTATCATGTCTAATAAAAAAACGCTTTTAGCAGCCTCTATTTTAATCGCAATAGCCCCCTCACTTCATGCTGAAACCTCTCCAAACAAAAATACGACGATGTTTGATGAGGTTGTTGTTTCTGCTACCCGTACAGAGCAAAACATTAAAGATGTTTCCAGTTCTATTTCGAAAATAACGTCTGATGACATTGAAAATACAATGGCAAAAGATATTCAAGATGCATTAAAATATACCCCAGGAGTTAGCGCTAACGGTGGTGGTCGTTTTGGTTTATCAGGGTTTACAATTCGCGGCATGAGCGATAGCCGAATTAAAGTACTTGTGGATGGTGTCCAACAACCTACCTCTTACAACCCCGGCTCAAACGAGCAGCGTAAATACCCAAGTACTATTGAGATTGATACGTTAAAAGCGATTGAGGTAAATAAAGGCCCCTCTTCTACGCTTTATGGCTCTGATGCACTTGGTGGCACCGTTCTAATGGAGACTAAAAATCCTGACGATATTTTAAGAACCGAGGGAGATGAAAACGCTTTTGAAGTAAAAACAGGCTATAACAGCGTAGACTCAAGCACAAAGACAACGGGTACTTGGGCAATGCGTGCCGCAGAACTAGAAACTCTAGTTATGTTAACGTATAAAAAAGGCAGTGAATCACAAACTCATTCTAATGGTGCTAATATTGAAGGACCAAATCGTGGAGCGGCAAACCCAGCGGATGCACAAATTGGTAACCTTCTCGCTAAAGCTTTCTACCAATTAAATGATTCACACCGCATCGGCACGACTGTGGAATATTACACCTCTCAATATGATGAAGATGAGCTTTCCCAAAATGGTTATTCTATGATGAGTAGAGGGGTGCCTATCATTACTTATTATGATAACTACAACAAGGACACAACAACTCGATTACGCGTTGGTTTAGAGCATGAATGGACAGCTAATAATGCGCTATTCGATACGCTAGAATCAAAATTAAATGTACAACAAACTGAATCATTATCTGAAAACTATGATACTTCAACTGGACCTTACGGCAGTGGTCGCCGTATGCGTGAACGTATTGCTAACGATGATTCAATCCAATTTGACGCACAGTTTGATAAAATCGCCGAGTTTGGAGAAGGTTTCCACCAAATAACTTACGGCCTAAGCTTTAGACAAAACAAGTTTGCAACTGAAAACACCGATTATAAATACGACCAAGGCACATCTGGCCCCGGGCATACCGATATGCCAGATGCAACAATGACTCAATATGGTATTTTTGCACAAGATCAAGCTTTCTTACTTGATGAACAGTTAGTGCTAACCGCTGGTTTACGCTATGACTCATTTGAAGCTAAACCAGAAACCAATGACGGTTTTAAAACAGAATATCCTGACAGTAAAAATGACGCTTTTACGGCTAAATTAGGTTCGGTTTATCATATAAACAATAACTTCAGTGTACTTGCTCAAGTCAGCCAAGGCTTTAAAGCCCCTACTCTACAAGACATGTATTATTTCTATGACAGTGGCGCTGTTATAGATGCTAACCCAGATCTTAAAGCCGAAAGCAGCATCTCTTATGAAACAGGGATTCGAGCACAATCAAATGCCGCACAAGTTGAATTAATTGCTTTCTATAATGATTATTCTGATTTCATCAATGAGCAGTATATAGGCAAAGTTGTTGGTGGTCCTAATGATGGTAAAGATCATTACACTAAAGAAAATATCGACTCTGTAGAAATTTACGGTGTTGAATTTAGTTCTACCTACCTATTAGATGAAGCCTTTGATGCGCCTCAAGGTACGTACTCTAAGTTAAGTATTGCGTATGCTGAAGGCCGAGATAAAAAGACGGGAGCATCAATAGACAGCGTTGCTCCACTCACATCAAATCTAGGTTTAGGTTATGACTCTGTCGGCTATACTTACGGTGCTTTATTAAATGTAAATATGGTTGCAGCAAAAGATAAATGGTCAAACGTTGGCCATGAAAACATCAATGTTTCAGGCTATACCTTGGTTGATTTAACTGCTTACTATAAACCAATGAAAGATTTAACGCTTCGTGGTGGTTTATTCAATGCGCTTGATAAACAGTACTGGTTATATAACGACATGATTGGTACTGAAGCCGGTGAAGATGGGATTGACCGTCAAGCTCAAGCTGGTCGTAATTGGGGCATTGAGTTAGACTATAAATTCTAACAATGAATAAAACTCAACGTTAATTGGCTAGTTCAAAGCGGCATCATAGCCGCTTTTTTAT
>SAMEA5043648__coassemble_355_pt1 | contig 16071 bp, 16 predicted proteins | sample SAMEA5043648__metabat2_low_PE_006 | metagenome-assembled genome bin SAMEA5043648 (sample SAMEA5043648) | Gadus morhua
TATCTTTATCCCTAACTTTATCTTTATCTTTATTATTACGCCTTATTTCTTTCTACACCACGAAAGAAGATTGGAAACAGTTGTATTAATCGATAACATATCCAAATCAATAAACTGGTTACAATCACAGCGACAACAATAGATGAAGCTCGATACAAAATAGCAAAGAAGGCGTCTTTTTGACCCGGTATTGCCCCTGTAATTGGGATGGTTAATGCAGCCATTGCAGAAAAACCGATACCTTTCATTACTGGTTTATCACTGGCTAACCACTTACAAAAATACCCTGAAGCAATAGCAAAACTTAAGATGTATAAAATAGGATTTTCATACAAATCATATAAGAGTAACTGAATCGCCATTGCGGCTAAACATCCTGCAACGGTTCCTATAATACGAATACGAGCCATCGCAAAAGACCCCACTAACGTCATAGGAGAGAGCATGATTAACATAGACGCTTGCGCTGATAATGAATCATTCAAATTACCTATTTCAAAAATAAAAAAGACGACCATTGCAACCATCCAGCCAAGAGCCGTTTGCTCTAACATTTCTCTTGGATCTTTACTCTGCCCTTCTACTTTTAATATGGGTTTACTCTCTTCGACTGGATCAGGGAATAAATAAAAAGCAAGCGCACTAATTGGTACAACCATAACAGCTGCAACCCAAACTCCAATAATGAAATTTTCTAAGTCAAAGTTCGCGTAAGAACCAAAATTCAATAGGATTGAGCCAATGAGTAACCCAGTATAACCGAATAAATAACTCGCTTTATAGTGCATGGCATGGCATTTAAACAAAAGTAATAGGCCTACTGCTACTGTCATTAACATTGGATAAGGTTGCAGAAAACCAACAATTAAAGAAACCTGAATACTTACCCAAAAAATACTGACCATTAATTGAATAAACATCTCTGAATGCCAGCGATTCAAATTAGATAACACGAATAATGGCAATAACGTACCAAACATCCCATTTGACCACCCCAATAATGTACACATTGCAAAACCTGCAACACAACCAAACCATATTCGTAATGCTTTCATCGTAGCCTCACACTAATAAATATAATGTAAATAGCTGATCATCACGATCAAGCTGTGTCCAATATAATCAATGATATTGTTGCCTGACGTATAAATAATAACCGTAGCTCTAGAACCCACAAATAAGCGCGGTGACAAGGACTCAGAGCTAATCAAGTTCACTCTTACTCGTTGAGCGTCACGTACCCAGCGATTACTGACTTCAACACTGCTTAACTGTCCATTAGCCTTCTGCTGCGCCGACGCGACACCATAATCTCGGCTTTCAACGGTTAATGGAAAAACCTCACCAGGCATTGCATCATAAGCAACTTCAGCTTTCATTCCTTTATTCATCTTTGATGTCGCTTTTTCACGATAATCTGCTGAGATCCACAGCGAATCAGTAGGAATGAACGTCAGTAATGGTTGGTTTGCATTAGCAAATACACCTACGTGTAATTGCATATTAGTGATAATACCTTCATTTTGAGCAATTACTTGTGTGTTCTCTAAATCAAGTTGCGCTTGTTTTAATGTATTTTTAGCCGATAACACCGCACTACTTTGACCATCTCCTTTCCCTAGTTTCACTTCTAGTGCATGTACTTTTTGCTTAGCAGCCATAAGATTTGCCGATGATTGATCTCTTTTAGTTAAGACCGAATCTAATCCAGAGACTGACACCGCTCCAGATTTCGCAAGTCTTTTAATTCGGTGATATTCACGATTAGCATTATCCGCAGTAACTTGTGTTGTTCTTACGTTTGATCGTGATGCTTCAATATCAGCGACTAATGACGCTTCTTGCTCTCGAGCTTGAGCCAATGCTATCTCTGCTTTTCTCACCGCTAATTGATATTTTTCATCATCAATTTTAAACAATAATTCCCCTTTCTTTACTAACTGATTATTTGTATGGCTAACTTCCACAATGCGGCCAGACACTTCAGGTGAAATCTGAACAACAAATCCTTGTACTTTGCTTTGCGTAGTTAATGGCGTCAATCTGTCTGACATGACCAGATACGCGGTTACAATGAGAAATAAGACGATTAGGATTCGCATCCATTGTTTAAATTTTTGTTCTGCAGCTTGCATGAATTTTCTCGGTAAGGATCTGAATATGCATTATAGAGAATGAAAAGTTTTCGAATAGATGGCAAAATAAGCCATATACGACCTATAAATAGGACAATAATATGAGCGACACTATAAAATCACTGCCTTCTTTTGATGATATTTATCTATTTGTGCTTGTTGTTAGGCATAAAGGCATTAGCTCTGCAGCTAATTTCTCTGGACTACAACGCTCAAAAGTCAGTCGTCGTTTACAAGAATTGGAAAAATGCTTAGGCCATCAACTGCTTATTCGAACTACGCGGGCAATAGAACTCACCCAACAAGGTGAATGGCTGTATCAGCAAGCGTCGAACCCAATTAATACACTTGTCGATGCTAGTCGATTAATGAAAGAACAACATTTAAGCCCAAAAGGCACGTTAAGAGTAGCTATTCCACCCGCTCTTGGAATGACAGAGGTATTCTCACAGCTCATTGAACAATACATTGATGACTACTCTGAAGTGAAACTTGAAATAGAGCACCATGTTCAATCACTTGATCTTCGCCGAGAGAATATTGATCTACAAATTTTACCAAGCTATATTGAACCACTGCATGATGATTACGTTCAGCAACGTTTAATTCAAATTCCTTACAGTATGGTTACGTCACCAGAATATCTACAGAATAATGGAAAGCCTGACAATATAACTCAGTTGAATAATTTTCATCTGTTAGCCAGTCGTTATAATAAGAGTCTTTTACCCCAAGGATTAACGTATCATTTATTTAGTGATGATCTTAATTTATTGCAAAGATTGGCGTTATCCGGAAAAGGGATTGCTTTACTACCCTCAATATTAATAGAGGATAATATTCAATCTGGACAGTTAATTGAAGTTTTACCTAGGCAATCATTCACTGACCTTACGATTACATTAGTATACCCAACACCAAGTTATTTACCTGAAAAGACAAGAATGATGGTAAAATTATTTAGACAAAAATTCTCATAAATAACCTTAATTTTCAATTAATTAACCATAATTCAACAATGGCATTTGGCATTTGTGTTTGATTTTAATTTACAAGTGCCATATTCCAACTTGTTAATAAGAATATCATTAGGTCTATAAACATTAAGGAAGCACTTTTCCTTTATATAGAGCATAGGATATCATCATGAACTTAATTGACTTTACTTTTTCAGATCGAAAGATACTGAAACAATTGCAAATACAAGGTATGACAATTAATGAAGCGATTCGATCGATCATGTGTGATATCTATTATTTAAATTATAAAGATCGAGCCATAATGAGAGCAGCAATTCGATTAGTTGGTGAAGAGAGAAAAGATCAAATAATTACTAATATACAATTTAGTAAAAGAAAGCAGTATATGACTGAAATCAGATAAAAATAAAGCCAATATCATAACAAATATTGGCTTTATTGCATTTTAAATCATAAGGCATCAATTTAAAATTATTAAATCTCCATTAAAGAATCAAGATTGATGTATTTACCCATACTCTTGCGCTTAATACTTAGCATATACGGGATTTCCCCCAGTTTTGGTGCCGGCATCTTATCTTCTAACATCTCGATAATATCAGCGTAATGCTCAGTGCCCGGATTCACTCGGTTTGCTACCCAACCAACAATGTCTAAACCATCATGCTTTATCGCTTCTGCTGTTAGCATCGCATGGCTTAAACACCCTAATTTAATGCCTACAACTAACACAACAGGGAGCTTTTCTTGCTGCACCCATGTAGATAAGCAATCGCTTTTAGATACCGGTACACGCCAACCACCCGCCCCTTCAACTAATACGATATCAGATTTGGCTTTAAGTGATGCTAACCCTTTAGATAAGACAGAATAATCAATCACAATATTCTCAGCAGCCGCCGCGATATGCGGAGAGGTAGGCAACAATAATGCGTAGGGATTTACTTCATCATAGCTTAACTCTACGTTAGCGACAGAGCGTAAATGAATCGCATCAGAGTTTTGAACACCATCACCTTTATCTTCTGAACCAGCCGCAATAGGTTTGTAAGCTGCGGTACGTAAACCTTTCATGTTTAACGCATCTAGAATTGCTTTTGAAGCAACGGTTTTACCAACATCTGTATCTGTACCTGCAATAAAAAATGCATCAATCATTACGTATAACTCCATAACCCACCTGATACGTTGCAGGTAAGCGGTTAAATTCATTTTTAAACATTTGATATGCCTCTTCTACTGCTAATAGCTTTTGCTTACTCAGCAAACCTGACTGTCGGCCACTAGGTAAATGCGTTGCTCCAATGCCTTTTAAATCCTTCATTAAAGCTGTCGCAGAAGAGTACATCATCTCAACAGGAATGCAGTCTAGTTGATAGGAATGGTTCTCAGATTGCGCTAACGCAAGGTTTACAGCCGATAAGGTAATGAATTCATTCACATGTTGATATATATCAACCTTTGACCATGCTTTTTTTAACTCAAACAGAGATCCATCTAGCAAAGTTGAGAATATAACCTTGCCTTTATTTTCGGTAACTCGTTTCATTTCAGCTAAAGGAACAGATAAATCCTGACACCATTGCAACGCTAAACTAGAAATCACTACATCAAATTCATTCACATCAAAAGGAAGATCTTCCGCATCACCTTGAACATAAGAAATATTATAATCACCGCAACGTTCTTTCGCTTTGACCAGCATTGCATGAGCCAAATCAAATGCAACAACGGTTGCCCCACGATTCAGCAGTTTTTCACTGCAATATCCAGTACCACAACCGATATCAAGAACACGCACCCCATCTAATTTTATTGGTAAATACGACATAAGATGATCCGCGACTTGACGTTGAAACTCTGCCGAGCGATCGTAAGTATGAGCCGCTTTACTAAATGCAGCAGCAATCGCTTCTTTATTTTTACTGTGATTTTTAATCCAATATTCGGCGTCTATGGCGACAGCTTGATTAACCATAATTCCATCACCTTAATTCTGTTATCGCTTGAGTAAGCAATTTAATGTCTTTCTCTGAATGGTTTGCACTTAACGTCACTCGTAAACGAGCAGTACCCAACGGGACTGTGGGGGGACGAATCGCGGTAGTCCACATTCCCTTTTCTTTTAATGAATCAGATAAGGCTATCGCGGTTTCGCTGTCACCAATAATGATCGGCTTGATTGGTGTTTGCGTTGTAATAACACCAACACATAATCTTAACTCTGATTCAAATTGTTGACTTAACTCGTCTAGTTTTTTACGACGCCATTCTTGTTGTTGGATCATCGATAACGCATGTGATAACGCATGTGCTTGTGCTGGTGGCATCGCGGTTGAATACACATGATGACGAGCAAACTGAGATAAATAATCGCCACACTCAACGTTGCACAATACCGCAGCACCAGACAGACCAAACGCTTTACCAAAAGTAACAACGAGAATATCAGGCGTAATTTGATAAAGATCGCAACATCCACGGCCATGACTTCCTAGCACCCCGCACCCATGAGCATCATCCACCATGAACCAAGCGTTATTTTCTTTCGTTACTCTTGATAACTCAGATAAAGGGGAAAGATCACCGTCCATACTGAAAACGCCTTCCGTTACCACCAAAGAAGGATTACAAATTGATGCCTTCAGTAATTTATCTAAGTGCGCTACATCATTATGTTTAAAACGCTTCATGCTCGCAGGTGATAAAATTCCTGCTTCCATCAACGAGGCATGATTCAATTTATCTTGAACGACTTGATCGCCTTTTTCTAATAATGAAAACAGAACCGCTTGGTTGGCACTAAAGCCCGAATTAAATAACACAGCACAATCAAAACCTAACCATTCAGCCAACTGTGATTCAAGATCAGCGTGAGGTTTTGAATAGCCAGTAACTAAAGGTGAAGCACCGCTGCCACTGCCATATAAAGAAAGGCCCTGTTGCCATGCTTGTGTTAATTCTTGACTGCCGGCTAAGCCAAGATAATCATTCCCTGAAAAATTAAGGTACGATTTACCATCGACACTTAATCTGGATTGATTACCTTGTTCAATAACCGTTCTTGCACGAGTTAGCCCTGCTTGCTTGCGCAAAGTAAGTGCAGAGCTAATACGTTCACTAAACGCTTGCTTCATAAAATAAATCATTTTTATCAGGGCGAGAAGCCACACGCTCAGCAACGCGATCTAATAATTCATGTTCTTGAACTTCATCTGGCTTTTGAGCCACTTGATGGCTGTTCACACCCAGTTTTTTAAATAACTGCATGTCACTGTCTTCATCAGGGTTTGGCGTCGTCAATAATTTACAACCATAAAAAACCGAGTTGGCCCCTGCCATAAAGCACAAAGCTTGCATCTGTTCATTCATGCTTTCACGACCAGCAGATAGGCGAACCGCTGATTCTGGCATCATGATCCGAGCAACAGCAATCAAACGAATAAAATCAAATGGGTCTACGTCTTCTGCATCTTCTAATGGCGTACCTTTTACTTTTACAAGCATATTCACAGGTACTGATTCAGGGTGTTGCGGAAGATTCGCTAATTCAACAAACAGTCCGGCACGGTCATTAACACTTTCCCCCATGCCAATAATGCCACCAGAACAAATCTTCATTCCGGCATCACGAACATGTGATAACGTATCTAAACGATCTTGATAAGTACGTGTCGTAATAATATTGCCGTAAAATTCTGGAGAGGTATCTAAATTATGGTTGTAGTAATCCAATCCTGCGCCTGATAATTCGCCAGCTTGATCTGCTGTGATCATCCCCAAAGTCATGCATGTCTCTAGGCCAATGTCTTTCACGCCTTTAATCATATCCAATAGATAAGGCATATCACGTTCTTTTGGATTCTTCCAAGCCGCTCCCATGCAAAAACGCGTTGAACCCGAATCCTTCGCTTTTTTCGCCGCATCAAGCACACTTTCTACTTCCATTAGACGTTCACGATCGACATCAGTGCGGTAATGAGCACTTTGAGGGCAGTATTTACAATCTTCAGGGCATGCGCCTGTTTTGATTGATAACAACGTACTCACTTGCACGTAATTTGCTTCTTGATATTGTCTATGAACAAGTTGAGCTTCAAAGACTAAATCCATAAAAGGCTTATCCATTAAGGCCTTAACTTCTTCTACTGTCCAGTTATGTCTCACTTCCACGTGTAAATTCCTTTAATTTTGTGTTGTTTTTATACTTGGCTAGTCTACGGTTAAACGATACACTGTCAACCTAAATGAAAGTACAAAGTTTACAACTGGTGAATTAATGAGCAATAGTATCGATTTGGATTTTGACCGTCAGCACATTTGGCATCCGTATACTTCTACCTTGAACCCTCTTTCTTGTTACCCTGTCACTCACGCGTACGGGGTTAACCTCTATTTAGAAGATGGGCGAGAATTGGTCGATGGCATGTCTTCTTGGTGGTCAGCTATTCATGGCTACTCCCACCCACATCTTAATCAAGCATTGAAAGATCAAACTGATAAAATGGCACATGTTATGTTTGGCGGTATTACCCACCAACCCGCGGTTGATTTATGTAAAAAATTAGTCGAGTTAAGCCCCTCTCGATTAGAGCAGGTTTTCTTAGCCGATTCAGGTTCTGTTGCGGTGGAAGTCAGCTTAAAGATGGCACTGCAATATTGGCATGCAAAAGGACAACCTCGATCTAAATTCATAACCGTCCGTCACGGTTACCATGGTGATACATTTGCAGCAATGTCAGTTACTGACCCTGATAACTCTATGCATGGTTTGTATAAGGGCTTTCTTCCTGAGCACCTATTTGTGGATTCACCGACAAGTAAGTTTGGCGAAGAATGGAACCCTAATGACATTATTTCTTTAGAAACGATGTTAGCAGAACATCATAACGACATTGCAGCGATGATCCTTGAACCTATCGTCCAAGGTGCTGGTGGAATGCGTTTATACCACCCTCAATATCTAAAAGAAGTGCGTCGCTTATGTGACTATTATGGATTACTACTGATTTTGGATGAAATTGCGACGGGATTTGGTCGAACAGGTAAGTTATTTGCTTGTGAACACGCGGATATTGAACCTGATATTATGTGTATTGGTAAAGCCTTAACGGGGGGGTATATGACACTCTCTGCGACCTTAACCAGTAAAGTTGTGGCAGATACCGTATGTGGAGGAGACGCAGGTTGCTTTATGCATGGCCCTACATTTATGGGGAATCCGTTAGCCTGTGCCGTTGCTAATGCAAGTCTAGAAATAATTAAACAAAACCGCTGGCAAACTCAAACTAAACAAATTGAAACCTGTTTTGCAGAGCTATTGCCTACACTAAAAAAACACGATGTCGTTGCTGATGTTCGCTGGTTAGGAGCAATCGGGGTTGTCGAATTAACAACACCAGTCGAAATGGAAAAAATACAAGCGCACTTTGTTGACCAAGGGGTTTGGATCCGACCATTTGGTAAACTTATTTATATGATGCCTCCGTTTATTTCAGAGCCTGAGCACATCACAAAATTAGTTAACGCCATTGATAGCGCATTAACCGAATTATTCTGATTTCAAACGACAGACACAAAAAAACCGATACCATATTAGGTCATCGGTTTTTATTTTTAGCCGTTATTCGCGCTATTTTTTCGGTTCATTGGTGAAATCATCTTCTACAAGCTTATAGATAATGAAGATAGCCAATTGAAGTAGAGCCATAAGTAGTAAACTCATGATCACATAACGCTCAGAAAAAATACCAATACCATGTAATACGGTTGATTGGATAACAAACGCACCTACCACACCCAGAATCAACAATTGTAAAAACTTAATGAACTTTAACATTTAAAAATCCTTTCTATTTATTAATTTTATTCAATAACAAACTGAGTATAACAAACACTTAGCGCTCTGTTTATCTTTCGTTCATTATTCCTATATCAATTATTCATTCTAAGAAATCAACAATGCACAATCTAATCAGGCTTCCAGTGTTCATTTGTTTTTGAGGTAAGAATATGATCTTCCCACCCACCATTGATGTATAAATAAGCTTTCGCTTCACCTTCTTTTACAAAGCCAAGTTTAGATAATACATTACCGCTTTTATTGTTACGGGGAATATAAGCGGCCATGATTCGATGAAGATTCTGAACCGTAAACATCCAATGAATGGTTTTTTCTACGGCGCGTTGCATGATTCCATTGCCTTGTTCATTTTCATCTAGCGAATAGCCTACATTCGTTGCATAGAATGGAAATCGAGTAATATTGCTGTAGCTCACTGTACCAATGATTCTCTTTTCTTGATTATCAAAGATCACAAAATAGAACGCCAAATTATGTTTATGCAGTTCAACAAGTTGCAGCAGACGTTGCTTCCAGCCCTCTGCAGTAAAAAAAGCGTTCGCACGCTTTGGCTCCCACGGCTCTAGGTGATGACGATTACGCATAAAATAATTAGCAATCATTACGGCATCACTGCTTTTAATCAAACGAACTTGGTAATGGTCAAAATCAAAATGTACATCCATATTGTTCATCCCTACTTCTTACCGATACCATAATCACGTAATTTATTCGCAATTGCAGTATGAGAAACTCCCAGACGTTTAGCGAGTTTTCTGCTCGATGGAAAATCACTATACAAACTTGATAAAATAGTAGATTCATAGGTCTTCATGATTTCATCCAACGTACCATCTATATTGAGATTCATCATATTCGTACTATTTTTATCCATATTAGGCAACATGAAATGAGAAATATTCAACTGATTTCGGTCCATCTGAGTTAGGGCTTTTAAGGTTGCACTTTTCAGCTGTCTCACATTTCCAGGCCACGAATAACTGCGTAAATACTCATAAACATCTTCCGATATCGACGGTTTAACGATACCTAACTCTTTGCATAATTGAGCAACAAAAAATTCAAATAACGTAGCAACATCTGATGGGCGCTCACGCAATGGCGGGATCTCTAAAAACAACACGTTCAATCGATAATAAAGGTCTTCTCGGAATATGCCTTGTTCTACTAAGTCTAGAAGTTCTTTCTTACTCGCGCCAATAATACCTACATCAACGTGAATTTCTTTCTCTTCTCCAACACGACGAAAATTACCATCTTGGATGAAACGTAATAACTTAATCTGTAATAGAGGGCTCATTTCACTGATTTCATCAAAGAAAACGGTTCCGCCATCGGCTTGTTCAATAATCCCTTTCTTTCCTTCTGGCATATTTGGAAACGCACCAGGGGCATAACCAAATAATTCAGTCTCCGCAACGTCATCAGGCATGGCTGCACAGTTAACTACCATAAATGCCTTACCCGAACGAATAGAAGCATTATGACAAGCACGTGCTAGCATTTCTTTGCCCGTTCCCGTCTCTCCTTGAATAAGCAAAGATTGATCAATATCGGACAGTTTTTTCGCTTGAGAAATCAATTTTTTGTATTTAGTCGATGAGCCGACAAAATGCTCAAAACCCAAATTAGACGATTCAGGGATAAAAGGTCTTGCGTGCTGTGATTCTACTGCGGGCTTAATGATTACCACCGCGCTTACCAGTATCGATGCATTACTGTCATTCGTAATGTATACCGGCATAATTTCCATCACATAAGCAACACCATCAACTTTCATTGATTCACGTTGACGAATACGCGACTCTTCTAACCAAAGCATGACATTAAAATCAGGAACAAGAACCGTCGCTGGTTGAGCGATTAACGCCTCTCTTTCTAATTTAAACAATGACATTACCGCGTGATTTACCGTGTCAATTTTACCTTTTAAATTAATCGAAAAAACAGGGTCTGGTAATGTACTCAATACCGCAAGCAATTCGGTATTACGACGTTCACTCGGTAAGAATTGAATTTTTCTTACATCAATAACCCCATCGATTCGTCGAATTTTTGCCATTAATAGACTAAACTCTTCAAAGTCAACTTCAGGAAAGTTAAGGTAAATTAAGCCCGATTTATCAATCTCGATATCTCGTAAATCAATACTCTGAGAAGCAAGAATATCAAGTAACTCACGGGTTAGACCTAATCGATCTTTACACTGTACTTCAAGACGCACAAACAATCCTTAATAAGAGAGGTGTCACAATATGTTTACAGGCAGTTTGCGTGAGTAAAAAAAAAGAGTCAAGCTGAAGTGATCCAAATGGAGAGTTAATTCGTTTAATTAACTACATATAATAAAAATAAGCAATGGAGTGTAAATCATGGATATTCAAGTTGGTATAAGTTCATGCGTCAATGGTGAAAGTGTTCGTTTTGATGGCGGGCACAAAAGTAATAAGTTTGCCTCTAAAGTGCTTGCCCCTTATTTCACTTATGTTCCAATCTGCCCTGAAGTCGGCAGTGGAATGTCAGTTCCTAGGCCAACCATACGTCTTGTTACTAACGAAGAGCGTATCGCCCTAGTTGATTCAAAGAATGCATCACTTGACTACACCGATTCAATGATCGAATTCTCACAGAAAACCGTTAATCGATTAAAAGAAACCGAAATGTGTGGTTACATTGTCTGCGCTAATTCTCCAAGCTGTGGCATGGAGCGTGTCAAAGTTTATAGTAAAAATAGTGCGACTAAAAATGGCGTAGGTCTTTATACTCAAATATTAATGAAAGAGATGCCTTGGTTACCCGTAGAAGAAGATGGACGACTCTCTGATCCTGTATTAAAAGAGAACTTCATTACTCGTGTGTTCTGCTTAAATGATTTATATAAATCGATGGATGGCAACCCAACACCAGGGAAAATCATTGCGTTTCATTCCCGCTATAAATACACCTTAATGTCTCATTCAACCGTCGGTTATAAAGAACTCGGTAAATTAGTCGCTAAAGTCGCGGATTATGACATTCACCAGTTCTTTGCTATTTATCGTACTCAATTAATGCAAACCATGTCGATTCGTGCGTCACGCAAAAACAATACAAATGTATTAATGCACCTACAAGGGTATTTCAAAAAAGAACTAGAATCACCACAGAAAAAAGAATTAGCGCTTGTGATTCAAGAATACAATCAAGGATTACTGCCTCTATTGTCTCCGATAACCTTAATTAAACACCATTTAGGAATACATACTAACGAATATTTAGCCAAACAATCATTCCTGAATCCATACCCTCAAGAATTGAGATTACGCTATGGATTATAAACCAACGACACAATGTGTTTGGTTTAGAACTGATTTAAGAATTGCTGATAACCCTGCGTTATCGGCAGCCCTTGCCAATCAAGAACCAACCATTGCTCTTTATGTCGTTAGTGAAGCGCAATGGAAAAAACACCATAAATCTTCTATTCAAATTGATTTAATTAAAAGACGTTTACTTGAGTTAGAAAAAGAGCTTCAAGAAATAAACGTCCCATTAATTATTGTGTCTTGCCCGTGGTTCAAAAATACCTCAGAGCAACTTACAATGCTCTGCAACGATCTCAATATTACTCATCTGTTTGCGAATAAAGAATACGAAGCCGATGAATTAGCCCGAGATGCCGATGTAAGATCACAGTTAACGAATATTGAGCGCCACTTCTATAATGCAAAGTGCGCCGTCACGGTTGGTAAAATAATAAATAAAACCCAGAAACCTTATAAAGTATTCACCCCCTTTAAAAAAGCATGGAGAGCGTATTTTTATCAGCACTTCCCAACCATAGAAAAAGTCATTCCTTCAGTTCCACTGTCTGAACAACAGTTAAGTACATTAACATCTTATTTAGATAGAAAATTTACCTCATCGATGAATAATGAAAGCAAAGTGTGGCCAGTTTCGAATACTGCAATACTTAAAAAAATGCGTCTATTTTGCCGAGAGAAATCGCAAGATTATCATGATCAGCGTGATTACCCAGCCATCGATGGTACGAGTCAAATATCGCCTTATCTTGCTATTGGTGCACTTTCAGCAAAACAATGTATTTTACGTTTGCACTTAGAAGCCAATAATCAACTCTCACAAGGTCAAGAAATTTGGCTTGATGAGTTAATTTGGCGAGAATTTTACACCCACTTACTCTATTTTTTTCCTAGCTTATCGAAGAACCACGCGTTCCTTGATTTTGAAAAACACATTCAATGGAATAATAAACAAGATCAGTTTGAACAATGGTGTAATGGTGAAACTGGCTACCCTATTGTCGATGCCGCGATGAAACAACTGAATACCACAGGTTGGATGCATAATCGATTACGTATGATCACAGCGAGTTTTTTAGTAAAAGATTTACACATTGATTGGCGCTGGGGAGAACAATATTTTATGTCTACACTCATTGATGGTGACTTTGCATCAAATAATGGAGGTTGGCAATGGTGTGCTTCGGTAGGTTGTGACAGCTCACCTTATTTTCGTATTTTTAATCCCACAACACAAAGTGAACGCTTTGATAATAATGGCGTTTTCATTAAATACTGGTTACCTAACTTAGCCGCTCTCTTAGGAAAGCAGCTACATCAACCCAGTGTGAAACCACTGTTGAAACCAGATAATTATGTTGATCCCATTGTTGATCATTCAGTACAACGACTTAAAACACTGGAACTATACAAACAAGCTAAAATACAGGATGTTGCAAGTTAAGGCCGCTCACGTATGATAATAGACATCCATTATTCAACGTTGTATTAATTGATGCCTATTATCTTACCCTTAATTCTTGCTGGCCCTATTGTTAGAAAATCAAGCCCAACAGAAGTGAACCTATGGCTCACAACCTCTGAGCGTCTTGAAGGACATACAACAATTCAATGCGGGTTGCACTCACACCAGTTCATCATCACAGACGAACAAGGCATTAACATTGGCCAGAATGCTTGGGTTTACCTACTGCAATGCAAAGAAAGTTTTCCTGTAAACCAAGCGCTTTATTACGACATAACGACTCAACATGGCTCATTATCGAGTTTGTTGCCTCATGCCTTATATCCAAACGAAACAACATTTTCTTTCATCATCAAAGACAAAGCCGATTATGTACTGCATGGGTCTTGCCGTAACCCTCATTACCCAAGTAAAGACAGTTTAGTTATTGCAAACCAACAACTAAAAACACAAGCAATAGAAGAAAGAGCCGCTTTATTGATGATGAGTGGAGATCAAATCTATGCGGATGATGTTGCAGGGCCAATGTTAATCGCTATTCAACAAATTATTCCTCAATTAGGTTTATTTGAAGAAATACTGCCGGACTCAACAATACCAACGGGATCTTCATTATATTCACATGAGCATAATCTCTATTATCGCGATAAAATATTGCCTCATTATATCGATAATACTAATTTCCTTTCTCGATGGAATTTATATAAATCTCGCCCAATTTTTAGCTCTACCGAACACGAAAACCATCTAATGACCTTTTCTGAGTTTTTTGTCATGTACCTATTGGTGTGGTCTCCGACATTATGGGATTGTGTCTCTTTACCTGAATCCCTGCCAAATCTCGATAAAAAATGGCAGCAGTGTTGGAAAAAAGAAAAACAAATTATTGAACAATTTGTTTTAGGCCTTAAAGACGTTCAGCAATTGTTTGCTCATATTCCCACCTATATGATCTTTGATGATCACGATATCACTGACGATTGGAACTTAACGATTGGCTGGGAAAACGCCGTTAATGGTCACCCTCTTGCCGCTCAGGTCATTGGTAATGGATTAATGGGGTACTTTCTTTGTCAGGGATGGGGGAATAATCCAGAGCAATTCGACGAGGATTTTCTTGATCGCTTTCGTGAGCTCTTTAGTCATTATGATCATAAAAAACATACGCAAATTATTCATCAACTTACTCGATTTGAGGAATGGCATTACTCTATTCTTACGACTCCAAAAATCGTAGTATTGGACACAAGAACCCGCCGTTGGCGCTCAGAATCAAACGCCAATAAACCCTCTGGCCTCATGGATTGGGAAGCGATGTTAGATTTTCAGCACGAACTTATTGGGCAAGAGGCCATCATTATTGTCTCTGCTGCACCAATTTTTGGTGTGAAGTTTATCGAAGCCTTGCAAAAAACAATGACCATTCTAGGTCAACCTTTAGTTATTGATGCAGAAAACTGGATGGCTCACCCAGGATCCGCAAATACCTTATTAAGTATTTTGACTCATCCTAAAACGCCTCAAAATTTTGTTATTCTATCTGGTGATGTGCATTACTCTTTTGCTTATGACATCAAGTTACGTCACAGTAAATCGAGTCCTGATATCTATCAAATCACCTGCAGCGGGTTTAAAAATGAATTTCCCAATACGTTGCTTCGTTTCTGTGACTTTATGGATAGAGTGCTTTATAGCCCACATTCACCATTAAATTGGTTTACGAAACGTAAAAATTTAGTCGTAATAAAACGAGATCCGTCAGTAACCAATAACGATAAATTGATCAACAAGAGTTCTATAGGGGAATTAAGGCTGGATGACAAAGGCAAGCCGGTACAGATTTCGATTTTAACCGCGGAAGGGGAATCTATTTCCTTTTTGCCTAAATCAAGTGATTAGAGTTAATTACTCTGTGAGAATTAATTGTTGAGAGTGGTTTCAGTATCACTCTCAGAATGCATTGAATCATCAAAATACAAACCAATTTCCATTGCATCAAGCCATTCTAGCTCGATTTCTTCATAACTACTTTTTTCATCAAAGTATTGAGCACTCATAAATATCCTTACTTAAGTACGTTGAAACCTATTATACAATAACGTGAATGACATTGGTGTTACACCCATGTCATTTCTTTAAGCGATCTCACACTACAGTTGATAATGATTACTATTAAGATTGAAAATAGTCGTTAATTACCCTATTCTACTTTTCTGTTCTTTACTAAGTTGTTCCTATGAAATCTATCACGTTCATTTTTGCGCTTTCTTTGCTTCTTTTATCCGGGTGTAGCCAAAGCATTCAATCCAACACGTCTTCGGTTACT
>SAMEA5043648__coassemble_65_pt1 | contig 15876 bp, 14 predicted proteins | sample SAMEA5043648__metabat2_low_PE_006 | metagenome-assembled genome bin SAMEA5043648 (sample SAMEA5043648) | Gadus morhua
ACTAGAGACTAGAGACTAGAGACTATAAGTGCGTGTATGGCTGGTGTGATAAATATTGTTATCAATATCAGCCTTTTCTGCTCTTATAGTATCTAGTTAGCGAAGCGTATAGTTTCTAGCTATCTGAACGAATAGTCTCATTAATCGTTTCAATGATTGCTTTAAGTCCATTACCACGTGATGGGCTTAAATGTTCAATTAACCCTAATTGAGCAAAATATCCATCCATATCAAACGTGTTAATCTCTTGTGCCGTTTTATTATTAACCGCAGCCATTACTAACGCGATAAGCCCTCGAACAATACGCGCGTCAGAATCAGCACAGAAAAAATAAACCCCATCAATGACTTCATGTTGTAGCCAAACTTTACTTTCACAGCCTGAAATCGTTACATTATCTTGTTGCAGTTCTTCAGGCATTTTAGGCAGTTTTTTACCTAATTGAATCACGTTACGGTAACGATCTTCCCACCCTTTTGCTTCACTCATTAAATCGAGAACCGTGGTGTGAGTAATATCAAAACCAAAAGGTGACGATGGGAATGTAGACATAAATAAAATACCTTAAATTTGAGCTTATAGCATATCTGCGGCTTTATTTAGCGCGTCGATAAAACGTTGAACATCTTGCTTGGTATTATACAAGGCAAATGAAACGCGTACAGTACCCGTTAGTCCTAATGCGTCTAACATAGGGTGCGCACAATGGTTACCAGAGCGTACAGCAATGCCTTGTTGATCTAATAAAGTCGCAATATCTTGGTGGTGAACACCATCAATCACAAAAGAAAATAAACTCGCATTATCTTGTAGCCCTATAAAACGTAAGTCTTCAATGTCTTTAATTCCATCAATTGCCATATGACGAAGTTCGTTAATATGAGTATTTAGATCATCGTGGGCGAATTGTTTAATCCACTTAATTGCAGTAGCAAAGGCAATCGCACCAGCTACATTTGGTGTTCCCGCTTCAAATTTCCCCGGAAGTTCTGCAAACGTGGTTTTTTCAAATGAAACCTTTTCAACCATTTTACCGCCACCATGCCAAACTGGCATCGACTCCAATAGATGCTGTTTACCATAGAGAGCCCCAATGCCTGCTGGCGCAAACAGTTTATGCCCAGAGAAAACGTAAAAATCCGCATCCATTGCTTGGACATCAATATCGTGATGAACAATACCTTGAGCACCGTCAATAACGACAATAGCCCCCACGTTATGCGCTGCTTTTATTATGGTATCAATCGGGTTTAATGTTCCTGTTACATTGGTTACTTGAGCGATAGCGATGATTTTTGTGTTCTGGGTTACCAATGACTCAAAAGCTAACATATCTAATGTGCAATCTTGTTTCATTGGTATTTTTATAATCTTTGCGCCAGTTTGCTCTGCCACAATTTGCCAAGGCACAATATTAGCATGATGTTCCAATTCACTAATTAGGATCTCATTACCTGGCTGTAATGTGCTACGAGCGTAAGTTTGCGCGATTAGATTGATGGCCTCTGTTGCCCCGCGAGTCCAAATTATTTCTTTAGCGTTTTTCGCATTAATAAACTGTTGAACGGTTGCTCTTGCTTGTTCAAATTTTAAGGTTGCGGAGGCGGTTAGACTGTGGCTACCACGATGCACGTTAGCATTATCATTTTGGTAATAATCTTGAATCGCATTTAATACCACTTGTGGTTTTTGAGTGGTGGCAGCGCTGTCAAAATAAGCGATAGGTTGCCCGTTAATTTCTTGTGATAGAGCGGGAAATTGAGAACGAACAGCGTCAACAGTAAATGCGGTCATAGTGATTTTCTTTAGTGGTTAGCAAACTGGGGGAATGATGCGGATTTCTTGGCCGTAAGTCAAAATTACAGACAAAAAAAAGCACCGTATTAAACGGTGCTAACAATTTTTTTTAACCAAAGGCTAAAAAGACAGTAAGTATGGATTACTAATCATAATGACAGTAATTCCGGGCTTGAAGAGTCAAGCCAATATATGCAAACACAACATTGCAGCTTAGAGATTGAAAAAATACTCAGGGAGGAATATAGGTCGTTCCTCTAAACTGCAAAGCAATAGTAGGTTTTATCTGGTAGTTCGACAATGGACAATTTATAATAGTTAGCATTAAAAAAACTAATGATTCAGAATGTGAGTTCTTATGTCTCGAAGATTACCACCGTTAAATTCTCTGCGTGTGTTTGAAGCGGCAGCTCGACACCTAAGTTTCACCCGTGCAGCAGAAGAATTATTTGTTACGCAGGCTGCGGTTAGCCATCAAATCAAAGCGTTAGAAGAATTTCTAGGGCTTAAGCTTTTTCGTCGTCGTAATCGTTCTTTACTTCTAACAGAGGAAGGGCAAGGTTACTTTTTAGATATCAAAGAGATTTTTTCATCTCTATCTGAAGCAACAGATAAAGTATTGGAAAGAAGTGCGAAAGGCGCGTTAACCATTAGTTTACCGCCAAGCTTCGCAATTCAATGGTTAGTTCCTCGTTTGTCTGATTTTAATCAGAAAGAACCAGATATTGATGTGCGAATTAAAGCCGTTGATATGGATGAAGGTTCATTAACAGAAGATGTTGATGTTGCTATTTATTATGGTCGAGGTAATTGGCCGGGGCTAAGAGTTGAACTATTGTATCAAGAGCAATTATTACCGCTGTGTTCACCTCAAGTGTTATTGAACGAAAAGCCATTAGCGACGATTGATGATCTTCGATTCCATACGTTATTGCATGATACCTCACGTAAAGATTGGAAGTTGTTTGTTAAACAGTTTGAATTACAAGGTATGAATGTAAACCAAGGCCCAATTTTTAGTCACTCTACCATGGTATTGCAAGCTGCCGCACACGGACAAGGCATCGCATTAGGTAATAATGTATTAGCTCAACCAGAATTAGATGCAGGTCGACTCGTTGCCCCATTTGAAGAATTACTTATTAGTAAAAATGCATTTTATCTAGTGTGTAATGAAAAGCAGGCCGATACGGGTCGTATTGCCACCTTTAGAGAGTGGGTGCTAAGCAAAGCACGCAGTGAGCAAGATGTGGTGGATGATGAATAGTCGTCTATGCTTTCTTATTGCAGGCTTAAGTGGGGCATTAACCGTGGGTTTAGGCGCTTTTGGATCTCATGGTTTAAAAGACGTATTATCACCGTATCTCCTTGATGTATATCAGACTGCGGTACAGTACCAAATGTGGCATACTCTGGCTTTATTTGGTTGTGGAATTTTGTTGAGAAATTCCATGTCAAAAGGGGTATCATACGCCGCCTTGCTATTTACCATTGGAATATTATTTTTCAGTGGTAGTTTATATGCATTAGTGTTCACAGGAATAAAATGGTTTGGGCCAATTACTCCATTAGGTGGACTCTGTTTTATTATCGGTTGGCTAACGCTGGCTGTTTCAACTTATCGTTTGACTGAGGTTTCAAAGTGAAACAAGTAATGTTCTATTGTCGCTCTGGTTTTGAGAAAGAGTGTGCAGGTGAGATCCAAGATAAAGCCACTCAACTTGAAGTGTTTGGTTTTCCTCGCCTAAAAAATAATACAGGCTATGTGCTATTTGAATGCTACCAGGAAGGCGATGCAGATAAATTGATTCAACAGATTAAATTTAATGAGCTTATTTTTGCTCGTCAAATGTTTGCTGTTGCAACAGAATTAAGTGACCTACCAACAGAAGATCGTATTTCTCCGATCCTTAATGCATTAAGCAGTGTTGAAGGCGTGCCTCATTGTGGTGATATTCGTATTGAAACTCCGGATACGAATGAAGCGAAAGAGCTATTAAAATTCTGTCGTAAATTTACTGTGCCACTTCGTCAAGCATTACGCGGCAAGCAAATGCTAACAGCAAGAGATACTGACCGAATCCCAGTAATGCACGTGTGCTTTATTGAGCCTGGCCATTGTTATGTTGGTTACTCATATACGAATAATAATTCAAAATTCTTTATGGGTATTCCTCGTTTAAAATTCCCTTCAGATTCACCAAGTCGTTCTACATTGAAACTGGAAGAAGCGTTTCACGTATTCATTCCAAGAGATGAGTGGGATACTCGTTTGGCTTCTGGTATGTGGGCTGTTGATTTAGGTGCCTGTCCTGGCGGTTGGACTTACCAACTGGTTAAGCGTTCTATGTTTGTTCATGCGATTGATAATGGCATGATGGCACAAAGCTTAATGGATACAGGTCAAGTTAAACACCACATGGTTGATGGTTTTAAATTTGAACCACAAAGAAAGAACGTAACGTGGATCGTGTGTGACATGATTGAAAAGCCTGCACGAGTTGCTCACCTTATGGGTGAATGGTTAATTAAAGGTTGGGCTAAAGAAGCACTATTCAACCTTAAGTTACCAATGAAAGGTCGTTACGACGAAGTTCTTCAAGATATTGAAAACTTAAAAGAATTTTTAAATAAGAATGGCTTTAAATACAAACTTCAAGCGAAGCATTTGTATCATGACCGTGAAGAAATTACGGTACATATTCAAGCGATTACAAATATCTCTCCACATTAATTTTGCTATGAGATAAAACGCTCTTGCAAGATAAATGCAAAACGCCCGTAGATCGTCTGATCTACGGGCGTTTTTATTTAAATACAGTGTTGAATATGATGTGCTTTGGCGCAAAAAAACTGTTTGTCATCGACGTAATAACCACATCAAATACAGCCATCTTTCTTTTGTAGAAAAGCACATTATATTCATTGTTTTAATTTCAACTACTCAGGCTTCTCATATCGTATATCTTGTAAGTTAAATCCAAGTTCAATATCGGTTCTTAAACCGGCGACTTTTCGACATAGAATCGCGGTATTGTAATGCTCATCAAATTTCTTACGGTATTTCTTTGGTAATTCATCGGATTCATTGGCCGCTTCAATTGTCGGAAATTGAGTCAAAATTTCTAATGCTGCTTTAGGGCCTATCCCTGGGATCCCTGTTATTTTACTTGAGCTAATTCCAGCTAATCCCCAGTAATCGGCCAATTGTTCCGGCTTTAGTCCAAACTCTTTTTCAATAAAAGGTTCATCTAACCAACGATGTTGGAAATAATCACGAATTCGTAGCGTCGGGGAAAGTAACTGGCAATAGCCTTTGTCTGTAGAGACTATTGTGACTTGTTCGTTGCGAGAGGCGACTTTATTGGCAAGTGTTGCGACTAAATCGTCAGCTTCATCTCCATCAGATAAAAGAGAGTCAATCCCCAGTTTCCACCAAGATTCTTGAATTGTATCCATGCCTTTTTGCAGAGCTTCAGGCATTGGTTTTCTGTCTTCTTTGTATTTAGGCAATACTTCGGCTCGCCAGCCCCGGTCTTGAAGGTGGTGATCAAAGACGGCAATGATATGAGTCGGTTCGGTTTCTTTTAAAATACGATTAATTGTACGACCTGTCGTTGTCACTACTGCTTGGATATCATCTTGGTTTGGTTGTGCTGAATGAACACGACGAATGAGATTGAGAGCATCGATAATAACCAGATGAATTGCCATAACGTATTCATTCCTATGTATAAAAAGAAAGAGACCTAGTAGGCCTCTTATTGTACGTTAGTGATGAGGTGAGATTCTACCCCTAATCAACGACGATTTCATAACAAGGAACGTATTTAGAGCCCGGAAGCTTCATTCGGCCTTGCTCAACAAAATCTTGAAGTAGACGATCCATTTTTTTCATCAATTCTGGTTCGCCGTGTAACTTGAATACACCGTGCTTTTCAATTTCGGCAATGCCTTCCGCTTTGACATTACCCGTCACAATACCAGAGAAAGCTTGGCGCAAGTTGGCTGCAAGACTTTCTGTTGGTTGGTTAAGGTGCAAATCAAGTGACGCCATTGCTTCATGATTGGGTTCGAATGGCAGTTGGAACTCAGGCTCTATTTTTAATGCCCAGTTAAAGCTGTAAGAATCATCGGTTGCTTTACGATATTCTTTCACTTTTTTGATCCCGTGATTAATGATCACTGCTGCTTTTTCAGGATCGCCAACGACAATACTGTAATACTGAGTTGCCTCTTCCCCTAATGTTTCACGAATAAAGGTATCAATTGAAAGGAAGTAAGCTTCACTCTCTTTTGGACCGGTAAGAACGATAGGCATTGGTTGCTGACGATTAGCAGGGTTCATCATAATCCCTAAAATATACAGTAATTCTTCAGCAGTACCTGGGCCACCAGGAAAAATAACGATCCCATGTGCCATACGAACAAACGCTTCTAAACGTTTCTCAATATCAGGCATGATAATCAGTTCATTGACGATAGGGTTTGGTGGCTCAGCGGCGATAATTGAGGGCTCAGTTAATCCAACAAAACGACTTTGAGAATAACGCTGTTTAGCGTGACCAATCGCGGCGCCCTTCATTGGACCTTCCATTGCTCCTGGACCACAACCAGTACAGATATTGAGCTCACGTAAGCCAAGTTCATGACCAACTTCACGAGTGTACTGATATTCGATTGGGTTAATTGAATGACCCCCCCAACACACGACAAGGTTAGGTTCAATTCCGGTATGAAGCGCTTTTGCGTTACGTAATATACTAAAAACGAGATTAGTTAAATGAGTTGCTTTGGTTAAATTCAATCGATTGTGATCCGCTATTTGCATGTTCACATATACCATATCGCGTAACACAGAGAAAAGGTGCTCTTGGATCCCTTTAATGATATTTCCATCAACAAACGCATGTTCTGGTGGGTTACTTAACTCAAGCTTAATACCACGATCACGTCGTGTTACTGAAACATCAAATGATTTATATTTATCGAGGAGTTCTTTTGAGCTATCAGTGTGACTGCCTGAGTTTAGAACCGCTAAAGTGCAATTGCGATACATTCTATAGACATCACTCGATGCGGTTTTTTTTAGTTGGTCGACTTCTAATTGCGATAGCAAATCCATGCTACCTGCTGGGCTTATATGAGTGATCATATGCGCCTCCCTAGCTTATTTTTATTATTGTTCGAATAATAAACTTACACAGCAATGGGGACTTTAGCTAGAAAAAGAGTAAAAAAGTGAGAGGGTTATGGATTTATCGTAGGCAATATAACAGGTAATTATGCACAAATGCGTTGTTGAGTGCCTTTGGTTTTTTGTTTGTATAGCGCTTGAACTGATCGTTCGATGACTTTTTCAGGAATATCACTGTTGGTAAATTCAGAACTGCAAATAGAAACCGTGACTTGAACGTGATTGCCTTTAAATTTGAAGGGTAATTTTGCGATGGCAGCTTGGATCGCTTTAAGCACCGTTTCTCGTTCTTCTTTCGTGGTTTCTGTAAAGAGGATTAAAAACTCTTCACCACTGAATCGAGCGACAAAATCAGTATTCGAGACTTGTTTTTCTATGGTTTTTGCGATGATTTTAAGTGCTTTATCACCAGCGAGGTGTCCAAATTGCTCATTGATACGTTTAAACTGATCAATGTCTATCATGCTTAATACTAGAGAGTGTTGATGACGGACCCAGCGTTTATATTCTAAATCTAAACGTTCATGCATAGCGGCGCGATTATAAACATTGGTTAATGGATCTTTAAACACTCTTTGTTGTTGATCGTTTAATTGACGACGATATTCTAGAGTTTCTTGATAGACGCTATTTAATTTTTTTGTTGTGTATTCATGACGTTCTATTAGTGCGGCTTCTCGCTCCTGCATGGCTTTATTTCGCTCTGCAAGATCGCTCATTTCATTGAGCAATAACGACATTTTTGTTTTGTGTTCTTGTGCGCTTATTTTACTTTCTAGAATGTTTTCGGCTTGTTTGATTAAAAGGCCATATTCTTCATTTAATAATGAACGTTGATCTAAATAAGATTGGCCTTGTTCTTGGTTTTGCTCACTCGTTTTTATGATTTGAGCCACTTGAGTGTTCATCTCACCAACAAAGACTTGGGATGCTTTACGTTCTTTATTTGTGCCTTGAAGAACGAGTTGTAACGTTTGTAGGGCTAAATCAATTAGAGATACAGCATCAACGCCAGTGAGCAGTTTATTTCTGATATCAAGGAGGTCTTCACCGGAGGTGTTATTGAAATCAAGCTCTGAGATCAGGTGTTGCAATTCATTACTTAATTGCTCTTGAGTATCAACATCAATGATTTCATTGGCATTGATTTCGGAAGAGACGCTACCCGCTGAAATAAACTTAATTGCTCTTTCGTACAGCTCAATAAGGCGAACAATACGTTGGATATGTTTAGTTCCATCTTGAGATGGGTGCCTAAGTAGATTACGTAAGTCTCTTTTTAAACCTGTCGGCAATCCAACAACACGCTGTAATGTCTCGCCACAATAAGAAATATGTTCTTCCATTACTGAATGTTCTTTTTGGACATTTAATTGATAGCGGTTAATTAAGCGTTCAAAAGTTGCAATACGGACGGTTAAATCTGAGGTGTTTTCGATATGTTCAATATCATGAGCAAGCTCAATTATTTCTTTATCCAGATCGCTATCATGATGTTTACACGCAGCACAAAATCGCAAAATAATGCGTTTAAGCAACAAAATTTCACGGCGTGATTTCAACGAGGTGTCACGGTGTGATAAGCGCGTTTGATCTAATTGTTGCTTTAATTGGCTTAACTCTGAGGCAACAATGGATACTTCAATCATAATAACTTACATAAAACTCATATTAGAATAAGTGGCAGTGTATATATTGAGAAATTCAATACTCTTCATAATAACAAATTTATAATTAACAGACTAAAAAAAATAACGGTGTTTGTATAGTTGATAATCATTTGTAGCTAAATTTTATTAAATTTGTGAGTTGTTTTTTAAAATGATTATGTATTTCTTGACGAGTACACTTTGATTAAGCCTTGATTGATGGCTTGTTCACACGCTGAACGTATATTATTCGTGGCAAAACTTGCCGCTGGTGCGTTATCTATTGCTCGATAATGCACCCATTGACTGCCTGATTCTTGGGCGTGGATATCTCTTGCCGTGTTCGTTGCCATCAATAAAATATCAATCAGCTCCCGATCATTAATCGCAGTATATGCTCGGGGTAAAAATGGGTATTCAACCATTCCTATATTAACGGTTTTATCTGTCATAACATCGGATGTGAAGTTGTTTATCCATTGTTGAACGGTTTCTGCCATTTCTTGTGCGCAACTTGTTGTGTCTGATTTATGCTCTATGTAAAGAAAGCTCGCATCTGAAAAATGATAAATACGGCTAGGGGATCTCACTACAGCCGATAAATGATCGCCAAATTCTTTCTCTATTGCTAACCCTTCTTGATACCCTTGGGTCATATATAAATCTTGTAGCATAGGTACATTAAAAAGGGTAAAGCGTAAGCGGTCACTTAATGGTTCATTGATTAGTTCACCTAAATGCCATTGCTCTAAGTTGGAACTGCTTTGTTGTAAAGACGAAGGTAAACGCTCTGTTAGCAATCGTAAGTTACGTAATCCACTTCTTGGATGGGTATAGTATTTATTGAGTAATAAATGTAAGCGTTTTTTTAAGAATCGGTTTACCTGTTGTTTTCTAAAAGAATAAATAGCCAATACAGTCAGTAATACGACTAAGAAGCCGGCAATCTTTTGTATTTTAAGCGTTTGAATGTGGTTTTCTTTTAATTGCTCTTCTAAACCTTGGTAATGTAAAGATTGTTCAATAATACTTTTTTGTTGGCGGAAAACTTCTTCATTGATCTGGTTTTGAGCAGCTTGAAGCGATGAATTTAATGTTTCGTATTCACGTTGTGCAACCAGTGCTTTTTTAAATAATCCCATTTTTTCATAGGTCTCAGAAAGAAGTTTCTGAGACTGTAATTTTAATGAAATATTATTATCTTGATTACTGTATTTAATTGCTTTTTGAATGTCGCTAACAGCCAGTTTCGGTTTGTTGTGCACTAGGTTTAGTTTTGCCTGAAGTAAGTTGGCAACGGCTTGCTCTTTTGGTAAATCAACGTATTCGTTTAGGTTGTTTGCTTGTTTTAAGTAATGCTCACTAAGGGCGTAGTTATAAAGTAAGAAATACGTATTCGCGATGTCTAAACGAAGTGAGATCAGTTTATTTACGTTATTCTTTTCTTTCTCTTGATCGAGGGCATTAAAATATTGAACAAGCGCTAAGTTGAATCGGCCTTGTTCAAGGTGGATCTTCGCGATTAACACAAGCACATTAGAAAGCTGTTCGCTTTTATTATAGCGACCATAAAACTCGGCAGATTGAGAAGCATGCTCAAGGGCTTTATCAAGTACTTTTCGTTGGAAGAAAAGCTGACCTAATAAATAGTTAGTACTTGCTAATTGGCCACTATTATCAGCCTCAATAGATTGCCAATAAGCACTTAATAGTTCCGTTAAGGCTTGGTCAAATTGCTTGTTCTTCAAGAAATGTCGACCGTAAGAGATATGATAATAAATCATGCTACTTGGATCGTTCAGTGAATTACCGTAGCTCATGGCTTCGCTAAAGTAGCGTTGGGCTTTATTGTTGTTTCCTTGCTCTGACTCGACTTGAGCATGAATTAATGCTAATCCAAAATATATTTTTTGATGGATATCTGTCTTGGTATTTAATTGAGATAAACTTTGTTGGATGTCGTCTAAAATAGTATTCGTTTCATCAATGTCTTTCGTTAAATCCCACCATAAACTGGCATAAATTAGTTTTGATTCAAGGTAGCTTGATTTTAAACTGAAATCATCAGCCAAAGAGATTGCTTGTTTAATTGATTCTATGGATTCACGATTTCGACTTAATCGTTTATTGGCGAGTGCTTTTATTTGAAATGCCTCAACAGTACTGATTGGCGTACGAATAGTACGCTCAGAATCATTGTTGATTTGAATTCGATTAGGATCTTGGCTTGGTGATATCTGGCGTTGTTCTAGATATTGATTAGCAATAGAGAGGGATTGCTCTGGGTTTGTTTCTAATAATTGATAAGCATCATTTAGAATTGGCGCAGAGAAAAATTTAGCCCAAGCAGAAAGCGGGAATAAAATCAAAATAACAAGAAAGCATTGACGCAAAGGCATGTAAATCATCCACTAAAAAACAACTATTACATACTATCGTTGTCATGAAATTTGTCTACTAAGAAAACGGTTCAAAGTAGACAAATTAGACGATAAATATGTGCTTTTCGTGTTATTTCTTATTGGCGAGCCAAACGTAGATTATGTTCAGGCTTAACTAAATGAGAACTGCGGAATGGGTTAATATCTAATCCGCCACGACGAGTGTAACGAGCAAATACCGTTAATGATTTTGGTGAGCAGAATTTCATAATGTCCGTATAAATACGTTCAACACATTGCTCATGAAACTCATTATGTTGGCGGAACGAAATTAAGTAGCGAAGCAATTTTTCATGATCAATTTTATTGCCCTCGTAATTAATTTCAACACTGCCCCAGTCTGGTTGATTGGTGATCAGACAATTTGATTTTAGTAGATGGCTATGCAGAACTTCATTGACCATTTTTTCTGATGTACTTGATTCTAAATAGTTAGCATCAAACTCATAGCTATCAATAACAATGTCTTGGTTATCAATACATTCACCTTGCATATCGACAATAGGTTGTTGTGAGTAAGCTTGAACAGGGTGGATGTTAACCATAACTTCTTCACCTGCACATACGCTTAAATCTTTAATTAGCGTACTGGTTACGTCTTCCCATGATGAAAATTTAGTTTGGTTAAAGCTGTTTAAATACAATTTAAAGGACTTAGATTCAACTAAATTAGGGCTTGTTGCAGGTAATACAACGTCCCCGATGGCAACTTGAGGTAAACCATTTTGGTTCAACCAAGACAGTTCATAGAGTGTCCATACATCACAACCAACAAAAGGTAATTCATCACCAAGAGCTAGATCATCGCGGTTTAAACTGCGAGGAACTGCTTGCAGCAACTCTGGCTCATAGCTGTGTTTGTATTCAGTTTTCTGGCCAAGAGTCAGTGATTTTAGCTCATCAGCGTTAGTGTATTTAGTCATATTGAAAATGCCAAAAGTAGATTAGAATAGAGGTCGCTTAATAAATTAGCGTTATTTGATACAATTAACGGTAGTTTACTTGAATTTTTGTCTTATTAGGAGAATCGAATGCCACTTTCGGTAGAGCAAGCGCTTGCTAACTTTAGTCAACGTTATGTCGAAGCATGGAAAGAAAAACATGATAGCCTTCCGATAAATGAAGAATTAGTGGGATTAGCTTCTCCTTGTATTGATGAAACGCGCGATTTAGAGGTTTCATGGCAACCCGTCGCTCGCGATGAAAGTATTCGATTAGTTAATATCGAGAATGGCATTGAACTCGATCTGCATGATGACTTTCATGCGTTTTATGGTGCTCAATTTAGTGCTGATATGACGGCTAAATTTGAAGGTATGAATGTTGAATTACTTCAAATTTGGAGTGATGAAGATCTTGAAAATTTACAAGGGAACATGCTAGGGCACCTTGTTATGCAGCGTCGATTAAAATTAGTCCCTACGTTGTTTATTGCGGTGACGGATGATGAGATGGAAGTGATTTCTATTTGTAATCAATCAGGGGAAGTGATTCTAGATACCGTAGGAACGAAAAAGCGAAAAGTATTAGCAGAAAGTATGGCTGAGTTTTTAGAAAAGCTTGAACCCGTTGTCGCGTAAATAAAAATTATTGTGTTAGGTAACGAGCAGAGTTAAATGGATTCCGATAAGGTGTATGTATCGGAATTTTTATTTTTAAAGTTGTAGTAGGAAAGACACGTTAATGTTTGTAACTGAGTTAGATTTTGAAGTGTACTGCGATACCTCAATGGCAGCGGTAGAGAAAGCGATAAATTACTGTTTAGATTGTTTGCGTTATAACGGACAAGTGATTGGACGTGAACTACCAGTCTTAATGAAGGGCACTAACTTTGTTGCTCGTGTTATTTGTCCAGAAGAAGACTCTCTTCATCCTGATAATCACAGTCCGCAAGTGAATCTAGCGCTTAAGCAACTAAGTGATTTCGGATTATTGCAACCAAAAATAAGAGTGGTTGGCCAAGACATGAACTCTGATCCAAGTGATGAGAGTGAAAAGGTGAGCTGGCAAATCCTGTACACTACTCATTTACATACTTGCTCGCCAATTCGTCACGGTGAGACATTTCAACCAATTCCTCTTTATCGCTTACCAGCGGTTGCCAATGGCGATCAAAAACAATTCATAAAATGGCAAGAAGATTGGAGTGCGTGTGATCAATTGCAAATGAATGGGTCAGTGGTTGAGCATCCAGCATTGCATGAAGTGAGCTCAAGTGAGAGTCGTTTGTTTAAGCGCGGTTGGGATTTGTGTCGTCGTATGGAAGTACTGAGTGGTATTTCAACGTATTTGTACATTTATCGCGTGGGTGGTGAAAGCAAAGAAAAAGAATTAGCACGTAAATGCCCAGTATGCGATGGAGATTGGGCGTTAGAAGAGCCAATCCATGACGTGTTTGATTTTAAGTGCGATGAATGCCGATTAGTCAGTAATTTATCTTGGGACTTTAAAGAGTAGATAGAGCTGAATAGGATCCCGCGATGAATGCGGGATCTTTATTTATACCAATGAAGATCGATTAAATTGTTTTTTTCACTTTCGCTAAAATACGATCCAATTGATTGGCAAATTCACGTCGATCTGTCTGCGATAATGCCGCAGGACCTCCCGTTTGAATACCACTTGCTCGCATTGTATCCATAAAGTCACGGATATTCAGTCGCGCTTTAATCGTCGCTTCAGTATAGAGCTCGCCGCGAGGATTCAATACTTGAACTTTCTTTTCGATAAGTTCAGCGGCCAGTGGAATATCCCCACTAATAACTAAGTCACCCGCTTCAGAGCGCCTTACTATTTCATCATCTGCAACATCAAAGCCTGATTCAACTTGTATAGATTTAATATTTGGCGCTGTCGGAACCGGTACGTAGTGGTTAGCAACAAAAGTAATTTGAAGCCCTGTACGTGTAGCGGCGCGACAAAGAACTTCTTTCACTACTTTTGGACACGCGTCAGCATCTACCCAAATTTGCATTATTTATTCTCCAAAGCGTTTAAACGCTGGGTTAATTCTTTTATTTGTTGTTCAAGCTGAGCAATACGCTCATCTGCAGTCAATGACGTTTCACGGACTTCAATTTTTGGAACTTGAGCACTGGATTTAAATGATTTAATCGCTGTAATAATTGCAGGGATCGGAACTTGAGTGCTTAAGCGAGATTTAACGAGAGCGGTGGTTGGTTTTTTACCTTCATTCATTAAATCCTGCATTATTGTTTGCAGTTCATCCGTTACATTTTTCATTATGACTTCCTATGCTTCATCTTTCGCCATGATATCGAATACTGATCTAATTCACCACAGAAGTCATTCGCTAAGGTATATAGAACATTTAAAGAGGGAGTAAAGACATAGTAGAAGCAACGTGTAAGAGATCTCTTACAAGATGATTGAGATATGTCGTTTGTTTTATCGGCTTTAGTTTGTGGTCGTTTTTTATCTTATTGTTTTTTATTACTATTTATTTTTAATCTTATATCTCACCCTCTATTTCTTTAAAAGTTTGTATGCAAGGGATTGTTCAAAAAAGTAAAAAGCGTAATCTTATTGGTGTCGGAAGGATACTGACACGGAATAGGAACGACCAAGGATTTGGTACGCTTTAGGATGAAGCACTCGGTTACTTAGGATGAGTAATCGGCATGGAAAGCAAATTTGGACATTGAATGGATTCAATAGTAACTAGGATGGTTACTACTAAGGAAAGACAGTGGACACCTCTAGGATAGAGGAAGGATAAAGCATCAGGATGATGTAAGGGACACCGCTTAAGGATAAATGAAGAAAGTTAGCGATGGACTGTTAACGGATCAGGATTAGATCATGGACACCGCTAGGATAGCGATGAAAGGAATACGCTGACGGATTTCAGCATACTATCAAGGATTTGATGCACGGAGCACCATAAGTAGCCGGACTGCTGCGAGTAGAGTTATGACCCCATTAGGCGAAAGCTTAGTGGGGTTTTTCTTTTTTATCTGTTTTAAAAGATCATTCCCCTCATAACTTCAGTAATAAATTACATAGATCACATTTTTATTATTCGTTTAATTAATAAGCGTGAGTTGAATCAAACTTGCTCAATCATGATATGTAACCGGTTACTGAAACCGGTTACATTGATTCCAGGTTAAATTAATTCGCATGTTTAAAATTCAATTCAGGGGTGAAAAATGAGTACGCAAGCGGCAACTATGCAAAGCACAATAATGGAGAAGGTAAATAAAATCCTTCCTAAGCTTTTAAAGGTAGTGAATTCAAAACCAATTGTAGCCATTAAAGAAGGCTTCATGTTAACCATGCCATTGACAATCATTGGCTCGGTATTCTTGTTATTGGCCTTTGTTCCTATTGATGGCTATGACCAATTTATGGCGGGAATTTTTGGTGCTGAATGGTCAACACCATTGTTTCAAGTTGTTGGCGCTACTTTTGATATTTTGGCACTGATTGGAGCTTTTGGTATCGCTTACACTTACGTTAAATATGAAGGGCACAATGGCGTAAATGCGGGGGTATTAGCCATTGTATCTCTTCTTATTGTGATGAACGCTTTTGTTGTGGCGCCAGATGGTGTGACGCATATAGGTGGTGTGATACCAAAAGCCTTCCTAGGTGGTAAAGGCATGATTGCAGCTATTGTTATTGGTTTAGTTGTTGGCATGATTTACTCAATGGCCTTTAACCGTAATTGGGTGATTAAACTGCCAGACAGCGTGCCTGAAGGTGTATCTAATGCCTTTAAATCATTGATTCCTGGCTTTATTATTATCACTCTTGCTTTCTTAACGT
>SAMEA5043648__coassemble_366_pt1 | contig 15842 bp, 11 predicted proteins | sample SAMEA5043648__metabat2_low_PE_006 | metagenome-assembled genome bin SAMEA5043648 (sample SAMEA5043648) | Gadus morhua
CGTCATTGATCGAAAGGAGGGAGTGATAGGTTGAAACGTAAGGCAGATAATCCGTTATCTGCCGATGAGACACTAAATATTTAGAGACTACAGTGTGTTGTTTAATCGAATTCTTGATCTTCTAGCTGACGCTCTTTGCGTAAACGCGCTTCTTCCATGACCGCATTAATCTCTGCCATCAATCCATCAACATCGGCATCTTCGCCATTGTCCACAAATACGCCTGTTAGCACTGTGTTTGGCATTAATTCGCCAACTTCATACAAAGCCCACATCTCTTTAGCATATTCAGTACCAAGCAGCTCAGGCGCATATTGGCCATAGTACGTAGTCATGTTGTTGACATCACGCTCTAACATCCATTTAGCGTTGTTGTTTGCTGATGCATCAACGGCTTGAGGTAAATCGATAATGACAGGGCCAAGGTGATCAACTAACACGTTAAATTCAGATAAATCACCGTGTATGATGCCGACGCATAACATGCGAGTGACGTATTGGATCATTAAATCGTGATCACGTAATGCTTGTTCTTTAGATAATGAAATGTCGTTCAGACGAGGGGCTACAGAGCCTTCATCATCGGTAACGAGCTCCATTAATAATACACCATCAAAACAACCATAAGGCTGTGGTACACGAACCCCAGCGGCTGATAGTTTGTACAGTGCATCAATCTCAGCGTTTTGCCATACTTTTTCTTGTTCGTCACGACCGAATTTAGAGCCTTTTTCCATCGCACGCGCTCGACGACTGTTTTTTACTTTTCGGCCTTCACGATACGCAACCGCTTGTTTAAAGCTACGTTGCTCAATTTCTTTATAAACTTTGGCACATTTAATATCGTCGCCACTGCGAACTATGTAGACATCCGCTTCTTTGCCACTCATTAATTGGGTTTGAACTTCATCTATTAAACCATCTTCAACTAATGGCAGTAATCTGTTTGGTATTTTCATTGCACCTTCAATTATGAGCGTAGGTAACGTCGCAAAGTGTGACGTGTTTTTGAACTATTGTGTAAATTTAGAGGGCATTATGCCTATATTCTGCTTTGTCACAAGTTTTGGTGATAAGTTATTTTCTGTCTTGTTTGTGATCAAGTGAATATTTCTTTTAATTTAGACTTAATTTATAGACTACAGATACGATCTAACACAAGTTTTAACCTCATTATTTCTGATATGGTTTTACACCAATCAACATAAGTATCTGATCATTCTACTTGTTAAAGTCGATCATAGCTGTGTTATGAATTGTGCCATTAGCCTGGCAATTTAACCACAATTTATACTTTGTTCTGTTCAATTTTTCATGCAAAATCATCTGAACAGCGACTGATCAAGATTGGTATCATCTTTTCGTAATCCTATCACTTACTTTACTTGAATTGGATAGAAGTAAACAGTGATGTTAAATAGACATAAGGCAGTTTCAATGGATATTTTATTATTAAGTAACGGCAAGATTTCTGGTAACAACTACGTAATGGAATTTGCGAGTGAAGCAATTATTGAACAAATTCAACGTACTAAAGCAAAGAATCTAGTGCTTATCCCTTATGCGGTGATTCGTTCTAGTCACGATGACCGCGTTGCTTTGGTTCAACAGACGTTTGATCACTTAGGTCTAGATTGTAAAGTAACGGGTCTGCACCGTTCAGAGGATCCTGTAAAAACGATTCAAGAAGCTGATGGGATTTTGGTGAGTGGCGGCAATACATGGGTATTAAACAAAACATTGCATGACTTAGGGCTTGTCGGTCCAATAAGAAAAGCCGTATTGGATAAGGGTATCCCATACATTGGTTGGAGTGCGGGCACAAACATTGGTTGCCCAACGATCCGTACGACGAATGATATGCCAATTATCACAGGGGCGATTCTTCCTTCGCTAAACTTAGTGCCATTTCAAATTAATCCGCACTATTTAGAAGCGTCTGTTGAAGGGCACTTTGGTGAAACGCGTGATGAACGTATTCAAGAATTTTTAGAAATCAATAAACACGAACCGGTTGTTGGGATCCCTGAAGGCACATGGCTACATATTCTTGACGGTAAATTAAGCTACCATACTGCCAATGAGAAATCGTTGAAGTTATTCTCGTATGGTAAAGATCCTGTGTATTACAGTGCAGAAGATGATGTTCAATTCTTAATGGAACACAGCTGTTAATTTATGTTTGTCGTAAAGCGATAGATTAAGAGGAGGCCAAGTTACTCGATAACTTGGCCTTTTTATTTTTCCATATTTAATTATTGAGAATTAATGTTGTTAAAATAGTGTTGCCTGATGTTCAGCAAGTGAAAAAATACGTTCAATAGTATCAATAACAGCTCTAACCCGTGGTACAGAGGTTAAATCAGGGTGAACGACGAGCCATACAAATAAATCGTCATTACGGCTATTTTGTGGAAATAATCTAACGAGGTTACTGCTTTCTTTTTGGTAATAAATGGGTAATTCGCCAATCCCTGCTCCTTGTTCAATAAGGTCTTTTAAGATAGCACTGGAATTAACTTGAGCAGTAATATGTGCATTATTCCTACATTTTCCGACTAGTGTTTCATTTTGCTTATGAGTAACTCCGGGTTGATAAATGACAACATTATGGTTCTTAAAATTGTCATTATCGTTAGGGTAACCATGAGTCGAAATATAATGTTTACTTGCAAATAAACCAACATTCCATTGAGCTAAACGTTTTGTTTTTACGTTTGGACTATTGGGCCTGATTGTTCGTATTGCGATATCTGTCTCATTTAAATTTACATCAAGAGTAGAGGTTGAAATACTGAGTTCGATGCAAATTTTTGGATATGATTGTTGGATCGCAGCAACTGCTTTATTTATGAAATCTAAGGCAAGACCGTCAGTTGTTGTTAATCGAACGATTCCTTCAGGATCACTGGTATGCATTCTTCGTTCAATAGAGTGTGCCGCGCTCTCCATCGCTAACGCATCGTTTAAGAGCTTATCCCCTTCTTTTGTTAGTGTATAGCCCAGCGGTGACTTAACAAAAAGATTTTGATTGATCACTTTTTCGAAGGCTTTAATTCGTCGTCCAATTGTCGTTTGGTCAACATTTAACTCCTCACTTGCTTTCCCTAATGTGTTACAGCGATAAACGGCAAGAAAAAATCGAATATCATCCCAATTCATAATGTTTCCTTATCTTGTGCAAAAATGCATTATCTCTATGCATTTTTGGTTCTTCTGTACTGTAATTTTAGTCGTTATATTGGTGACGTCTTACAGCGTGTTAGTTTTATCATATATAGAGGTTTCTTATGAAAAATAAACTGTCCAATAAAACTATCTTAATTACAGGTGCAAGTAGAGGCCTTGGTAAAACAATTGCGTTGGCTCTGGGAGAGCAAGGCGCTGAGTTGATTTTACATGCGAGAAAAATGGAACAATTATTAGAGCTAAAGTCTACATTTTTAACTCTTGGTTATAAAGAGCCTACATTAGTGATACTCGATTTATTAGACGCGGAACCTCAAGATTATGAAGCATTAGGTCGGAGCATAAAATTAAATCATACCCATATTGATGGTGTGATTTTTAATGCTGCATTGTTCCATGGGTTACGTAACGTGACCTCTATGCCTATTTCGGATCTTGATGCTTCATATCGAGTAAATCTTAGAGCTAATGTTTTATTAACAAACGTATTATTACCATTAATACGTCTTAGTAAAGGGCGATTACTTTATACGTCATCAATTGTTGGGCATAAAGCGTGGCCAGGTTGGAGCGATTACTGTATCACTAAGTTTGCGTTAGAAAGTTATAGTCAATTAGTTGCAATAGAAAATAAAAATGAGTTATTTGTTAATTGTATAGACCCCGGTAAGCTTCGTACTGAAATGAGAGTAAAAGCGTTTCCTAATGAAGATCCTATGAGTTTACCTACGCCAGAAGAATTAATGCCTCTTTATGTCGATTTAATGTCTATAAGTTCTCTTCATGGACAGGTAATTGATGGTCGAGATTATCTAAAATAATGACTTTAAAAAATAAAAGGCCAAGTTATTAATGACTTGGCTTTTTTGTTTTTAGTGTAGATTGAAGACAGAAATTACGGCGTCAGCAGATTCTAATGCGCCTTCTAAATAGCCCCCATTATCTTGCGCTGCCTCTGTTCCTGCAAAGTACCAATGTAAGTTGCTTAAGGCCTTAGTTGATGAAGATAAGCCATAACGAGGATGAGCTGTCGGTGCTTGCTGATCGTCAAGGGTGGCAGTATGAATTTCTTGGCTCCAATCAATTAGCTTTACATCAATCGGGTGACTGGCTTTCTCACCAAAAATTCGAGTCAATTGTTCTACTGCGGCTTGTTTTATTACTGCCTCTCCTGCTTTCTTACGAGTTGCTGCATCGACACCGACAAAGCCAAATAAAGCGCCAACGCCATCAAACGTACTGGCATCATGGATTTCGACTAATGGCCCTATGCGGCTGCTGGCAGAGCCTGATAATCCCTCTTCTCTCCAGAAAGGCGTGTCATAAATAGCAAAAAACTTTGCGTGTGCCGCCATCCATGTTGCTGTAGAGCTAAAATGTTGCGTTGTTTCTTCCGGTAAACTTGGCGTGAAAACAACACTGTTAGCTAAGAGGCGTAACGGCATGGCAAAAATTACATGAGCCGTTTCAATCGTCTCTGGTTGATTGTTGTGCATCAAAATAACAGAAGAGTGATTGTTTTCTTGAGATCTCACATGAGTCACCGTGCTATTTAGTTGCACTCGATGAGAAGGTAAAGTGGCCAATAGTGCATCAACAAGGCTTTGCATACCGCCTGCAATTCTCATGGATGTGGGAGATTGCTCAAATCCAGAGTCATAACGTGTTGGTGCGCTGTTTTGTTGGTTATCGAGTAAATAAGCGCCTTGAGAGTACTGTGGGAAAATAGGCAACATTAAGTCATCGATAAGTTGCGTAATACGTGGGTGCATTTGTGGCCAAAACCAAGATGGGCCCATGTCTACGCTATCTAATGGAGATAATTTCGTTGATGAAGATAAAATAGGTGACGATAAAATTCTGCCCCCAATGCGATCTCTCGCTTCAATGACTTGATACTCTTTTCCCATTTTTTCAAGTTGATGTGCCATGTATAGTCCACTTAAACCGGCACCAACAATCAAATACTCTGTTTTCATTTTTTGTCTCGCTTATGCTTGAATTTGGTGTAAGTGATGGCCTGTTTTTATCCAGACTGTACAGTTATGCTGTCCGATGATTGCTTGTAATGAATCGCCAATAGGCAAGCGAAGCCAATCAAATTTTTCATAGTTGGTGTGCTCATGGATAAATGAGCCATCAATGACCAGTATTTCTATTCCACCTTGGTTTTCAAGTTCAATGGTCTGATTGGCTTGCCATTGCTCGAGGCGAACTACCTCATGTTTAAAGGTGTGCAATAGTTGAAATTGAACCCCATGACGTGTCGAGTCGTTGTTAAAGGGCTGAGTTTGAGTATCAATATGAACGGGCGTGTTGTCACCGTCTTGGTATTGCCCTAGCTTGACTAAAATCATGCAGCCATCTTTCACAACCGGAGCGTGTGATGTTCCTACTGGGTTGCGCATGTAAGTACCAACAGGGTAGTCATCATGCTCGTCTGCAAAAATGCCTTCTAATACTAAAAACTCTTCGCCGCCAGTATGAACATGAGAAGAAAAATAACTGTCAGATTCATAACTTACTAGAGAGGTGGCTGTTGCAATCTCACCACCATCACGCTCTAACATCTTACGTGTTACCTCTTTAATCGGGGATGGGACCCATGTTGATGCCGTGAAAAAAGCGTTCGCTTGTAGCGATAAGTCAGTGTGTAGTTTCATGGTAAACCTGCGTGAATGGCGAGTAATTGCATCTATTGTGTTATTTTTCTTTAGGTGTAACAAACCAGAACTTCTATACTTACACTAAAGTTTTTCTTTAATGGTTAATGTTGGGATAAGGAGTGAGAATGAAATTAAATCATTTAAATGGCTTGAAAGCGTTTGAAGCCTCTGCTCGTCACTTGAGCTTTTCTTTAGCGGCAAAAGAATTTAATGTCACGCCTGCTGCCATTGGCCAACAAGTGAAATTGTTAGAAGAATGGCTAGAGATCTCTTTGTTTGAGAGGCGCTCCTCTGGGGTATCACGGTTAGCATTAACCAAAGAAGCCTTGCAGGGCTTACCTGAAATTACTCGTGGTTTTGAGCATTTATCTCAAGGATTAGCTTTATTAAAGCCAGCTGAAGTGAATACTATTTTAACCGTGGCAGTCAGCCCTGCGTTTGCCGCGAAATGGTTATTAATGCGCATTGATGACTTCCAAACATTGCATCCTGAATGGGATCTGAGATTAGATACCAATATTAGAACCGTTGATTACCTTGCCGAGAGCATTGATATTGGTGTTCGTTATGGTAAAGGGGAGTGGGAAGGGTTAGATAATATCTTGTTAATGACCGAGTCTGTTTTTCCGGTCTGTTCTCCTGAGTTGTTAAAGAAAGGATTGAATAGCGTGGAATCATTGGTTGATTTTCCATTACTGCATGATCTTTCTTTACCTAAAGAGAGTGGCTTTCCTTCGTGGAGTGGTTGGTTTGAACAGAATGAAATTTACAATGTAAATACAGATAAAGGATTGAAGATAAACAATTCCGCCTCTGTTATTCAGGCAGCGATAAGTGGACAAGGCGTGGCATTAGGTCGAAGTGTGTTGGTACAAGAGGATCTGGACGGGGGGCGTTTAGTTCAGCCTTTTCCTGAGTTGCAATGTAATATTGAATTAGCTTATTACATCGTTTGGAAACAGAGTACAGTATCTAATGAAAAGGTTGCGGTATTTAAGCGTTGGTTATTAGCTCAAGTTGCGACATAGTCATTACTTAAGTGAATGAACTTGCGCAATGTATATGCTCTATTAATATTAAAGAGGTGTCTGTTTTATAAACTGTTTTTTAAATGAACGCTCATCTACATTTTAGTTGATCTAGTTCTCATCAAATTATGATCAATTTGGAATGAGGAGATAACATAATGATAATAGTGTTTGTAAATATGAATCTCATTCCTACTTTTTGTCATCATTGCATGAGTAGCTATTAATTATGCGTAAATTATTGTGATTACTATGAAGCCAATAACGTCTCTTTTCTTATCGACCTTTGTTATTGGGTTATATCCTTCTTTGGCGATGGCAGATACTGCGGTTACGCCAATGAAGATTTATGCTCAAGCTCCTCTTCATTCAAATACGCTCACTACTGAACTTCGTTCTGCTTTTGCATTAAAAGAAGACAGCGTCGAATTGTTTGCGACGGGAACGATCGCCAGTGTGTGGGCACATTCTGAAAGCTTCAATATGGATTATTATCAGAATCAGGTCATTACGGGGGCTCAATGGCAAGTGACATCAAAGCTTAAAGCAGAACTTAAATATCAATACAGTTATGCCGGTAATAATGGATTAGATTCGTTTGTTCATGGCTTTCATGACTTTTTTGGTATTGGTCAGAACGGACGAGATGAAGTAGATAATAATAGTTTCAATATTTCTATCCCTAAGTACGGTGTTGAAATTGACGATTTTGAAGGCGAAACGCTATCGAGTGCTTTACATAGTTATCTTGAGTACGAAGTGTTTTCAAATCAATACAATGCAATTAGCCTAGGGGCAAGTTTGTATTTAAACCACGTAAACAGCGGTTCATTTAAGCGTGATAGCTTTGAGCAAGGTCTGCAAGCAAACTACAGTTTTAGTTATGAAAAACACGCCTTATTTTCGACTGTCGGTGTGACGTTCAGAGACGCGGGATTAAGCACTTCTATTCCTTATAAAAAGAATACGGCTGCGTTTGCTATTGGTTATGGATATGCAATTACTCCCTCTCACCATCTTGTAACGTCATATCATATTTATGAGGGTGCGCTTGATGAGGGGGGAGATTATGCCGAAGCATCACATGAATACGTATTAGGTTATCGATATTTATTAGAGGCGGCAGCGTTTGAGTTTTCAGTGATAGAGAATGCGGTGAATATGGATAACTCTACTGATATCGCCTTTACGTTTGGTGTGCGCTACGTACTGTAATTGATGAATAAAAAAATCCCAGAGAACAGGAGGATGAGTTCTCTGGGGAATGTTGGTACTTCAGCAAAGTTACCCTAATATTTATAGGATAGGGCTTTTTAGTTTTCCAGTCCGTTTCTCATAGAAGATGATGTTAAAAATATAACGTATTGATTTTAAATCAAACTAAATGAAGACAAAATAAATATTCCTACCGTACAAGTGACTAATGAAGCAACGGTTGTTTGGGCAATGATATTCGCCGCTAATGTTGCATTCCCTCCCATGGCTCTTGCCATTACATAACTGGCCGCTGCGGTTGGCGCGGCACTCATAAAGAATAGCAAACCTAAATCCAATCCTCTAAAGCCAAACATGATGCCACCTGCGGTAATTAGAAAGGGACTTAATATAAGTTTATAGCTAGTAGCAAACCACGTAGGGCCATTGTCTTTTTTCATTGAGCTTAAGTTTAGCGACCCCCCCGCACACAATAATGCCAAAGGCAGTGTCATGTTTGCGAAGTATTGCCCTGCTTGAGTGACCATCTCTGGGATAGGAATTGAGAGAAATGAACACACAACGCCCAATAGAATCGCAATAATTAACGGATTTTTAGTGAGTGTTTTAATTATCACCCCAAACGCTTGTTTTTCGTTATGCTCTTCTTTTGGTGTTAAGGCAATAACGGCCTGAATATTATAGAGCACAGTAGTTGATGCGACATAAATAGCGGCTAAAGCAACGCCAGAATCACCATAAGCGTTAGCAACATAAGCCAGTGCAATGATGGCTGTGTTTGCACGAAACCCGCCTTGAATAATAACGCCGTGATCTTGCTTATCCTTAAAAACGAGCTTAGTTGAAAAGGTGGTGAATAAGAAGAAAGCAACGTTTGCAATAAGACCATAAATAATTAAACGGCTACTGGATGAGAAATCATGATCAGAATTTACGATGCTTAAAAAGAGCATCGCGGGTAAGGTGACTTGAAATACGAGCTTAGAAGCGACTTCAATAAAGTTGTCGTTAATTAAGTGAATGCGTTTCAGTACAACACCAAGAAACAGCATTAAGCATATAGGGCCTGTAATTGATGCTGAAAATAGCAGTTGAGTGATTAAATTATCCATAGTTATGTTCTTCGTCGCTTCCTAGTAGAAGTGTTCATTTTACACACAAAAAATCAAATTTCCGTTGTGGATATCCACATCTTTTCCTTGTTTTACTTGAATAGTGCGATGACTTTGATTTTTTCATTAACACATTGGGTGAAAGCCTATTCGTTATCGGTATTTATCTTTCTTGTGAATGTTTTGTTTTGTTCGTTTTAGTAACTAAAGAGATCTTATGCATGACTCTAAAAGGTGAATTGATGTAAATACGAACATAAAGAACCACGGTATTTTTAATTTCAGTATGTAAACGTTAACGTGGTAGAACCAGTTCCCATCAATTAGCTATTCAATATTGAGATGATTTTTATTTAACTACGATGTTAAATTATAAAATAAACAAGAAGGCATTTTGAATGAATAAATAGGTGAAATAACTAAACACCATGTTTAATTGAAGATAATGATATTTTTTCACCATTATTAATAGGTGGAAGTACATGGCTATTTTATTCGTATTTATCCTATCTAAGTAAGTGTTATGAAAGTCTATATGTGAGATCACATATTTAAAAAAATAATCGGTAATTTTGTTTTTTTATGGAAGTAATTCAAATAAAAAGCATTCAGTCACTGATTTTTTTATTATTTTTTATATTTGATTTATTTTTAGCATATTTGTTTTTTCTGAAATAAATATGCCTATAGGATCTTATCTATTTGATTTTAAATATTACCTCCCAGTTTCTATGGGCATGCCGACTTTATGTTTAATCATTTGTTTTTTGTATGTATGCGAGTTTTTGATACGGAGTATACATTTTATTATTTATTTTAAATTAAATGATTATGATAATGTTTTCGTAATGTAAAAATTTATTTAAAAGACTAATAAGTTATTTAACGGGTTTGTTTATATTAGTTAGATAAGTCTTTTATTCTATTTGGTTATATTACTTAACGAATGAAAGCTAAAATTATAATGATATTATTCATAATAGTAGTTTGGCTTTCTTAATTTAATCTATTTTAATACATAGGTTTGACTATATTTTATTGATATAACGTTGGTATTAAATGAAAAACATAATCAGTAATGCATATAATTTCTCAGATTTTATTAATTCCGGTGTTGATACTAGAACGGGAAGTTACTCGGCTCAAATAAAGCTGTTATCGATGATTGGCAATCGTCTTAATGGTCCTTATTTTGATTTAACTGTTGGTTATAATACAAATAATGCGATTGATGTCGGTTTTGGAAGAGGGTGGTCATTGCCACTCAGTTCTTTTGATAATGTAAATTCAATGTTGAGTTTGAGAAATGGTCAACAATTCAAAATTGAATGGAATTCAACAGAGAATGAGTATGTAGCGCCATACCGAAAATTAAAAGATGTCCGTATTTACTATGTCTCTACGCCAGGGACAGAGCAAGGTGAAATAAAGGTTATTAATGCCTCTGGAGAGATCGAATTTATTGATTGGAAAGAAGGTACTCTCAGTCGACTATACAGTGCAAAAGGTCATCTTCTTCGTTTCTCGTACACCAATTATAATTTCCAAAGAACATTGTATAAAGTCGAAGACAGTTTTGGATTAAGTATAAATATTGATACGTGGTCAGACGAATGGCTGACAAAAATTTCATTATATAACAAAGATATGTTGCTTAAGTCATCCACAATTAGAAAAATAAGTGGCGGTGATTTTAAACGCTTGTCGTATGCGACATTGCCCAACAGAGAAGATCTGTATTTTCAATTCGAATACTCATGGTTCAGTGATACTGGAATGGATCTGTTGTTAAAAACAACCTACCCAGCCGGATATTCAGAAGAAGTCACGTATTACGAACGTGGCTTTTTAATGCCTGATGGCGCGCCAAATAAATATGTACCACAAGTTACGAAGATGAGGGTATCTCAAGGTGTCGCATTACCTGTTCGAACGCATACTTATACCTATTCGGATAAAAACTATTTAGGTTTTGCGAGTGATCGGGCTTACGTTGCCGGTGAAGACACTCTTTTTAAAGCAGCACAAGATTATAAATATTCTGCAATTGAAACTATCGATAATGAGATTGAAATTCAGAAGACATACACCAAATATCACTTAATTGAAAAAGAGCGTTATCTCTCTAGAGGATCATCATACCAAGAAGTAAATTATGAATATTATGCAAATAATGCTGTTGGTATTGAATATCAAGAGCCTCAATATACCTATTTGAAAAAGAAAGAAATTGCATTTTCAAATGGTTCTTCAATAAGTAAAAAATTGGAATTTTATCAGTTTGATGAGTGGGGTAATAATATAGAGCACACTGATGAAAGTGGTATTACAACGGTGAGTCAATATGAGCAGAGTGCACAAAGTCATTTTAAAAATATCCCTGTATCACAAAGCATATTGGATAGAAAAAGAAACGTAGTAAATAAAAAAGAATTTACCTATAAGACATTGCCTTCTTTATTAGATGATCATTCTTTTTACGTTCTTGAGACGGAAGAAATAAATGGGCAAAAAACGAATTATCAGTTTTATGAAAATCGCCAAAATATTGAAGTTTACGGAAAGAAACGAGAAGAATCTTCAGTGGTGTCTGGCGCGACTCCGATGCGTTATTCTTACACGTATGATTTTAATCAGGATCACCTTGTTTACCAAGTGCTCACGGAAAATGGATCATTACATTATTCCAATACCGAGCATTATGATTTTTTAGATAGCCAACTTATTTATAAAAAAGAACCAGAAGGCGTAGAGCTCGAAGTTAATTACGATGAGTTGAATCAAATAAATAAAGAACGCTTATTAAAAGATAACCGCCTTTATTCTGAAAAAACGTACCAGAGTCATATTGATAGTGACAACTATGTTTTAAGTATCGAAGATTCTGAGGGTGAAATAACCGTTCAGACCTACAGTGCTAATGGTCATGTCCTTTCAATGGCGACAAAAATTGGCAGTAATAACACAATGGCTTACACCAATCAGTATGATGCGTTTGGCCAGAAAATCTCGACAACGCAATACGACAATCTTGATACGAGAACACTAGAATTAACAACGCGTTATGAATACGACTTATATGGCCATATTAATCGTACTATCTACCCTTCAGGAGCGGTAGAAATAAACCAATTTGACTATGCATCTCGAACTCACACTAAAGGCATCGAAGGGAAAGGGTACGTTATTTCTCATCAAGACACGTGGGGCAATACCGTCGCGGAGCAGTATTTTGATAGAACAGGCCAACTTCTTTACGAAATCCCTTATCAGTATGACCTAACAAACCGTTTAATTCGTACAGAAACAAGTCGTGGTTCAGTGATTGAATTCAAATATGATGCGTTTGATCGCGTGATAGAAAAAGCAACTCGTTTTGCGGGTAAGAACGCTTCAGAGTCATTTGTCGATAGAATGAGCTATGACAAAAGAACCAAAGAAGAAAGCCTAACGCTTCATACTCGAGAGGGGCTATTAGGTGATAATGAAAATACCCACGCGACCATTATTAGTAATCAATACGATAACTTTGGGCGCCTGACGGAAAGGCACGTCAATGGCTTACGTTACCAGTACAAGGATTATGATGATTCAAACCGTTATCAAAGCGTTGTTCTGCCAAATGGCCATTCGGCGACGTACACCTATCACCCAGTGCTTGGGCTGGTTACAAAGCAAGAAGTCAGTAATGATACATCCTCAACTCGACGCTTTAGCTATAACAAACGTGGGTTAGTTGTGAGTGATTCAGCATCGATGACAAGCAGTCAATATGAGTACGATGCATTTGGAAATCCAAGTAAAAAAACGGTGACGAGCTTAGGCGCGACAACAGAAAACGCCACGTTTTCATATTCAGCAAAAGGACTTTTGTTGTCTATGCGTGATTTTACCGGCAACACAAAAGCACTCACTTATGATGGCTTTGGCCGTGTTCAACAACTTGTCTTTGGAAGCCGTGATGCAACCGCCGTCGTTGATCTCAGTTATGACCAATTTGATCGGCTTGTCTCGCAACATTATGAGGATGGAAATGACCAAGTAGAGATGTATTTGGACTACGGTGTCAATGATATGGAAAGTCGTCGTCGTTGGGTTCGTAATGGAAAAGAGACGTTAAAAATGGATCTTTCCTATGACCAGTCTATGCGGATTATCGAGCGAAAAACCACGACGAATGGAATAGTTCAAACAGAAACGTTTGATTATGATCAACTTGGTCGAATTACTGAGTTTGTCAGTGCAGGAGTGAACCCGCCGAAAGATGTCATGGGAAGAGAGATCGTAAAGCAGCAGTTTTATTATGACCATTTCGACAATATTACGGATTTGGTCACACAGTATCAAAATGGGATTGTGAACACTGAAAGCCGAATATTCGATACTGACATGCCGACTCGATTACTCAATATTTATAATACACATGGGGATTTCCCCAACCAATCTTTTGAATACGATGCTCTTGGTAATCGAGTGAATTTATCACAGAGGGGGTATCAACTCAGCTATAACAATTATGGTCAGTTATCTGAAATACGAGATGATCAAGAAAAAGTAATACGCACGTACCATTACGATGCGATTGGAATGCAAAGTGTTTCCGTTGATGCATTAGGGAACATTGCCCAACTTTATTATCACCATGACGAGCTAGTTGCAATCATGAGAGCCAATGAATCAATGGCTTTCTCTGGGGCGCACAGTGGTAAATCACTGACGATCACAACGGATCCAAAAAGCACTAAAGCAAGCTATAGCTATCTTGACGGAACGAACAGTAATTTAGGGTCTACGCGTGAGCAGGCGACTCACTCTAGTTCATCATACTTACCTTTTGGATGAGGATTATCCATGTTTACTACTTTATCTCGACGTAATTTTTTAAAACAAACGGCTTGTGTTAGCTGGAGCTGTTGCTGGGGGAGTGAAAGGCATTGCCTCAACGATCAAAGCAGGAAGTGGAATGTCTTTTGCGCATAAAGCGTGGGGATCAAAAACATTTATTAAAATTACAGGCTTTTCTAATAAAAATATATTGGGTCAAATATCCCAAGCTCCAGCCATCAAGTTTGCGGGTCTATCTGCTGACATGGTTGGCGTCGTTGGCGCTTCAATGGTGATGGCGGCGACGGTACAAGATGATAAAAAGCTGAAATTATGGGGTTCAATCATTAAATTCGGTGGTGGAGTTTCTAAAGGGATCATTAAAACCGTGGATAACTGGAACCCTAAATTAGTGACGTCATTTACCGGGAAATCGTTTGGTAAAACAAAGCAGAGTTGGATCAAATCAGACAAAAAATTTGATATGAGAGTCGATTGGGCAAAACGAGGTCTTTCTGTTTCTAAAGACCCTTGGTCAATTACCGATCAAATGATTGCTCAAACACAAGGGAACAGCAGTTCAAGTGCTTCTGAGGTTACTCAATCTTCATCTGTCTTTGTGTCGAATTCTGCCGCTCATTCGCCTCAAGTAATTAATGCATTACAACAAGGTATTAATCAAAGACAAGGTTTTTATTCCCGCTTTGTTGATAACACGATTGGTGATGGGCTTCTTATTGGTGCAGCCTAAACGTAATAAAGGATGTGTATTTTAAGGAACGCTTATATTGGAGAGGTGTGGCTGAAATAAGTAGTAAATAATGAGTGTATTTTTCAACTAAATTAAAAAGGAAGTTTATCTTATGAGAAAGTTTATATTTACATCAAGTGTTTTTTTATCTGCACTTGTTTCATTAAATGCGTATTCGAATCCACCGGGTTCATGGGTTCGAGATTTGAGGATATTATCTGACAGCGGGTTAGGTAATACAGACATATACGCGAATGGTAATATGCAAGCGGCACTAGATATTATTTATGATCTTGAGCCTGGGTATTCATTAAAAAGCGTGACACTAAAAAAATACAATACAGGGCAAGATTTAGATGATTGGGAACAGTCTTCGCTCGAAAATAAATATCTGCATAATATTGGTGGGCAACGAATTGGTCATTTAAGAAGTTCTAAATTTGTACAGCGCTATTTATCGACAAGTTCGCCAAGATCAGTGTCTGTGTGCGTTGAATTAACAGCAAGTAAAGAGGGACAAGATTTCACTACTTCAACATGTGAGCCTGGAACTAACCAAGCAAGTGTGTTTGTTAATGCAATCAACCCCGTGTATCTAACAAAAAATAACTTTGAGCTTTTGCCGTGGGATATATCTTCCGAAATAGATGACTACGAATATCAGCATACGCTAAATCAACCGACAGGAATTTTAACTCAAGAGATTAGGGAGCAAGTATTAAGAAAAACAAGCGAAACACCGACTATTTTAGATATTGAAGTTGATCATCTTTTATCAGAGAGCACATCTACGCTTTATTTACAGGATAGTCTAATTAGTAAATATGGAAGTACAACGCCGACAAGTGACGATCCGTATCATTTATCGCATATTATGGCTTGGGCGGTATTGCCGAATATGGGTGTTAATAAAATTAAATACGTTGAGTCTACTGGTTGGAATAATTTTAATGCCCTTACTTTAGAAAAAAACATACCTTATGCATTTAAAAGTGATCCAAACTATTTGTTCTCAATTATCACTGAAATTATGAGATTAGATAGAGGAAAGTATCAA
>SAMEA5043648__coassemble_370_pt1 | contig 15472 bp, 14 predicted proteins | sample SAMEA5043648__metabat2_low_PE_006 | metagenome-assembled genome bin SAMEA5043648 (sample SAMEA5043648) | Gadus morhua
CTTTCAAACTCATGATTCGCAATAAAGTAATCTACTTGGTTCACTGTAGCTGTCGCATAAATCAAACTCGTGTGAGAATATTTTAAGCACAGATGATCGCGCAAATCTGGCAATAATGTTTCTTCGACAGTCACCGTTCCATCTGAAGGCTGTTTGTCTCTCATTATCGGAGTACGAATTCCAATCGGCATCGTTCCAGCAATAGAACCAATCGGGCAATCCGTCGTTAATTTGGTGACATTGACTAAACCTTGCTCTTTTGCATTACCTAAAATAAATCCTAATTTTTTATTTTGAATTTTTTTCGCAATAGACGCGCCCTTAAGAGGTGATCCTATCGTGACAATACAATCAATCGGCGTATTCAAATCCTGATGCAAGTTTACAAAATTAATGGCTAAGATCCCGCCTAAGCTATGTCCGACCAATACATTCTTTTTAGATAACGATAAGCAACGATGAATGCGTTTAAACAATAGCGTTTCATTAATTCGCAATGAGTTATAACTAATAATTTGTACGGTATGACCTTTCTTTTTTAACCGAGAGGCCATTGGTTTCATAACTACGCCATGCATGTACAGACCATGCAATATGACTATGTTCGCCATTCTTTCCTCCCTTTTCATCCATCACGCTTTCAGCGTTTTTGCATCAAACTAATACACAAACGTATTTATCAAAAGTACACCAATACGATGTATTTACAGAGCGATTATGCTTTGTTTTCTTTATCTTCATTCTCTAACCACACCATAAATAATCGATACGTTAAACTGAGAACCACCGCTCCAACAAATAATCCCACAATGCCTGACATTGCCATCCCACCTAATGCGCCAAGTAAAATAACGATCATTGGGATATCAGAACCTCTGCTTAATAAAATTGGTTTTAATATCGCATCACTGCTGCCGATTAATAGACACCAAATTAAAAAGATCACCGCAGTTGTGGTTGTATCGACGCTGAATACATAAAAAATCACAGGTAAAAGCGCCAAAATAGGAGGCAATTGAATAATCGCGACCAACAGAACTAATAAAACCCAAAGACCAAGAGCAGGCACACCGACTAAGGCCATCCCTAATCCCGCCATTATTGCTTGAATAACCGCAACACCAATAACCCCTTGGACGACACTTCTTACCGTTGTTCTCGATAATGCCGTCAATGCTTTACCATGTTCGCCAGTTAAACGATCAGTCACAAGAATAAATGCTCGCTCACACTTAGCGGCATTCGCCATGAAAACACCCGAGATAATCGTTGATACGATGAACTGAATAAACCCAAAACCAAGAGAACCCGCCAAAGACGCCGCTTTACCAGCCACCACTTTAATTTCGCTGCTGTATTTAAATAAGAGACTCTCAAGATTTGAAGAAGCCTGTAACATAAAAGCATACGCTTTATGCCCAATTAAAGGCCATTCCTGCATCGCGACATTCGGTTTAGGGATCGCAATTGAGCCATCTTGATAACCTAAAAACAGCTCTGACCCACTCGTATAAATCCCTGTAGATACAGCGATTAAAGGAATAAACAATAACAATACGCCAATAATGGTTAAGCCAATGCTAACTTTACTTTCACTCACTGATGTTCTTTTACTAATAAAAGCGACAATAGGATACAGCGCCGTCGCAATAATACCCCCCCACACAACAAGTAAGAGAAACGGTTTTAGAATAGAGAAACACCATAAAACCAAAACAGAAAGTGCACTTATTTTGATAAAGGCATCAATTGCTTGATTCGAGAAATTATTGCTGAGTTTCATAAACATTCCTTGTCACATTAAAAAGTAAGTTATTAATTTTCATATATATACTACAACATTGAAATTTTAAATTTACGATAACCACATTTACGTTATGAATATCACTATAGTTCAAATCAATACTCTTATTTATCGGTAAGTTACCGTTTTATTTACTTTTCTCTCGAGTAAACCACCAACACAATAATGAGGCGATGGTCACCATTGTAACGCCTTGCCAGAATTGAACTGTTAATTCTATGTCTAAAATCCACGCAGAGAAGAACGTAGATAATACAGGAGTGAAATAAGAGAACGTTGCAAGTAGTACCATATTCCCACCAATGATCCCGATATTCCACAGTGCATAACCACTTCCCATAACAATTCCGGCTAATAACAAATCAATCATTACACCACCAGTAAAAACAAGGCTTCCTTCATCGCTGAACAGGTATTTAATCCAAAGAGAGAGTGCGGTTGCAATAAAAAACCACGTAATGGCATTCTTTCCATTCGCTAATTTTTTAGTGACATTACAATATGCAGCCCAAATAAATGCACCGACAAAAGCCAAGGTATAGCTCACAGGGTTTGTTGCCGCATTTGCCAATAACTGGGAAATTGAAAGCCCACCATCGCCACTTAATGTCCATGCCACACCAAAAAATGACAATGCGATAGCGGGATATAATATTTTATTCACGGGCTTTCGACTGGCGACAACTGCAAATAATACGGTTAGCGAGGGCCACAAATAGTTGATGATGCTCATTTCAACAGCTTGGGTTCTACTGTGTGCCATGCCTAAAGCCAATGATAAACACATTTCATAACTAACAAACATCCCTCCACCAATTAAGAGATATTTAGGAGAAAATAGCGTTAATCGAGGAGCACCAATAACAAGAACTAAAAAAATAGAACTGACGCTATATATCATGGCTGCGCCACCAATGGGACCAAGCTGTTCAGTCACATTACGGATCAACCCAACAATCAAACTCCATAATAAAATAGCGGAGCAACCCGCTATCGTATATTTATATGATGTATTCACTCATTTTCCCTAATCGTAAAAATATTAAAAGCGACGAGCGCACTTTATCATCTTTAATAAACAATATATTGAATACGTAAGAAAAAACGGCACGAACCATGCTTAACAAATCTATGTACCCGATAATTATCGTCATTTCTATTAATAGGCTCAATGTAATAGCAATGGCATTACTTATTTCAACATTGAAAAATACGACGACAAAGTTAAATAAACACTATTCAAAAAATTATTATTAATTAAACCATTATAAGATGAAAAATTATTATGCTTAAAAATTTATCCCTTAAAAATAAGCTCGCGATTTCCGCTGGTGCCGCCATTATACTCGGGGGAGTATTAGTTGAAGCTCTATCATTTAACGCCTCATTAGATCGACTAGATAATGAAGTAGAGCAACGATTAGAAAGCACAACGGCTTCATACAACCAATATGTAACTGATTGGATCCTATCAAAAGAGCGCGCACTGACCTCTTTGCCTAAAGAAGCCAACAAAGACGCCATTGTTGTTCACTTAAAACAAGTTCGTGATTCAGCGAAATTTGATAACGTGTTCCTCGCTTACCCTGATGGCTCCCAAGCGAATGCCAACGGCGTGATCCTGCCTCCTGGTAATGATGATCCTAGACAATGGGGTTGGTACACAAATGCCGTTGCTGCACCATCAAAGGTATTCATGGACAACCCAACGGTTGCCGCAGCAACAGGAGCAAATGTCGTCTCTTTAGGGAAAGCATTAAACCTACATGGCCAGCAAGTGGTTGTTGGTGCTGATGTTGAAATCACCGATATATTAAATAGCATGGAAAAAGTAATCATTCCAGGCGAAGGATTTATGTTTATTGCTAATAATAAAGGCAATATTTTCACCCACCCCAATACCGCATTATTGAATAAGTCCGTGTCTGCATTGGGCCTCGATTTCTCAACGATTCAGCAAGCAACAAATAGTAATTCTGATATCACAATCGAGCTCGATGGTGAAAAATACATTATGTATGCTCAGAAAATAGAGGGAACCAGTCTAATTACAGTTAATGTAATTAATTACGATTCGTTAGTTGCACCTCTATTTGATGCGGTTTCAGGACAAATTATCGTTACTGCCATCGTTGTTATTATCTGTACTTTATTATTTAATTTATTATGTGGCATTCTGTTCCGTCCACTCAACAATGTCTCTCAAGCACTTGCTCAGATTGCCAATGGCAGCGGTGATTTAACCCAACGAATTCATGTAGAGAACAGAGATGAAGTGGGAGAACTGGCGAATAATTTCAATACCTTTGTTGAAAGTTTACAGTTGTTAATTCAACATATCCGCCAACAATCACAACAGTTAACCGATGGTTCAGAGCAAAGTACAACTCGTGCTAATAACTCAGTAAAAGAACTCAACCTTCAACAACAAGAAATCACCATGGTAGCCACTGCCGTAACCGAAATGGCATCTGCGACTCGCGAAATCGCCTCTCATGCAGAGCAAACAGCTCAAGCCGCACAAAACTCATCAAGCAGCACTCAAAAAGGACATTCTTTAGTGGTTGATACTAAAGCATCCATCAACAGTCTTGCGAATGAAGTAAGTGAAGCAAGCAATGTGATCAGTGAACTACAACAACATTCACAAGAAATAAATACGGTACTTGCGACGATTCAAGGTATTGCTGAACAAACGAACTTACTTGCATTAAATGCCGCAATTGAAGCAGCACGAGCAGGAGAGCAAGGCCGCGGTTTTGCCGTAGTAGCTGACGAAGTTCGAGTGTTATCACAACGTACACACACATCAACAGAAGAAATAAAATCGACTATCGACATTTTACAACAAACCACAGCTCGTGCCGTTAATCTAATGAAAAGCAGCTCTGAACTTGCGAATAACTCAGTTGAAGATGCCGATCGTGCCGCACTGGCATTAGAAGACATTAGCGCATCAGTCACGCTAATTAGTGATATGGCGACTCAAATCGCTACCGCTGCGGAAGAACAAACCCATGTAACAGGGGAAATAACACAAAACATCACGTCGATTAAAGACGTCACGGATCAACTGGTTATTGATTCAGAAGACAGTTTAACTCAATCCCATGACCTTAAAGAACAAGCCGTTGATTTAAGCAAGAAAGTGGCAACCTTTAAGCTTTCATAAATACAAGTACTAAAAATAGAAGTGGTGGGTTAACTCACCACTTCTATTGTTTTATGCTGGGGACCTAAATACGTTCCTTCATCAATAAAGTAACGTAATGGTGCTTCGCACTCAGGACACTCAAAGATTTCATTTGGTTCAATCTCCTCATCGTCTACCCACTCCCAGCCAATATGCTCTTCGCAATTTGGGCATTCCATTTTTATACTCCAACAAAATTTTTCAGAATGTAAGCGGGATAAGTCCAAAAGTCATTACCTAACTTTCTTTGACCAGAAAACAACAAAGGACCTCAATAATGAAGTCCTTTAAATTACGATATACATAGCTGTAATTAGTTATTTACATAATGTTACTAATTACGATGCCCTAAAACCAAAAAACTCCTGACAATCAGGAGTTTTGTTTTTTACCATTTTTTAGCCGTATCTTTTGCAGTGTCTTTCCAGTATTGAATTCGCGCACGTTGCAATTGGGCTCTTCTTGTTTTTTTCATAGATACTTCCTTTATCTCTCGCTCGTCTTTGAGCTGCTGTCATAATTCTTAATGACCTACCCAATCTATAGTAGAGCTGATCTGTTTGCGAGGATCAAGATCACGAATATTTAAAAGTACTCCGTGTTTTTACTTCTATTTTATGATCTAGGTAACAGTTTAGAGCCCCTACTCACTAAACTGCCACTTAGGGTTTTATGACAAAGGAAAGAAACAACTATTTGAAATTACTCTACTAAATGACGAAATTGAGGCATGAAATCCATATTCTCTCTCACGGTCTCTTCTAATGCTTTGTCTAAAATAGTTCCCGTATTAACCAATGGATTTAAGATCAGCGCGCGTTTAGCTAAATTTAAATCCCCAGTAATTGCGGCTTCTACGGTTAACGTTTCAAACTCTTTCATTAGTTGGATTAAACGTAATGTATCGGTTGGAAATGGCGCTACATTTAATGGCAATGGACCATACTTCGTAATCATTGCACTCACCTCTACAGTACAATCATCAGGTAAACCTGCAATCGTGCCATTATTGCGAGTATTTACATGCATTATTGTACGCTTGTCGTTATAGATAGAACTCATTAACTCACAAGCCGCTTCTGAATAATATTGACCACCACGTTTTTCTAACTCTTTTGGTTTTTCATTTAGCTCAGGGTTACGATAAATATCAAACAAACGATCTTCCATCTCCTTAACGACTTCACCACGCGTCCCTTCACCATCCGCTTCTTTGATTTCTTGCTGCATAATGTCATCACTCATGTAGTAATAACGTAAGTATGCACATGGGATCATCCCCATATTAGAAAGTAGCTCTTTTGACCATGCAAAAGGAGGGATATTTTTAGGTACTAATTTATCATTACCAGATAAAATTTCGTTAACGATTTGTGGTAGCTTGTCTTGACCTTCATGCAAAATTTGACGAGCCCAAATAAAGTGATTTAACCCTGCAACTTGCATGATAATGTCTTCTTCTTTTGCTTTCAGTATTTCTGCAATCCCTTTTTGCATAATCACGGGAACATTACATAGCCCAACAGTTTTTACATTCGTGTGTTTTAATACCGCTTCCGTCACCATTCCTGAAGGATTAGTAAAATTAAGTAGCCACGCATCAGGGCACAATTCTTCAATGTCTTTACAAATATTAAGCGTTATAGGTATGGTTCGACAAGCATTTGCAAAACCACCAAGACCATTCGTTTCTTGGCCGATCATTCCATATTTTAAAGAAATACGCTCATCACGAATTCGGCCTTCAAGGCAACCGGCTCTAAATTGAGAACAAATAAAATCTGCCCCCTCTAAAGCTTCTCGACGGTTTAAAGTTACTTTCACTGTAATCTCTAAATTTTCACGCTTAATCATGCGGCGAGCCAATCCAGCAATAATGTTTACTTTTTCTTTACCATCTTCAATATCTACCAACCACAATTCACCCAATGGTAATTCATGTTTACGTTTTAATAACCCTTCAATTAACTCTGGCGTATAACTTGAACCACCACCAATAACAGCGATTTTTAAAGATGTTTTCATTATTGCGTCCTCATTACAGATTAGTTGCATTAATTAAACGGGAAGTTGACTCGTTGAACAAACCATATAAGAATATCTATAGATTAGGTAGGCTAATCCATAGGCCAACAGTGAGAACATCATGAATAATAAACAATCACTCTTAACCAACTTGTATACCTTCAATATAGCGGCAAAAAGTTTGAGCTTCACTTTAGCCAGTGAGCAACTTTTTTTAACCCAAGGAGCGGTAAGCCAGAGAATCAAACAACTTGAAGAGCAATTAGGTTTTAATTTATTTATTCGTCTCACTCGTAAATTAGAGCTTACAGAAGAAGGGAAACGTTTGTGGGATGTGCTTGATACATCTCTTGAAGCCATCTTCTCCGAAATAGAAGATATTCAATTTAATGAACTCAGCGGAGAGCTTTATATCGGAGTTGCTCCCACCTTCGCTCAATCATGGTTAATGCCCAGATTGCCTGAGTTTCAAGCTCTATACCCAAACCTTGATTTAAAAATCCGAGTAAAAGCAAGCCCGCTCGATTTTAAACATGAACCGGTCGATCTCGCTATTTATTACAGTAATGGGCTTCATCCAGATTTACATTGTGAAAAGTTATTTGACGAATATTTAACACCAATTTGCACCCCAGAATATGTAAATAAACTACCAAAAGACGTATTCAATATTGATGCCGTTTGTTTAATTCATTGTACTGAATCGTTAGAGTCTATTCGCACTGATTTTGAATGGACATATTGGTTATCTATGACAAATAACCCAACACCAGTTCAATCAAATAACTATGTCTTTAATCATTCTGAAATGGCGATATCCGCCGTTAGAAATGGAATGGGAATTGGTATAGCAAGAACACGCCTAGTCGATACTTACCTTAACAATGGGGAATTAGTGACTCCTTTCGAAGCGATCCCATCCAATTTAAGCTATAACTTAATTTGCCCAAAAGGACAAGAATTACGCCCTAAATATCAAGCATTTACTCGCTGGTTACGAACTAAAATAGACCAACAAGCAAAGTCTTCATCATCTTAATCCATAATAGAAAAACCATTTAAAACAACGTCAAACCAAATGCTTTTTTCACATTATGTAAGACTTGGTTTGATTCTTCTTGAGATTTTTGGCTGCCTTGTTTCAGAATATCAATAAGCTGCGATTTATCTGAAATGTACATTTCTCTGCGCTCTCGAATTGGTCTTACTATCTCTTGTAGGCACTCTTCTAAAATTTTCTTTGTCGTACCATCCCCCAAACCACCTTGTTGATATTGGCTTTTTAGCTCGTTGATATAAGCCGCATCAGAATGAAAAGCATCTAAATAGGTAAACACCACATTGCCTTCTACTTGACCTGAGTCTTCAACTCTCAAATGAGTAGGATCGGTATACATCGCTTTAACCGCTTTAGAGATATCTTTTACGCTTGAGCTTAATAGTATGCAGTTTCCCATCGATTTCGACATTTTACTTTTGCCATCAACGCTAGGTAAACGCGGCATTTTACTTAACAATGGACGGCACTCAACAAGCACTTCTTCTTGAGCGATATGATTTAACTTCCTTACTATTTCGTTTGTCTGCTCTATCATCGGTAATTGGTCGTCCCCCACCGGAATTAAGGTTGCTTTAAACGCCGTAATGTCCGCTGCTTGACTAATTGGGTAGGTCAAAAACCCAGTAGGAATCGAAGAACCAAAGGATTTATTCGCAATTTCATTTTTTACGGTTGGATTTCTTTGTAGACGGGCAACCGACACAAGATTTGAATAATACATAGTAAGTTCTGATAACGCAGGAATAGCTGATTGTAAGCAGATAGTTGTTTTTAAAGGATCAATTCCGACAGCAAGGTAGTCAGCCACCACATTTAAAATATTAGAAGACACTTTATGAGGGTTATGTCCGTTGTCCGTCAGCCCTTGTAAATCAGCAACTAAAATGGTTTGCTCATACTGATGTTGCAGCTCAACTCGCTGTTGCAAAGAACCAATAAAATGCCCTAAATGCAATTGTCCCGTAGCTCTGTCGCCAGTTAATACTTTTTCTTTTTTAACGGATTGATGTGTCGTTGTTTGAGTGTGATTTTTCATAATATTGCTCCTAATAGACCATCGGAGACGCATATTATGGGTATTCATAAGCAGTCTTCCGACGGCTTTGAATAGATGTGATTCAGCGCCGCTCTATAAAATAGAACGCCACCAACAAATTGAGAGGTATGTAGCTTGAGTATTCATAATCATGCTTACAAACTATCATCATAAAAATAAGGACTCAAGCACTATTTGTTAATCCTTTATTGGATGAAAGAAATAACGTTATGCCCTCTTTTTTCACCTCACACTGAAACATTAATGACATCAAAATCCACTAAAACTGTCAGAAATCCGCCTCAAAAACGTCACAGAACCTCTCTAGGATGACAATCAAATTATTGATGTAGTCCAAAAGGATAGAGACGAATGAAAACATTACTAACCAGTGCAACATTAATTGCGACAACCCTATCTACACCGCTATTTGCTAAAGAAGCAGATATTCAATCTCTTGTGAATGCGGCGAAACAAGAAGGTCACATTTACAGTGTTGGTATGCCAGGAAGCTGGGCAAACTGGAAAGATACATGGAATGACCTAGGAAAAATCTACGGATTAAAACATCAAGATACCGACATGAGCTCAGCTCAAGAAATCGCAAAATTTTCTGCAGAAAAGAAAAATGCAACGGCTGATATTGGTGACATTGGCTTTGCCTTTGCACGAGTCGCGGTTAAAAAAGGCGTCACTCAAGCGTATAAACCAACCACTTGGGATTCCATTCCTGATTGGGCAAAAGACAAAGAAGGGCACTGGGCTCTAGCTTACACGGGCACTATCTCATTCATATCAAACAACCAATTAGTAAAAAATCCACCAACATCGTGGAGCGATTTATTAAAAGGTACATACAAAGTCAGCGTAGGAGATGTTGGGGTTGCAGCTCAAGCAAACAACGCCGTTTTAGCGGCGGCATTTGCTAATGGTGGCGATGAAAGCAACTTAAAACCAGCCATTAAATTCTTTGCTAAATTAGCAAAACAGGGTCGTTTATCTTATACCGATCCTGGCTTAGCAAACTTAGAAAAAGGCGAAGTTGAAGTCGCTATCTTATGGGATTTCAACGCGTTAAATTATCGCGACAAGCTCGGTCATAATGAATCAGGGCAGGCACGTTTCAGCGTAAATATCCCTCAAGATGGCTCGGTTATTTCAGGCTACACCACCATCATCAATAAATTCGCTAAAAACCCGAACTCAGCAAAACTAGCTCGTGAATATATTTTCAGTGACCAAGGGCAAATCAACTTGGCTGAAGGCTACGCTCGTCCAATTCGTAGCGACGTAATATTACCTAAAGCTATTCAAGACAAATTAATTCCAAGCGACCAATACACTAACGTTCATCCTGTTAGTAACTTCAAAGCATGGGAAAAATCCGCTCGTAAATTGCCACGTCAATGGCAAGAAAACGTCCTTATCAATCAACAATAGAGGTTGCTATGAACAATAAGGTTATCCTTGTTGTTCTTGATGGACTTAATTACCAAGTAGCCCGCGATTGCATGGGCTACTTAAATGGGTTAATTGAGCACCAAAGAACAACGCTATATAAAATTCAATCTGAATTGCCGTCGATGTCTCGCCCACTCTATGAGTGCCTACTCACCGGTGTGTCTCCAGTCGAAAGTGGCATTGTAAACAACAATATAGTGCGTTTATCTCATCATGAATCGGTATTCAGCTTAGCCAGAAAACAAGGCCTAAAAACAGCGGCTGCCGCTTATCATTGGGTCAGCGAACTTTATAATATCGCCCCTTATCATGCAGTACGTGATCGCTTTACTGATGATGAAAATCTGAATATTCAACATGGTTGTTTTTATCATTGGGATCACTATCCAGATGAAGCATTATTTCTAGATGCAGAGCACCTTCGTCATACTCACCAACCCAATTTCTTATTAATTCACCCAATGAACATTGATGATATTGGACATAAATTTGGCTTAGATTCTCGCCAATACAGAAACAGCGCACGCGTGGCCGATATCATTCTGTCTAATTATATTGATGATTGGGTTCGTGATGGTTATCAGATCCTCATTACCAGTGATCACGGCATGAATAACGACTTATCACACGGTGGGATCTTACCAGAAGAACGAGAGGTTCCTTTGTTTGTCATAGGTGATTCATTTACTCACCAAGAAGCGGTAATTAAACAAACCGAACTTTGTGGCATGGTATGCCAGTTATTGGCACTCGACCATGATAAACCCTACCCTCAGGGATCATTAGCATTATGAGTAGTTCTGTAGTCACTCATTCTAAAAATAACCCAAGTAAGCGATTACCATTGTGGTTACATAAAATAAAGCCTGCGATTTGGCTCGCTCCATTGGCATTATTTTTCTATTTATTTCAATTAGCTCCGATGATTTGGGTGTTCATCAATAGTTTTATTTATGAAGATGAATACTCTTTTGAAAACTATCTCGAAATATTCGATTCAAGCTTTATGCTACAAGGGTTTAGTAACAGTTTATGGCTGGCTATTTGGTCAAGTTTTATTGGGCTCGCAATTGCTACTTTATTGGTTTCATCATTACGAAGAATTGACAGCAAAATTCGTGATGGCGTTATAGCCTTTACCAATATGAGCAGTAACTTCTCAGGCGTACCGCTCTCTTTTGCCTTCATTATTATTCTAGGCGTTAATGGCGCATTCACTTTGCTACTCAAGCAATATGGTCTCATTGATGATTTTAATTTATATGGCCAATGGGGCTTACTCACGCTTTATATTTACTTCCAAATCCCTTTGGGTGTTTTATTACTTTATCCCGCGTTTGATGCATTAAGCGATGATTGGCAGGCCGCTTCAGCACTACTTGGTGCAAAAACATGGCAATACTGGACAAAAATCGCCTTACCCGTGTTATCACCCGCGTTACTCGGCACCTTCATCATTTTAATCGCTAATGCCATTGGTGCTTACGCCAGTGTGTATGCTCTCACCAATGGTAACTACAACGTAATTACCGTTCGTATTGCGAGTCTTGTTTCTGGGGATTTATTCTTAGAGCCAAATTTAGCCGCCGCAATTTCTGTCATCTTAATGGCAATACTGGCCTTCATTACCCTAATTAATCAGTGGCTTATTGCTAGGAGTTATCATGCAAAACGTTAACGCCACCTTTCACAAATCAGTCGTTTATTCTATTGTCGGTATCATGATGATCCCAATTATTGCGACGTTTGTGTACTCGATGTCTTCACGCTGGGGGGCGACAATCCTTCCAGATGGATTCACTTTGAACTGGTATGGACAACTATTAACAGACGAGCGTTTCATCGCTGCATTTGGCCGTTCATTATTTATTGGTCTCGCCGCATTAACGTTGAGTGTTGTACTGATTATTCCCGCTATTTTTGTCGTGTTTTATTACTTCCCAAAACTCGATAAAGTGATGAACATTCTCATTCTATTACCCTTTGCGGTTCCACCTGTCGTATCATCCGTTGGGTTATTACAAATCTATGCTGACAGTAGTATCCCTTTAGTTGGAACACCCTGGATACTCATCGGAACCTATTTCACTATTGCATTACCATTTATGTACCGCGCTGTCGCAAATAGTTTTGAAGCCATCAATTTACACGATCTAATGGATGCAGCTCATTTACTAGGAGCAAGTACAACCAAAGCGTTTCTCTTGATCATTCTTCCAAATTTAAGGAAAGGATTAATGGCATCACTCTTCTTATCCTTTTCATTTTTACTGGGTGAATTTGTGTTTGCCAACATCTTAGTCGGCACGCGTTATGAAACTCTGCAAATCTACCTCTATAACATGCGACAAACGAGCGGACACTTTACGTCTGCATTAGTAATGACCTATTTCTTATTCATCTTTTTACTGACTTGGCTAGCAAGTCGTTTTAGCCAAGGGATCAAATCATGAGCTATGTAAGCGTAAATAAATTAACGAAACGTTTTGGTGATAATACCGTATTTGAAGATGTGAGTTTCAATATCGAAAAAGGGGAATTCATCACGTTATTAGGCCCAAGTGGTTGTGGTAAATCAACACTACTTCGTAGCTTGACGGGCTTAGATCCCATCAATAACGGCGAAATTTGGGTAAATGGCGAAAACATCACAAATCAAACACCACAACAACGTGGCATTGGGATGGTGTTTCAATCTTATGCCTTATTTCCTAATATGACCGTAAAAGAAAACATCGCATTTGGTTTGAAAATGAAAAAAATCGATGCAAATACGGTCGAAAAAGAGGTAAATAAAGTCATTGAATTGGTTGATTTGAATGGCAAAGAAGATCGCTATCCACATCAACTTTCTGGCGGACAACGTCAACGAGTTGCATTGGCTCGTGCGTTAGTTGTAAAACCTAGAATATTATTACTGGATGAGCCATTATCGGCATTAGATGCAAAGATCAGAAAACGCCTTCGCCAACAGATTCGAGATATTCAAAAAGAGCTGAACTTAACGACGATCTTTGTCACTCACGATCAAGAGGAAGCGATGATAATGTCCGATCGCATCTTTTTAATGAACCAAGGCGAAATCGTTCAACAAGGATCACCAGAAGAAATATATACCCAACCTGCAAATGAGTTTGTGGCTGGTTTCATGGGGCACTACAATTTAGTTGACGCACCAAAAGCAAAACAACTCTTTGATATTGAAACAGAATGGAAAGTCGCCATTCGTCCAGAATCGATTTATGTAAAAGAAGAAGGTCGGCACTATGCCGAGCATATTTCAGCACCAAAACAAGGCATTATTAAGAGCCACCAATTACTTGGTAATGTTATTCGCTACCAAGTCGATGTAAATAATTGCGATCTTACCGTCGATTTATTAAATCGTTCTTCAGAGAGGCTGTTAGCCGCAGGAAGTACATTAGACTTACTCTTTAATCTTAACGAAATTCAACCAGTGAGAGCTTAGTATGACGCAACCATTGTACGTATTTGATATGGATGACACGTTGATCAACGGTGATTGTGCCATGATTTGGAATGAGTTCTTAGTGGATAAAGGAATTGTCACGGATCCTAGCTTTTTAACGGAAGATAAACGTTTAATGGCACTGTATTCGCGGGGTTTGATGGATATGGAAGATTATCTTGCCTTCTCAATGCACCCATTGAAAGCAGTGGCAAAAGAAAAAATCACAGAACTTACGGAAGAATGTGTCGAAGAGCGAATTTTGCCTTTATTGTTTCCCGAAGCAAAAACACTAATTCAAGAATTAAAAAACGATAACATAGATATTGTGCTCATCTCTGCATCCGTCACATTTTTAGTTAAAGCGGTCGCTAAAAAAATTGGCATTGAACATGCTATTGGTATTGATTTGAAAGAAAAAAATGGTTGTTACACTCGCCATATATTAGGAACGGCAAGCTATAGAGAAGGGAAAGTAACGCGATTAACGGAATGGTTAGGTGAAGAAAAGAATACCTATTCTGATATTCACTTTTATACTGATTCTATCAACGATTTACCATTGTGTTTGTACGTGGACCATACGTACTTGGTAAATCCTTGTGAACCACTAAAAAGCTATTCAGAGAAAAAGAATTGGCCAGTGCTATTTTGGGGGAGCCAATAAAAGTTCAGTTAAATCTAAAAACGTGATTAATTAATAAGAAATTGAAAAGTTGCCAATAGAGTGATTATCGCTATTGGTAATACTTCCTTCACCCGTCTCTTCACAATATGAAAATTGAATATCAAACGTATTCAAATTGCCTTTGATTAAAACATTACGCAATAAAACATCACTGTTTAGTTGGTGAATTGGAGCGTCCCATGAAACATTATTTTTGAAAATAGTAAAACTTACGTTCATTTAGTACCTTTGGATTTATAAATAAGAAATATGCTTAATTTTTGACCTGTATTTTTTGAATAGAATGAGGCTAAAAAATTAATTTAAATGATGTCATAGATTGATGTTACAGAAAATGATTGGATTAAAACTAAAATAGTAGAAGTAAATAAGAGAGGTTAGGACAAGTACAAAACAGGAGCAGATGTTTGAAATGTTTATATCTTACAGAGTAGAACTAAATCGAGTGTTAATAAAGCATTTAAAAGTAGCGCAAATGGTATAAATACCATCTGCGCAACTTATTTGAAATTAAGCAGCTACAACGTTAGCAGCTTGAGGGCCTTTTTGGCCTTGCTCAACTTCAAAAGAAACTTTTTGGCCTTCAGCAAGAGTTTTGAAACCCTCTGAAGCGATAGCACGGAAATGTACGAATACGTCAGCGCCGCCGTTATCTTGAGTGATAAAACCGAAACCTTTCTCTTCGTTAAACCATTTAACGATACCAGTTGTTTTAGACATGTGATGTCCCTTATAT
>SAMEA5043648__coassemble_60_pt1 | contig 15425 bp, 9 predicted proteins | sample SAMEA5043648__metabat2_low_PE_006 | metagenome-assembled genome bin SAMEA5043648 (sample SAMEA5043648) | Gadus morhua
CTAACTCTAATCGAATAAGTACTTCATCGGTAATATCGGTAATTTCACCACAGCCGACAATACTTGATAATTCATCTTCAAGCGCTCTTGCGTAATGGATAGCAGATTGTGCTAATTGACTGAGTTCAATTTCAGATGTGCTTGATAATGGGTTTTTAACCGCTGTTGTTGTTACTCGTATCGCTAAAAACTCACCGTGTTCTTTTGCCTTTTTGATAAAGGTTAAGCGATCGTTATAAGATTCAAACTCTTGAAGTAATCGAGTAAATACCGATTTTATTTTCCCTTCGCGTATTACCACCGCAATATAAATTTCGTGGTGGTGTGATCGTGTATTTGCAGGAGTTCTTAATGGCTCTGCTAATAATCGTTGTACTCGCGATTTGAAAATCGGTTCTAAATTTACGCTGTTCTCTGAGCCCAGTTGTTGCCAAATTTTATTAATTCGGTTCAATGGGAAGTTAACCCCCATACAGCGAGGCTTAACGCTATGATTGTCTTTTTCTATGAAAAATGGAGCCGTAGTTAATTTAGTTAGCAGCAATTGATGCATTATTTTCAACATATCCATTGATGGTAGTTGTTCATAATCCATTGGTAATCGTTCAATGTTGTGTTGAATTAAACGACCTAAAAACAGTTTGCTTTTTTGAGTCTGTAAGCTGTCTTCAATTTGTAATTGGATATGTTGTCCGTTCGACGCTACTTTTAACACATGATAGGTGATACGACTCAATGGCGTGTTTCTGTCCATCATTTGTAAATCATTAAACGTTATTTTTACATCGGATTTTTTCGTCAATTGTGCCGGTTTATCTAATGTGATAGACAGCCCTTTTATCGATATATCCTGTGTTCTTCCAGATAATTCACCAAGTGTTGGATGAGATAATGTAATTAACGTTTCATAGTTGAATCTAGGTTCTGTACGACGAGGCGCTGAATCATAATACAACGCATGAGCCTGACATATCGGGGCTATCGGATGACGATAAGCGTTTAGTGTCTTTGGTTCTAAAGTTGGTTTGTCCGTTAACAGATAATCTTTTTGAGTTTCAGGGAGACTGATCTCGGTAAGAATACCCATATGGGTCAAGCTTGATAAAATGGCTTCCATCTCAGGAGCAACAGACAGCAGACGTTCTTTGTCCCCTTTTGCTAATTCAAATAGAGAAAGGCGGATAACTTTCCAACTTTTACGCTTTGCACCAATATGCCAAAACAGTTGTCTTTCTTGTTGAGTTCCCTCTGAAGACATCATGGAATAGAAGAGTTCTCTTTCTTCATGATCATGTTTAAAGCTGTAAAAATGCGTATTGCTGGCCTTTAAGCCTGGTTTTGTTAAAAACTCCATGCGCTCAGGTTTAAACAAATGATTTATTACTGGCTGATTTTTTTCATCATGCCAATGTTTCCACAAACCTTCATTATGATCGGTGATCACGGCATATTTTAATTGCTCTTTGGCAAAGAAAAGAGGGATGTTTGTCGTGTGCTTTAAAAAGCAATGTTCATAACCTTGAGTTCTTACTCGTACTATCTGATCTCTTTGATCATGCTGATTTCGTCGTTTGTTTTTATTTAATTTGACGTCAATAGCATGAGCAATTACATCGTGGTTTGATTCCATTTTTAAGCGTAACCAACGATAGCTGTCATTTTCTTCGCTGTCGTGAATACCTAAAATACGATAAGGAAAATCGCCATTTAGTTCTTTTATACCAGTGTCTTTAGCTAGATTAGGAAAGCTGACTTGTATGATTTGGCCTAAGCCGTATTCAAAAGCCGTTGGTACTTTTATTCGGGCACCAGAAGAGGATAAGTCACTGCTAGTACCATGAATGTGATTGCCATTAGGTAATAATACGGTGACTTGTGTCGACATGCGTAAGCGGTTTTCGCTGCGTGTTAAGTAATGACCAAATCGAATTAATTTAGCATCAAAAATATTTTTGTTTTCTTGCTGCAAAGAAGAGGGGTTACTGTCTTTATTTTTATGGAGCACGCGAAAGTTATTGCGAGTATTTGTCAGTGCTTCCCATACGCCTTCCGTGTAGCTGCCGTATCGCTCAATACTTTTGTGATAAGTATTGATTGCAACATCATCAAGAAAATGTGTGTAGCCATCTAAGCTGTATTGATGGCATTGCCCTTTGACTCGTCCGCGTAAATCGATGCTCTTTTTACAAGGCGTCATAATACGCTTCAATTCAATTTTGACGATTAAATGAATTGATGGGTGTTCATGTGACATGACTTGTGAACACACTGAGTCAAAATCTGGTGCGTCAAAGACAGGAATGAGTTGTTCTACGTAGCTTTGATATTCTTCTTGATGCATGATTTCTGGTACAGTAATAAGAATCTAATGGGTTTATCGGCACAATTGATAAAATATTTAATGGCATACGTTAAATATTCATTCCCCATACCTTCAAATACAGTGATTCGGTGATATATGGCAAAAGCAAAACGTGCCTACGTTTGTAACGATTGTGGGGCAGACTTTCCTCGTTGGCAAGGACAGTGTAGTGCTTGTGGGGCGTGGAACACGATTACAGAGGTTCGATTAGCGGCTTCTCCTCAAGTGGCTAGAAACGAACGATTGGTCGGATACTCAGGTTCTGCTACGGATTCTAAAGTTCAAACGCTATCAAGTATTGATCTTCAAGAGGTCCCTCGTTTTAGTAGCAGCTTTAAAGAGTTTGATCGGGTGCTTGGTGGTGGGATTGTTCCTGGTGCGGCTATCTTAATTGGCGGTAATCCGGGGGCTGGTAAATCCACACTGCTGTTGCAAACCATGTGTCGCTTAGCCAGTGAAATGCCAACGTTGTATGTAACGGGTGAAGAATCATTACAACAAGTCGCCATGCGAGCATCTCGTCTTGGGCTGCCAAAAGATAATTTGAAAATGTTGTCTGAAACCAGCATTGATAAAATTTGTCAGATCGCAGACAAAGAAAAACCTAAAATAATGGTTATTGACTCGATTCAAGTGATGCATGTAGATGATGTTCAATCGTCTCCAGGCAGTGTTGCTCAAGTTAGAGAATCAGCAACAACACTTACTCGTTATGCAAAACAAAATAATGTGTCTATATTTCTTGTGGGGCATGTAACTAAAGATGGTTCGCTTGCAGGACCAAAAGTACTGGAGCATATTATTGATTGTTCTGTATTGCTTGATGGAAGTGCAGACAGCCGATTTAGAACATTGCGTTGTAATAAAAACCGTTTTGGTGCCGTAAATGAATTGGGCGTATTTGCAATGACGGGGCAAGGATTGAAAGAAGTAAATAATCCGTCTGCGATTTTTCTATCCCGTGGCGAAGAGGAAACGTCAGGCAGTTCTGTTATGGTTGTTTGGGAAGGGACACGCCCGTTGTTGGTTGAAATTCAAGCATTAGTCGATTATTCCCAACTATCGAATCCACGTCGAGTTTCTGTTGGGCTAGATCAAAACCGTTTGTCGATGTTACTTGCTGTACTTCATAAACATGGTGGTCTGCAAATGGCGGATCAGGATGTCTTTGTCAATGTGGTTGGTGGCGTAAAAGTTGCAGAAACCAGTGCCGATTTAGCATTGATAATGGCGCTATTATCTAGCTTTAAAGATCGTCCATTACCAAAAGATGTGGTTGTTTTTGGTGAAGTAGGGCTTGCCGGTGAAATCCGTCCAGTTCCTAGTGGTCAAGAGCGTCTTATGGAAGCGTATAAACATGGATTTAAACGCGCGATTGTTCCTGCTGCTAATATGCCGAAAGGGGGGATTGAAGGCATGCAAATTCATGGTGTGAAAAAATTATCAGAGGCAATTGATGCTTTTGATGAACTATAATCAATAATTATTATGAATTTGCACTATTCTTTGCATTTGAAATTGTGTAAATTCGTCTATAACTTGCTAAAGCAGAAAGTAATCGGTGTCGATTGGGGCTAAATTCTATCCAAAAATAGAACAAAGCATATACCAATTGACAGTTTATGTTATACTCTGCGCGCATTTTCTATCCTATTAATAGAGTAAAACAATGACTGATTTATCTAAATACAGAAATATTGGTATTTTCGCGCACGTTGATGCGGGCAAAACTACCACAACTGAGCGTATCCTAAAACTTACTGGTCAGATCCACAAAACTGGTGAAGTTCATGATGGCGAATCTACTACTGACTTCATGGAACAGGAAGCTGAGCGCGGAATTACTATCCAATCAGCAGCTGTAAGTTGTTTCTGGAAAGATCACCGTTTTAACGTTATCGATACTCCTGGACACGTTGACTTCACAGTTGAAGTTTACCGTTCACTAAAAGTACTTGACGGTGGTATCGGTGTATTCTGTGGTTCTGGTGGTGTTGAACCTCAATCAGAAACTAACTGGCGTTACGCGAACGAATCAGAAGTTGCACGTATTATCTTCGTTAACAAACTAGACCGTATGGGTGCTGACTTCTTCCGTGTTATTAAGCAGACTGAAACAGTACTAGGTGCTAACCCACTAATCATGGTACTACCTATCGGTATCGAAGATGATTTCGTTGGTGTTGTTGACCTTTTAACTCGCAAAGCTTTCGTTTGGGATGACACTGGTCTTCCTGAAAACTACGAAATCACTGATATCCCAGCGGATATGGTTGATCAAGTAGAAGAATACCGTGAGATGTTAGTTGAGACTGCTGTAGAGCAAGACGACGACCTAATGGAAGCTTACATGGAAGGCGAAGAGCCAACTATTGAGCAACTAAAAATGTGTATCCGTAAGGGTACTCGCACAATGGATTTCTTCCCAGCTTACTGTGGTTCTGCGTTTAAGAACAAAGGTATGCAACTAATCCTTGATGCTGTTGTTGATTACCTACCTTCTCCAACAGAAGTTGATCCTCAACCTCTAATGGATGAGAACGGCGAAGAAAATGGCGAGCACGCTATTGTTTCTGTTGATGAAACATTCAAAGCGCTAGCATTCAAAATCATGGATGACCGTTTTGGTGCCCTAACTTTCGTTCGTATTTACTCTGGTAAATTGAACAAAGGCGACACAATTCTTAACTCATTCACAGGTAAAACTGAGCGTGTTGGCCGTATGGTTGAGATGCAAGCGAATGACCGTAATGAATTAACTTACGCACAAGCTGGTGACATCATCGCTATCGTGGGTATGAAAAACGTGCAAACTGGTCACACTCTTTGTGATCCTAAGCACGAAGTAACACTTGAGCCAATGGTTTTCCCTGTACCAGTAATCTCAATCGCAGTAACGCCTAAAGATAAAGGCAGTACTGAGAAAATGGGTATTGCTATCGGTAAAATGGTTGCAGAAGATCCATCTTTCCAAGTTGAAACTGACGAAGAAACTGGCGAAACAATCCTTAAAGGTATGGGTGAACTTCACCTAGACATTAAAGTTGATATCCTTCGTCGTACATACGGTGTAGACCTTTCTGTTGGTCAACCTCAAGTTGCTTACCGTGAAACTATTACTCAACTTGTTGAAGATAGCTACACGCATAAGAAACAATCTGGTGGTTCTGGTCAATTCGGTAAGATCGATTACGTTATGAAGCCAGGTGAAGTTGGTTCAGGCTTCTCATTCAAGTCTTCTGTAGTGGGCGGTAACGTTCCTAAAGAATTCTGGCCTGCAATCGAGAAAGGCTTCAAAGGCATGATGGATACTGGTGTTCTTGCTGGTTTCCCTGTTCTTGATGTTGAAATCGAACTTCTTGACGGTGGCTTCCACGCAGTCGATTCATCTGCAGTAGCATTTGAAATCGCAGCGAAAGGCGCATTCCGTCAATCTATGCCTAAAGCTGGTGCACAACTTCTAGAACCAATCATGGCTGTAGACGTGTTCACTCCAGATGATCACGTTGGTGATGTAATCGGTGACCTTAACCGTCGTCGTGGCATGATCAAAGACCAAATGGCTGGCGTAACTGGTGTTCGTGTTAAAGCTGACATTCCTCTTTCAGAAATGTTTGGTTACATCGGTTCTCTACGTACAATGACTTCTGGTCGTGGTCAGTTCTCTATGGAGTTCTCACATTACGCACCTTGTCCAATGAACGTTGCTGAGCAAGTAATCGTTGCAGTTAAAGAAGCTAACGCTAAGAAGTAATTCTGGCTAACGCTCTTTAATTAAAAAAGCCCCGTAAGTGAAAACTTACGGGGCTTTTTATTTTTAAGCGATTAAATAACGTAGATACAGAGACACTCTCTATCGTCTATTTATTTTGATGCTCTTTCTTTATGGCGTTGAAGTTTTAAGTACACATTTTCAACACGAACTCGTGCCCATTCTGTTTTACGTAAAAACTTTAAGCTGGATTTAATTGTTGGGTCTGATTTAAAACAATTGATGTTTATCATGTAGCTTAATTCTTCCCACCCATAGTGCTCAACTAATTCAGTTAAGATCCCTTGCAGGGTTACACCGTGAAGCGGGTTATTTTGCTGTGTCATAATATCGCCATTTTTCTTGAGTTAATGTAAGTATAACATTCTGGCTAGAGTAGTCATAAAAAATGGGAGCACTTAGGCTCCCACTTGTCTTTTTATGATGTGATTTATTGAATTAACGTTTAAATGAAACTATCTCTGCTTTATCTAAAGTAATTGTAGTCGTTGCTGGTTGAGTTTCTGAAATAATCTTACCTTGACGGATAGAGTAACGAACAGGAACTTGACGACGAAGTGCATCAAACCCATTTTCAGCAGGAAGAATAATTAAATTACCTGGCTTACCTACATCAATACCATAATTTTCTTGAATATTTAGTGTTCTTGCCGATTTGTAGCTAATAAGATCAAGGCCTTGGTTGATTTGCTCATAGCCCATAATCTGGCATACATGCAGTCCCATGTGCAGAACTTGAAGCATGTTAGCCGTGCCTAATGGATACCAAGGGTCGAAGATATCATCATGACCAAAACAAACGTTAATGTCGCTTGCAAGCATCTCTTTAACGCGTGTGATGCCACGGCGTTTAGGGTAATCATCAAATCGACCTTGTAAGTGAATATTTACTAATGGATTAGCGACAAAGTTGATGCCTGACATTTTTAATAGTCGGAATAAACGCGAAGCATAAGCCCCATTATAAGAATGCATAGCTGTCGTATGGCTGGCCGTTACTTTTTCGCCCATATTAAATTTATGAGCTAATGCGGCTAGGGTTTCGATAAAGCGAGATTGTTCATCATCAATTTCATCACAATGCACATCAATTAGACGATCGTATTTTTGCGCTAATTCGAAAACATAATGAAGTGATTCAACGCCATACTCACGAGTAAATTCAAAGTGAGGAATAGCACCAATAACGTCGGCACCCAGTTGAACCGCTTCTTCTAATAACGCTTTTCCATTAGGGTAAGAAAGAATGCCTTCTTGAGGAAAAGCGACGATTTGGATATCAATCCATTCTTTCATCTCTTCTTTTACTTCAAGCATTGCTTTTAGTGCAATCAGTGTTGGATCAGATACATCGACATGCGTACGAACATGTTGAATACCGTTAGCTATTTGCCATTTTAATGTCTGTTTCGCACGGCTTTTAACATCGTCAACAGTGAGAAGTTTCTTACGCTCAGACCAACGTTCTATACCTTCAAAAAGGGTACCCGAGATATTCCAGCTTGGTTCGCCTGCGGTTTGAGTCGTATCCAAATGAACATGGGGCTCACAGAAAGGGGCATTCGCTAATCCACCTTCAGCATCTAAAATATCCCCTGAAAAAGACAGTTCTTCATGGTTGTTAGCAATGGCTGTAAATTGACCATCTTGAATCAAGATTTGGAATAAACCTTCTTGATCTCGTAGTGCGATATTTTTAATTAATAAATCAGTCATGATAATTCTTCTATGCTATTTCTGTTTTAGACGCTGGTTCTTTATTTAAAATTGGGTTCAGCAATAAGTAACCTAATGCGCCACCTAATACGGCGTTCAAAGGAACGATTCCAGGTAGGAATTTACCGGCGGCAACGCCAATAACGACGGCTATGATACCTGCCCAGTTAATGGTTTTAAACTTGGCATTATTAAAATCATGGTAGCGTTTACGGTTACGGAAGAAATCCGCAATAATTACCCCACCAATTGGTGGAATGGCTAATGATAAGAAAGTTAACCACCCAACAAAGTTGTTATATAACCATAAGGCACAAATGGTACCGATTAAACCATTCAACATTGAGACATATTTACTTGGTAATCCGGTGATATTTGAGAAACCAAGGCCTGATGCGTAAAGGGCGTTATCGTTTGTCGTCCAGATATTTAATCCTAAAACAATGATGGCAGGGATCAACAGTCCTTGTGCGATCATGACTTCAGATATATCTGATTGGCCAGTAACGGATGCGCCTGCGGCACCAAAGATAAACATAAGGGAGTTACCAATAAAGAAAGCAATCATTGTAATCGCAACGGCCCCCATTGGTTTTTTTCCAAATCGAACAAAATCAGCGGTTAATGTGCCTGCACTAATAAAAGAACCGACGACCATGGCGAGTGCGATAGAGAAGTCCATCGGTTCGGTTGGTTGAATTTTTTGTAATTCGCTAATACCACCGACGCTATCGACGGCGGTTAACACTGAGTAACCACCAAGTATTGAAATAGCAGGAACTGCAATCATTGAAAGAATCATCAACGCTGAAATACCAAAATAGACAGTCACTGTCATTAATAGACCTGAAATTACAATCAGGGTGTTTGTATCAATACCTGTGGCTTTTTGTACCGGGATGGCAAACATGGCAACACCAACGCCAAACCAACCGACTTGGGTTCCGCCAAGGAGTAAAGAAGGGAGCCAAGAACCTTTAGAACCAAATGAGAATCGAGCGAGGAGATGAGTAGAAAGGCCAGTAGAAGCCCCAATGTAACCAAGAAAAGAAGTGTATATACCGAGAATTAAATTACCAATAAGAACGGCGAGGAAAAAATCATTAAAAGAGAGTCCAGTACCAAGGGCTCCACCTGTCCACATGCTTGCCGAGAAAAAAGTAAGGCCTAGCATTACTAGGGTTAGGGATACTATGCCTTTTCTGGCCGTCTTAGGTACTGGCCCTAAGCTAAAATCATTGTCATGCGACATGTTAGATCCTCGTCGATGTTAAGTTAATTTTGATCGTAATTTTGATAAACGGACGGGAGTCTAAAGAAAATAATAGTAATGTCAATAAGGTAAATGCTTGTAAATACATGTACGTGTTGTTATCTGGTTGATTTTAAATTACTTTTCTGTTGTTTTATAATTATTTATTTTAACAGCTAAACGGTTGCGTAATACAGTTTGTTGTATAAATGACAAGTTGGTTAATAAAAAATAGGGTAATGGATGGATTTTATATAAATGAGTAGATTTTAGGATTAATCAGACGAAAATATATCGACTATGTAATGGTTTTTTATTCAATAACGTTATTTTTTCAATAAAAAGGCCTAAAACTTTGTGTTATAAAGTGTTTAGGCCTGATTTGATGTTACGTTGCTATTTTTATCAATTAACTGTCTGTTTTTAACGTTATTCCCAGATGATTTTTTTGTCTTTTGGCCATTGAGATGCAAAGTCGTGGTATTTTTTTTCTAAAATATGGCGTTTTATCTTCAATGTCGGGGTTAATATTCCATTTTCAATTGTCCATGGTTCTTTAACCATTAGTATACCTTTGAGCTTTTCATGAGACTCTAAGCCACTATTAATTGTTTCTAAGTTTTTAAGGGCTGTTCGTTCATATCTCTTTTGATCAAAGTTAGGGTAAGTATGAGGAATAGCTAAGAGAATAGGGCCAGTTAATCCCGATCCAATTAGGCACATCATTTCTAGATTACTTAAATCAAAAATACGTTTTTCAATGGGTACAGGAGCAACGAATTTCCCTTTTGCGGTTTTAAAGGTGTCTTTTTTACGACCTTGAATAGTAAGAAAGCCTTCTGCATCAATTGAACCAATATCGCCAGTATGCAACCAGCCGTCTTTATTAAAACTTTCAGCAGTCGCTCCATCATTTTTGTAGTAACCGGCGAACATTCCGTCCCCTCTGACTAGTATTTCTTCGTCTTGGGCTATTTTTAATTCGACGCCAGGGCCAGCAGCTCCAACGGTACCTACTTTATCTGAGCGATAAGGGTGATTAAGAGTACTGTAGGCAAAGGTTTCAGTCATGCCCCACGCTTCGGTAATATTCAATCCAATACTTTCATACCATTTAAGTAATCCGGCAGAGACGGGAGCGGAACCACAACCAAGTACTCTGGCTTTATCTAACCCTAATCCGTCGGCTAATTTACGTTTTATGATGCCATTAATAAATGGAATTTTAAGTAAAATATTGAGTTTTTTCTGAGGTAATTTATCTTGGATTCGTTGTTGAAAGACGGTCCATAATCTCGGTACTGAAATAAATAATGTCGGTCGGTGCATTTTTACGTCGTCGATAAACGTATCTAAAGATTCAGGGAAAGCGGTCTGTATTCCGCCAAAGAATGCTGATCCTAAAATATAAACGCGCTCAGTAATATGAGCGAGAGGAAGGTATGAAAAAAGACGATCATCGGGTTTCATACCTATATGGTTAATGAGATGTTTTGCTGAGGTACTAAAACCACCATAAGTCAGCATTGCACCTTTAGGCAGCCCGGAAGTGCCCGAAGTATAAACAATCGACATGAGTGTATTGTCATGATGACTTGGCCTAGACGATGAAGGTTGATGTTGTTGGACAATATCTTCAAATTGAAGTTGGCATTTCGGTGCGGAATCATAATTAAAAGCGATCGTTGAAAGATAATCTAATTTTTCAATTACCTGTGTAGTAGCATCACTATTATCAAGTTTTCCTGCGATTAATACTTTACTGTCACTGTGTGTTAAGCAGTGTTCAATTGTCTCTAATCCGGCAGTCGGAAAAATAGGAACGCTGACAAAATCCCCGAGCATTAACGCAAGGTCAGTAATAAACCATTCCGCACAATTTTTCGAAACCAACGCAACACGATCTTTAGGGTTAAGCCCTAAATCTTGTAATGCAGAGACTAAGCGAAGCGCTTTATCGACGACTTCTGCAAAAGTGTAATCTACAAATTCTCTATTTATGACTTGTCGTAAGAAAATTGAATTTGGTTTTTCTTCGGCCCATTGAAGTATTGCTTCATGTGGAAGCGATGGATTTTGTTTGTGATCGAATACTGACTGACTCATAGCGACATCCTAAATTAAGAGTTGTTATTTATCGTTATTGTTAATTTAATGTTAAGTAAAAGATCTTTCGAGTAAATAGTCAAATTTGGTTTGAAATAATGAGAGGTGATTTTTTAGTATGCTAATAATTAAGATAGGAAAAGAGAAAACGAAAGACAAAAAAACAGAGGAAAAAGGCCGTAATGTAATAATTACGACCTTTTAATTTTTTAGGGGTTATAAGAGCGCTTTTAAACGATAAAGCGCCTCTAATGCCTGACGAGGAGATAAGTCATCAGGGTTTACTTTTGCTAACGCTTCTTCTACTTCACTAGGCTCTGGAATTAGAGAGAGCTGATGCTCTTGTTTTATTTGGGTACTCGTTAGCGATTGATTTTTTGGTTGACCATTTTCAAGTTGTTGAAGCTTTTGCTTCGCTTTTTTTATTACGGCTTTTGGTACACCAGCAAGTGATGCGACAGCTAAACCGTATGATTTGTTCGCGGCGCCTTCTTGTACGGCATGCATGAAGGCAATTTCATCACCATGCTCAACGGCATCTAAATGTACATTTGCTAAACCACTAAATAAATTTGGCAGCTCAGTTAACTCGAAGTAATGGGTCGCAAATAATGTCATTGCATTAATTTTTGTCGCTAACCATTCTGCACTTGCCCATGCAAGGGATAAACCATCGTAGGTGCTTGTACCACGGCCAATTTCATCCATAAGCACTAAACTGTGTTGTGTCGCGTTATGTAAGATGTTTGCGGTTTCTGTCATCTCGACCATGAAAGTAGAACGACCAGACGCTAAATCATCAGAGGCACCAATACGAGTAAATATTCGATCTAATAGACCAATATGTGCAGAATCGGCAGGCACATAACACCCAACATGAGCCATTAGCGCAATGAGTGCAGTTTGACGCATGTAGGTGGATTTACCCCCCATATTTGGCCCTGTAATGATCAACATTTTACGATCATCATTAAGGTTTATAGGGTTAGCAATGAAAGGGTCACTCATTACTTGTTCTACTACTGGGTGGCGACCGCCTTCAATCTTCATTCCAATGTCTGATGATAAGGTTGGACGACAGTAGTTAAGAGTATCAGCACGTTCTGCAAGATTACTGAGTACATCTAATTCAGAAATCGCGTTAGCCATTAATTGGAGTCGTTCTAAATGAGGCAGAAGTTGATCGAACAATTCTTCCCATAATTTTTTCTCTATCGCTAAAGCTTTAGATTTTGAGCTTAGCACTTTATCTTCATGGGCTTTAAGCTCTGGAATGATGTAGCGCTCTGCATTTTTCAATGTTTGACGGCGAACATAATGCGCAGGGGCTTTATGGCTTTGCCCTTTACTGATCTGAATATAAAAACCATGAACGTTATTATAACCAACTTTCAACGTATCAATGTCGTGACGTTCACGCTCTTCTTGTTCTAATTTACTTAAGAATAGAGCGGCGCCATTAGCAAGATCTCGCCATTGATCTAATTCTTCATTATAACCATCAGCCAATACACCACCGTCACGAATAACGACGGGTGGATTCTCTTTAACTGCTCGTTCCAATAATTCACAAATAGAATCGATAGGTTGGGCAAGTGACGCAAGTTCTAATAAATGCGTTTGTTCAAATGCTTGAGTACTTTGTGCTAATTCAGGTAATTGCTGTAATGCATTACGTAAACGAGCCAGATCTCTTGGACGAGCCGAACGTAAGGCTAATCGCGCTAGAATGCGTTCTACATCGCCAATTTGCTTTAATTGAGGAGACAGTTCGGCATATAACCCATTGCTTTTTAGCTCTCCGATCGCATCAAGACGCTGATTGAGAACATCATGGGTTCTTATCGGTTGATGTAACCAGCGTTTTAATAAACGACTACCCATTGCGGTTGAAGTATGATCAAGAACTTCTGATAACGTGTGGTTGAACCCACCCGCTAAGTTTTGCGTTATTTCTAAGTTACGACGAGTTGCCGCATCTAAGATCACCGAATCGTCTTGGCGATCCATTACGATAGAACGAATATGTGGCAAGGTAGTGCGTTGGGTATCTTTAACGTATTGAATTAAACAACCTGCGGCACATAAACCAAATTCTGCATTTTCAACACCAAAACCAACAAGATCACGAGTACCAAATTGTTGGTTTAGTTGTTGCTTTGCGGTGTCTAATTCAAATTCCCATACTGGACGACGGCGATTACCATTACGTTTTTCAAGCAGATGAACAGGTTCAAAGTCTTCACTAAATAGCAATTCTGTCGGTGAAGTTCGTTGTAGCTCAGCGAGCATTGATTCTTCGGTTGAAGGTTCAGAAACTTTAAATCGACCCGAGGTGATGTCTAATGTTGCGTAACCAAATTGGCCTTTATGATGATAAATCGCTGCGATTAGGTTATCAAAACGCTCAGGAAGAAGCGCCTCATCGGTCACTGTTCCTGGGGTCACAATACGCACGACTTTTCGTTCTACTGGGCCTTTACTTGTCGCTGGGTCACCTATTTGTTCACAAATCGCAACTGACTCACCTTGTTGAACCAGTTTAGCTAAGTATCCTTCAACTGCGTGATAAGGAAGACCTGCCATTGGGATTGGTTCACCTGCGGAGGACCCACGTTTAGTTAAAGATATCTCAAGTAATTGAGACGCTCGTTTGGCATCATCATAGAAAAGCTCGTAGAAATCTCCCATGCGATAGAACAGTAGAATGTCAGGATTTTCAGACTTTAAACGTAAGTACTGTTGCATCATGGGTGTGTGTTTTTCAGTTGATTTTATTGCCACAACGAGACCTAATAATTGAAGATAAATATTTGCTGTTAGAATACGTGAATCAAGACAGCAATCAAAGATAGAATAGATAAAATTCGAATCAAGATGGAAAGAATCTAAATGGATATGATAAAAAATGCGCAACTCGCACAAAAAGTGGGAGAGTTATTAATGCAACAAGGAAAAATGATGGCGTGTTCAGAATCTTGTACTGGCGGAGGCGTTGCATTTTGTGCTACTGAAAATGCAGGAAGTTCAGCATGGTTTGAACGAGGCTTTGTGACGTACAGTAATGAAGCAAAACAAGATTCTCTTGGGGTGAACTTAGAGACTATTGGCCGTTTTGGCGCAGTGAGTGAAGAAGTGGTAAAGGAAATGGCTTTTGGCACGCTAGCACACAGTGAAGCAGATATATCGGTGTCGATCAGTGGCATTGCAGGCCCAGGAGGAGCGACAGAAGGGAAACCGATTGGTACGGTTTGTTTTGGCTTTGCTGACACCACTAATTGGCATGTAGAAAGAACGGTCTATTTTACTGGTGATCGTACAAAAGTAAGACAATCTGCGATTGAATATGCATTTCTCACATTAAAGAAAAGGCTATTAGAAGCGAATTAATTCAAGTGGTTAAGATTAATTTTAGATACCACGTTATCAAAATTAAATAAAAAATGAATTAAAGCTATAGACACTGTATGAATAGACAGTATACTACTGGTCATTAACTGATTTAGTGATCTAGAATTCTGGAGAATCAAATGGACGATAACAAGAAAAAAGCACTGGCCGCAGCATTAGGTCAAATTGAAAAACAATTTGGTAAAGGTTCAATCATGAAGTTGGGCGATAACCGCACAATGGATGTTGAAACTGTGTCTACTGGTTCTTTATCTCTTGATATTGCTCTAGGTGCTGGCGGTTTACCAATGGGACGTATCGTAGAAATTTACGGTCCTGAATCATCAGGTAAAACAACACTAACTTTGGAAGTGATTGCTCAAGCACAAAAAGCAGGGAAAACCTGTGCATTTATTGATGCAGAGCACGCATTAGACCCTATTTACGCACAAAAACTTGGCGTTGATATTGACCAATTGTTATGTTCTCAACCTGATACTGGTGAGCAAGCGTTAGAAATTGTTGATGCGTTAGCTCGTTCTGGTGCGGTTGATCTAATTGTTGTTGATTCTGTGGCGGCTTTAACACCTAAAGCTGAAATTGAAGGCGAAATGGGCGATAGTCACATGGGTCTTCAAGCTCGTATGCTATCGCAAGCAATGCGTAAGTTAACGGGTAATTTAAAACAGTCGAACTGTATGTGTATCTTCATTAACCAAATTCGTATGAAAATTGGCGTAATGTTTGGTAACCCAGAAACAACAACTGGTGGTAATGCATTGAAGTTCTATGCTTCTGTTCGTCTTGATATTCGTCGTACTGGCGCA
>SAMEA5043648__coassemble_165_pt1 | contig 15311 bp, 9 predicted proteins | sample SAMEA5043648__metabat2_low_PE_006 | metagenome-assembled genome bin SAMEA5043648 (sample SAMEA5043648) | Gadus morhua
GCCCGACATACCAAGCCGATGAAACAATTTGTCCATATTTATCTAAAGGCAACAAATGACTATGATGACGTTGCTTCCACTCAAAGACGATTTCTAAGCTCCCCATAATAAGTAGGAAACCAAAAAGAGCGAGGCCTAATTGGTAACTTAATATTATCCCACCAATGGCGGCTAAAGCACACAATGCAATACCAACTTTACTGTTCATAGAGAAGCTAACACTTTTTAATACGTGTCCACCGTCTAAGGGCAAAATGGGCAGTAAATTAAAGAGGTTTAAGAATGCATTAAATACAGCAAGACCCGCAAAGAACATCTCTCCTGTTATCCAATACACGACAATTAAAATCAGCGACAGTATCAAACCAAAAAATGGCCCCATAATCGAAATAACAACATCTTGCCAACGTGTATTTATTTTCTCATCACTGAGTGCTAATCCGCCTAAAAATGGGATCAAATAAATCCCTTTCGTCTTCATTCCAAAGTATTTCATCGCACGAATATGACCGTATTCATGAAACACTAGGCAAGCTATCAGTGATAATGCAAATTCAATAGAAAATAACCATGAGTAAGCCGCGATACTGGCTGACGCTAATACAACTTTAACCAGTTTAACGCTTTTTAATGCTTTCATGCCTAATGACACAAGACCGATCAAACTAAACCGGCGCTCTGCTTTTATTGGCTCATGTGGAACTTGTTGCTCAATGTCTTTTGTATTACGAGAGCCTTCTACGATCAACTGGTCATCAACACTTGCACGATACTCGATCAAAAATGGTTGCCAAGTAACTTTCACTTCTAAACGACACGTTACTATCGTCTCACCTTGATTCAATTTAAATTCGTGTATAAATAGATCTTGATGATCCGCGGATGCCGCCTGTTGAGCAACTAATGTATTACTCCAAAACACTTGCTGCCAGCCAGCCATTGAGCCTTCTAAACGCAATGGCTGTCCAAGAAAATCAATGGATAACAGTTCCATTATTTATCCTATATTAAGTAATCGTTAAACTAAATGGTAAGAAACTACGTAAAGTTGACCTTTGTTTGGGTAAATCTCTTCGATAATTTGTTTTAACTCATCTAATGTCATGTTTTCTTGATCTGCATGATATTGGTTTAATTCATCAAACGTAATGGGCGTAACGCTATCAATTGCTAAACGACAAAAATGACGATTGTCTTCATACGTGCTGACTGAAACCTCAGAACCTACCGCATAATCTTTTTCTGATTCATCTCGAATCGTAATTACTTTTTTTCCCGACATAATATCTGATTCAAAACGCTCAAAAAAAGTCATCGTTGTTGGTATGTTTGTCATTTAATTTTACCTAAAATTTATTTAATATTTCACAAAACCAAGCGACGTTATCAGCCGCTTGATACTCGAATTTATTGTGAATCACTGAATTTATGCGAAGCAGTAATTTGCCCAGTGAGCTAAGCCCGCTGTCACTGAACCAAAGTAATTACCACCTACAATTTCAATATTTGGTAATTGTTTCTGCAATGCTGCTTGTAAAATTGGTGAACGAGCAGAACCACCGGTGACATAAATAATATCTGGCGTTTTACCTGCTTGCTGAATGGCTTCTTTAACAAGTCTATTGATGTTCTCTTGCGGTTTCGCAATTGCCTCAGTAAGACTTTGTTGATCAATAGATAATGATAAGCCTTCATCAAGATAGCTGAGATCAACCGAATGCTCTAAATGCTCTGATAGCGCAATTTTTGTTTGTTCAGCGTCACGAAGTAATTTATAACTTAATTTTTCATCGTACAGTTTAATCAATCGAGCTAATTTTTCTGGCTCTTGTGTCTCATTCATCATTTGCAATAAATGTTTACGGTTAGCAAAACCAAAGAAATCCAATTGTGCCACAATATTATTAATAGCAATTGGATTCCAAAATTGAGTCATTGGTAACTCTAAGCCTTTATGAGTTCGACTTTGAGATCCCAGCATTGGCATAAATTTACGGTGTGCTAAATGAATATCTAAATCATTACCACCAATACGAGACCCACTGTGAGCTAAGATCCCTTTTGTGCGGTCATGATTACCTTTCCAAGATGGTCCCATCTCGATCATCGAGCAATCAGTCGTACCACCGCCAATATCAACAATAAGAACCGTTTTGTCTTCAGTTAATGTTTGCTCATAGTCTAGACCCGCGGCCACTGGTTCAAATTGAAATTCAATATTTTTAAAACCAACACGCATCGCTGCACGTGACAAAATAGAGATGGCTTGGCTGTTTGCCTCATCACTTTCTGCCCCTTGGAAGTTAACAGGACGCCCAATAACGGTAGATGTAATATCAGCCTGTAATTCTTGCTCTGCATTATTTTTGATGTTTTTCATCATGGCAGTTACAAGATCTTCAAACAAGCTAACTTGTACATCACGTAAACCAGAAACACCTAAGAAAGATTTAGGTGACTTTACGTAATATACGTCTTCTGGATCATCAATATAAACATTTAAAGCCGCTTGACCAAACGTCACAGATCCAGCATCAACATCAATATCCTCTTCACGGTTATAAGCAATAGCCGTATGAAGTAAACGTTCATTAATATTCGTACTTGGTTGAACACCCCAAATACGAAATAGATATTCAGAAACAGCTTCTCGAGTAGGTGCGCATAACGCGGAAGGTATAAAAGTACTATCCCCTTCTAGTTTAAGCAGTTTAGCTTGATTATTTTGAATGGTTGCCACTGAGCAATTTGCCGTTCCGTAGTCAAATCCAATAAACATTGTTGTACACCTAGCATCGAATAAAAGGGAGGTGATTTTACTCGCTTGCTACCCATTTGCCAATCAAAATGAAAAAGATGCTGCAATTCCGACATGATCTTGGTTAATAACAGGGGTAATCATGACCTTATTTGAATCTATATACGCATCTGTCACTAAATATTGAATGGTTGTTGCTAAAACTGCACCCGCAATCACATCACGCCAATAATGGTGATCATTCTCAACTCGCGAATAACCAACTAATCCTGCACTAATATAAGCAGGTAAACCATACTTCCAGCCATAACGAAATTGTAAATAAGATGCCCCCTGAAAAGCCGATGATGAATGACCTGATGGAAAACTTAAATCATCTTCTCCATTCGGCCTTTCTTCTCTTACTGTATACTTAAGAGCTTGAGTGGCAGCGAGTGTATATGCCGCTCCTTTTGCAAACATCCAAAACCCATCGTAATCTTCTTTAAATAAGGCAACCGAACCAGCAATAACAGGAATACCTACCGCACCTATGTTTGCGGCTATATCGCCAGGCTGATCTTCTGAAGCTTCTGCGTCATGACTGAAAAGAATAATACTTGAAAAAATAGCACCGCTAATAAGCCCTACTTTAACGAACGATTTCATTTGTGACCTTTAATACAAAATGTTGGAAGTACGTAATTATACCCGACGATATCTAAACCCTTCGTCACCTTTCTAGGTGTTTTAGCTCAAAAATAGGTTTATTCTTTTATTTCTATCCTTTTTTTACTATCTTGACTGGATAGACCATTAAAGGATTAGAGATTAGGTATACTAGCGTGGTTATTTCATTAGCTAGGTTTTATCAAATATATTATGCAGTTAAATCAATATTTTTCGGAAACAGATAATTCATTTGAATTTACACGCCAACAAGCAAGTGATTTTGCGAAAAAAGTGGCAGGTGATTTCAACCCTATTCATGACGTAATCTCAAAGCGTTTCTGTGTTCCTGGTGATTTACTGTTTGCTGTTTTGCTTTCAAAAACAGGCATCAGTAATAAAATGCATTTTAATTTTGCTGGTATGGTATCGGACAGTACGTCACTTCATATCAATCATGCAGAACAAGGTGAATACTCTTTATCTGATCAAAACAATAAAGAATATTTACACGTTAGCCGCAGTGGTGATAAAAACATCGATCCTGAATTCATTGAAAACGTTGTAAAACAATATGTTCAATTCTCAGGCATGAACTTCCCACATATAATGGTCCCTCTAATGGAAGACAAGCAGTTAATGATCAACTGCCAACGTCCATTAGTGATTTATGAAAGTATGGACATCGAGTTTACTCGCCTTGATCTTGTTAAACCTAGCGTTGAATTTACGGGTGCAACAATGGATATAGAAGGAAAACGAGGACTAGTAAAGCTTAACTTTAAGTTTACTGAAGATGGTGAAGATGTGGGTCATGGTACTAAACGCATGATTGCTACCGGTTTAAAAACATACGATCAAGAAGCTATTAATGATCTCGTTGAACGCTTTACTGCTTTAAAAACGGCATATAACAACTAAAGTTTATAAGTCCCTCAAACATCCTATAAAAAGAGCGCTTTTGTGCTCTTTTTATTTGCCATAAGGCAAAGTAAATCACAAAACGTCCTATTGTTTTACGACCAATATCATACCATACTTATTCATAACTATAATGAATGTGAAGGCCATGACTTTCACGACACTTTAAAAGTTGGCGATGATGAAAACAGTAATAAAACCTGAAGAGCAGGTGCAATTTGAACGACCCGAATTAGATTCTCGGTCAGAAAAATCAACCTCCTTCTCAATAAACAGTCACTATACCTGTTGTGAGTGTTATGCAGCTTGGTTCGGACAACCTATTTGTATCGCATGTGGCAAAGAAAAATTTGTCATCACAACCGATCTCTATTCTGAACAGCGTAAATTTGATATTTGCTAAAACGACACCAAGTTTGTCAAATTACAGAGACAAAAAAGCCCGCTTAAAAATAAGCGGGCTTTTTAATACGTTAAGAAAAATTATTCTTCTGTCGTATCTTCATCTGATTCAGCGTCAGGAGTTTCAGTTGCTTCAGTAATTACTGTCGCCTCTTCTTCACCTTCTACTACATCACCTTCAAGAATTTCAAGCTCTTCTGGTTCATCAATGCGTTGTAGACCAACTACATTTTCATCTTCAGCAGTACGGATCAGTGTAACACCTTGGGTATTACGACCCACTTGGCTTACTTCCGATACGCGTGTACGAACTAACGTACCTGCATCCGTGATCATCATGAACTCATCACCATCTTCAGCTTGAACTGCACCGACAACACTGCCGTTACGATCTGAAACCTTGATAGAAACAACACCTTGTGTTGCACGGCTCTTCGTAGGGTATTCAGAAATTTTAGTACGTTTACCGTACCCATTTTCTGTCACCGTTAGAATGTCACCTTCATTAGAAGGAACAATCAATGAAACAACCTGATCTTCACCAGTCAGTTTCATACCACGAACACCTGAAGCAGTACGACCCATTCCACGAACATGTTCTTCGCTGAAACGAACGACTTTACCTGCTTTAGAGAACAGCATGATTTCATTTGAACCCGTCGTAATATCGACGCCGATTAATGAATCATCTTCACGTAGATTAACTGCAATTAAGCCGTTTGCACGAACTTTAGCAAATTGATCTAACGATGTTTTCTTAACCGTACCATCACCTGTTGCCATGAAGATAAACTTATCTTCAGAGTATTCAGATACTGGTAGAATCGCTGTAATACGCTCACCTTCTTCTAGAGGAAGAATGTTAACGATAGGCTTACCACGAGCGGTGCGGCTTGCTTGAGGAAGTTGGAATACTTTCAAGCTGTATGCTTTACCACGTGTAGAGAAGCAAAGGATATTATCATGAGTGTTAGCAACAAGTAGACGCTCGATATAATCGGTGTCCTTCATCTTAGTTGCACTCTTACCTTTACCACCACGACGTTGCGCTTCGTAATCACCTAGAATTTGGTACTTAACATAACCTTCACGAGAAAGTGTTACTACAACATCTTCTTGTGTGATTAAGTCTTCGATATCGATATCGTGAATAGCAGCACCAATTTCAGTACGACGCTCATCACCATAAGTATCACGAACCGTTATTAATTCATCACGAATGATTTCCATTAGACGTTCAGTGCTTGCAAGGATATGCATTAGCTCTGCGATTTCATCTAATAGTGCTTTGTATTCATCTAGAATTTTTTCATGTTCTAAACCAGTTAAACGGTGTAGACGTAATTCTAGAATTGCTTGAGCTTGTTGTTCCGTTAAGAAGTATTTACCTTCACGAATACCAAACTCTGGCTCTAACCAATCAGGACGAGCAGCATCTGTACCAGCACGCTCTAGCATGTCGGCAACATTACCAAGATCCCAACCGCGAGCGACTAGGCCTTGTTTTGCTTCTGCTGGTGATGGCGCATTTTTGATTAGATCAATGATCTCATCAATGTTTGCTAATGCCAGCGCCAAACCTTCAAGGATATGAGCACGATCACGCGCTTTGCGTAATTCAAAAATTGTACGGCGAGTTACCACTTCACGACGGTGATCAACAAAACACTTCAACATTTCTTTTAAGTTGAACAGTTTTGGTTGGCCATTATCAAGTGCCACCATGTTTACGCCGAATGTAGTTTGAAGCTGAGTTAATGAGAACAGGTTATTAAGAACCACCTCACCCACTGCATCACGCTTACATTCGATAACAATACGCATACCATCTTTATCAGATTCGTCACGCAGTGCTGAAATGCCTTCTACTTTCTTATCTTTAACCAGCTCAGCGATCTTTTCGATCACACGTGCTTTGTTAACTTGATAAGGGATCTCAGTAACAATAATGGTTTCTTTACCATTTTTGTCCGCTTCGATATTTGCTTTAGAACGCATGTAAACTTTACCGCGGCCTGTTTTATATGCATCAACGATGCCTTTACGACCACTGATTAATGCAGCTGTCGGAAAGTCAGGACCTGGAATGTAGTTTATTAGCTCATCGATAGTAATATCTTCATTCTCGATGAATGCTAAACAACCATTAACCACTTCAGTTAAGTTATGAGGAGGTATATTAGTTGCCATACCAACTGCGATACCTGATGAACCATTAACTAATAAGTTAGGTACACGAGTAGGTAATACCGCAGGGATCTGTTCTGTACCATCATAGTTAGGAACGTAATCGACGGTTTCTTTGTCTAAATCGGCCAACAATTCGTGGGCAATTTTCGACATACGAACTTCGGTATAACGCATTGCCGCAGCAGAGTCACCATCGATAGAACCAAAGTTACCTTGGCCATCAACAAGCATATAGCGTAGTGAGAACGGCTGCGCCATACGTACTATCGTGTCGTATACAGCACTATCACCATGTGGGTGATACTTACCAATTACGTCGCCGACTACACGGGCAGATTTTTTATATGGTTTATTCCAATCATTACCTAATACATCCATCGCAAATAAAACACGGCGGTGTACAGGTTTTAGACCATCACGCACATCTGGAAGAGCACGACCAACGATTACTGACATCGCATAGTCTAGGTATGAACCTCGAAGCTCATCTTCAATATTTACGGGCGTGATCCCTTTAGCAAGATCGCTCATAGAGCCAATATCCCTCAAATTAGTTCTGTCGTATCAATATCAATTACTTTATCAATCATACTATCTATAAAGATAAAGTAATTGATACTGATAAACGTGCAAGATTGCAAAATATAGCACATAACGCTTCTATTTCGCATCGTTTTAATTCGCAAAATCACTCTTAAGCTTAAGAATCCTACGAAATCGGGAGCAAGTCACAAATCAATTCATCATATTCTTGAAAAGCCTCATAAAAACCGGTGAAAAAATCGCCATTTTAAAGTCTCTCTTTCTGCTTTTTTTCTGTATATAATAAGGAGAAGATGAAAAAGGAATTAAGAACTATGACTCAGCAGTTAAATGTCGATCCAGCAGAAATCAAAAAATTTGAAGATATGGCCTCTCGTTGGTGGGATTTTGAAGGTGAATTTAAACCTCTACATCAAATCAATCCATTACGCCTTAATTATGTATTGACCAACGCCAATGGTCTGTTTGGTAAAAAAGTATTAGATGTTGGTTGTGGCGGCGGTATTTTAGCTGAGAGCATGGCAAAACAAGGTGCAGACGTTATTGGGTTAGACATGGGGAAAGAGCCTCTAACCGTCGCTCGTCTTCATGCATTAGAAACGGGCACTATATTAGAATATATCCAATCTACTGCAGAGCAGCACGCAGAAGAATACCCTGAAACATACGATGTAATAACCTGTATGGAAATGCTAGAGCATGTGCCAGACCCTTTGTCTGTGATTCGTGCTTGCGCTAAAATGATAAAACCAGGTGGGCATGTATTCTTCTCCACCTTAAACCGCAATATCAAATCCTATCTGTTTGCCATTGTTGGCGCAGAACACGTTCTTAAATTGGTCCCAAAAGGCACTCATGATCACGATAAGTTCATCCGTCCTTCTGAATTATTAAAAATGCTCGATCAAACAGCATTACAAGAGCGTGGGATCACTGGTCTTCATTACAATCCATTAACAGACGCTTATTCATTAGGCACAAATGTTGATGTTAATTACATCGTTCATACAACGCTGTAAAATTCAGGCTCTTTATTTATTCTTAATGTAAATAAAGAGCTTTTTCTTTCTACGTCCCTCCTATCATTTTATCTCTTGCTCTTTTTCTCACGACATCACATTTTAGAACAACAAATCAGCAATTTTTTTCGATAAACAGAGATCCACCAAAACCACAAAAATCAAGAGAAATATTTTTTCAGCTGCTTACTTCTCAACCATTATCAAATCCGCTATTTCTGATAGCTTGATATAGCTAATCTGACTCGGTTAGTAGTTACTTACTGTTTTTTTTTATTAAGAGGTTATTCACAAGACTGTCTCATTTCCTGACTTGATCCTTTTGCAAATAATCACTATCTTGTATCTAACTAATGATTACCCCCTATATGTAGTGTTTATTCTAATTTTCACTAAAATAGAGTTTGATCACAAAACAACAACGAAAATTACAAAAATTACATATTTCGTTGTTTATTCTTCATTTTAAGGAAAAGTAGACAAATGACCCCACAGCTTACCGTTACTAAGCGAAATGGCACCACAGAAAAGATCAATTTAGAAAAGATCCATAAAGTGATCACCTGGGCTGCTGAAAATCTGGATAATGTTTCTGTTTCACAAGTTGAAATGAAATCCCACATCCAGTTTTATGAAGGCATGAAGACATCTGACATTCATGAAACCATCATCAAAGCAGCGGCCGATCTTATTTCTGAAGAAACGCCAGATTACCAATACCTTGCGGCTCGTTTGTCAGTTTTTCACCTTCGTAAAAAAGCGTATGGCCAATTTGAGCCACCAACACTGTTTAATCACGTTAGTAACCTAATCGAATTAGGTAAATACGATAAGCACATTACAGAAGATTACACAGAAGCAGAATTCGACTTGATGGATCAAATGATCGATCACAGCCGTGATATGGACTTCTCTTACGCTGCTGTTAAACAACTAGAAGGGAAATACTTCGTACAAAACCGCGTAACGGGCGCGATCTACGAAAGTGCTCAATTCCTTTATATTTTAGTTGCGGCGTGCTTATTTGCTAAATACCCAAAAGATACTCGTCTGGATTACATTCAACGTTTCTACGACGCGACCTCTAAATTTAAAATATCGTTACCAACACCGATTATGTCTGGTGTCCGTACGCCAACACGTCAATTTAGTTCATGCGTTCTAATTGAATGTGATGATAGCCTTGATTCAATCAATGCAACGGCAGGCTCTATTGTACGCTACGTATCACAACGTGCAGGTATTGGCATCAATGCCGGTCGTATTCGTGCACTTGGCTCTGAAATTCGTGACGGTGAAGCATTCCATACAGGTTGTATCCCATTCTACAAATACTTCCAAACAGCGGTAAAATGTTGTTCTCAAGGTGGTGTTCGTGGCGGCGCTGCAACCTTGTTCTACCCTATTTGGCACCGCGAAGTAGAATCACTATTGGTTCTTAAAAATAACCGTGGTGTTGAAGAAAACCGTGTTCGTCATATGGACTACGGCGTTCAAATTAACAAGCTTATGTATACTCGCCTAATTAAAGGGGAACACATCAGCTTATTTTCACCTTCTGATGTTCCTGGTATGTACGAGGCTTTCTTTGCTGACCAAGTAGAGTTCGAGCGCCTGTATCTTAAATACGAACAAGACACATCAATTAAGCGTGAAACAATTAAAGCGATTGAGCTGTTCTCATTACTAATGCAAGAACGTGCTTCAACAGGCCGTATCTACATTCAAAACGTCGATCACTGTAATACACACAGCCCATTCGACCCAAGTGTTGCTCCAATTCGCCAATCTAACTTATGTTTAGAAATCGCTCTACCAACTAAGCCACTAACACACGTTAATGACGAAGAAGGTGAAATTGCGTTATGTACTCTGTCTGCATTTAACCTAGGTGCGATAGAGAAATTAGAAGAGCTTGAAGAATTAGCAGAATTAGCGGTACGTGCGCTTGATGCGCTACTTGATTACCAAGACTACCCATTACCAGCGGCTTACAAATCAACAATGAACCGTCGTACGTTAGGTGTAGGTGTTATTAACTATGCTTATTACTTAGCGAAAAATGGCGTTAAATACTCTGATGGCAGCGCGAACGGATTAACGCATAAAACGTTTGAAGCAATTCAATTCTATCTTCTAAAAGCATCTGTAAATTTAGCGAAAGAACAAGGCGCTTGCCCTGCTTTCAATGAAACTACCTATGCTCAAGGTATCTTACCTATCGATTCTTACAAAAAAGACATCGATAATATATGTAGTGAAGAATTACATTTAGATTGGGAAGAATTACGTTCAGACATTAAAACTCACGGTTTACGCAACTCAACGTTATCGGCATTGATGCCGTCTGAAACCTCTTCACAAATCTCAAATGCAACGAATGGCATTGAACCACCACGTGGTTTTGTATCAATCAAAGCATCAAAAGATGGTATTTTAAAACAAGTTGTTCCTGATTATTTGAACTTAAAAGATAATTATGAGCTACTTTGGAACATCGGCTCTAACGATGGCTACTTGCAATTAGTCGGTATCATGCAGAAATTTGTCGACCAAGCAATTTCAGCGAATACAAACTATGATCCAAACAGTCAGCCAAATGGCAAAGTACCAATGAAGCTATTGCTTAAAGACTTGTTAACAGCTTATAAGCTAGGTTTAAAAACATTGTACTACCATAACACTCGTGATGGCGCGAGCGATTCACAAGGCGATTTAGCTCAAGATGATGATTGTGAAGGCGGCGGCTGTAAAATATAAATAGCCCCTTCGATATTTAGCCCGCTTTCATTGCGGGCTTATTCATTTTTTAATCATTCATATCAACGCCTATCAATACAAACCTATGTATTGATAGGCATTGCTATTATAATAGTAAGAAACAGAAAGCCCTTGCATTCTTTTGGCTTTCATAAGATTGAGGTTTACATGGCGTACAGTACTTTTCGACAAGAAAAAAACGATCAATTAAAAGAACCAATGTTTTTGGGTAATTCTGTAAACGTTGCTCGATATGATCAACAAAAATTTCAAGTATTTGAAAAACTGATCGAAAAGCAACTTTCCTTTTTCTGGCGTCCTGAAGAAGTTGATGTTTCTGGTGATCGCATTGATTACAATAATTTACCTGAACATGAACAACATATATTCATCAGTAACCTTAAATACCAAACACTGCTTGATTCAATTCAAGGTCGTAGCCCTAATGTTGCCCTACTTCCTTTAGTTTCTCTTCCTGAACTAGAAACATGGATCGAAACATGGTCTTTTTCTGAAACGATTCACTCACGTTCATACACACATATTGTTCGTAATATAGTGAATGACCCAGCCATTATTTTTGATGATATTGTTGAAAATGAAGAAATCCTAAAGCGCGCAAAAGACATTGCTCATTATTACGATAACCTGATTCAAGCCACTAACGATTACCACCGCTTTGGCGAAGGCACTCATACTGTCAACGGTGAAGAAATTATCGTTTCAAAACGTGAATTAAAGAAAACGTTGTATCTTTGCTTAATGTCGGTAAATGCACTCGAAGCCATTCGTTTCTACGTAAGTTTTGCTTGTTCTTTTGCTTTTGCAGAACGCAAATTAATGGAAGGAAATGCAAAAATAATCAAACTGATTGCTCGTGATGAAGCCCTTCATCTAACCAGTACTCAGCATATGGTAAATCTACTTCGTACTGGTCAAGATGATCCTGAATTTGTAGAAATCGCGGCAGAATGTGAACAAGACTGTTTCGACTTATTTAAAGCCGCGGCAGAGCAAGAAAAAGAATGGGCTAATTACCTATTTAAAGACGGCTCTATGATTGGTTTAAACAAGGACATTCTATGCCAATATGTAGAATATATTACAAATTTACGTATGAAGGCTGTTGGACTATCAGGCGCTTATGATGGTGCAACTCAGAATCCTATTCCTTGGATTAACTCATGGTTAAGCTCTGATAACGTTCAGGTTGCCCCACAAGAAACAGAAATAAGTTCATACCTTGTTGGACAAATTGATAATGACGTTAGTGCCGACGATTTAGGGGATTTCGAACTCTAATTTGAGATCTTTCATCTGCATATTAGCCGAGTTAATTAACTCGGCTTTTTTATATCTTATTTACAACAATGATAAAGCGCACAAAAATCATACTAACCCCGCCTAAAAATGAGACATCACTTCATGTAACCCTATCCTTATGGCATAATATCTTGTAATTACACAAGGACTATAGATTGAAATTATGGCTATTAATCAATGGAATGATTACTTACTTGAGCAAGTACGCCAACTGCCAATGGCATCATCAAAACAGCAAGTGCAATTTCAACTCAACACAATTGAAGTGGAAGCATCGAAGCTAAATCGATTGATCCCTCAAGAATTTGAATTAATTTTCACAGCCTATATGCAAGCCCGAACAGGCAAACTCATCGCCGCTATCAGTACTTTTTTTGATGCGATCAGTCTTGCTCAACAAACCAACCAAGAATTTTTGATCTGCTTTTGCCATTATAATATTGGTACTCTTTATGGCATGCTCGGTAATTATTTCTATGCGAATAAATTTTTAACGAAAGCAGAAAAATCACAACAATTTTGCGATCATTATATCTGCGCTATTATTAAAAATAATATTGGGGATATTTTTCGTCAACTTGGTAACTTCACTGAAGCTCTCACTTATTTATCTTCCGCCGCAGAAACCTTAAAAAAATATGGCCCTCAAGGATCAGCCGCGCTCCCTCTGTTTAATATTGCAGAAATTAAAGCCAAACAATTCCACTTTTCAGAAGCCGAAATAATTTTATCTTCCTTGTACCCAGTAATAAAAAATGAAGCCAGATACTTAGGTTTTTATTATAAAATCAATGCAGAGATTGCAGGCAACCAAGAAGACAGTAACAAAGCGGAAGAGTACCACTTACTTTCAATTGAAAATATGAAAGCATCTAACAACGATTATTATCTATCAGAAATGATTTTAGAATACTGCCATTTTCTTACGAGTAACAATAAATTTGATGTTCTTGATGATTATATTCAACAAGGGTTAGTCATTGCTAAATCGTTAGAGAGTGATAAATTAATTGATGGTTTCAACGATATTATTCTGCTTAGAATTCAAGATATTAAAGATATTACAATTAGAGAGGAGCACTATAAAACACTCACCTCCTCTCTTCTTAATTCAAGACGTGAACTCTTAAAACGCGAAAATGAGTACCTACAACAATTATACCGTTTAAACACCACTAAACTTGAATTAAGTACAATGAAAGCCTTATCAGACAATCTGGCGGTTATTAATAAAATTGGCCAATATATTAGTACCTCGACTGATATACAAAGTATCTTACCAAAGATACAACATGACCTTTCTTCATTATTTCAAACAGACACTCTCGCGTTAGGGTTTTACGAACAACATAAAAATGAGATAGTCATTCATTATTTAGATGACTCTACTATTGTAGATGCCCCCTATGTCACTCATTGTGATAAAGAAGCAACTTACATGAGCTATTGTATTAGTACCGCAACCCCATTTTATTTTAATCACATGACTTGTGAAGAAAAAATAACCTTACTAGGAGATAGCTGCAATAAGACAGTTAACTTTCACTCTGCGATGTTTGCCCCTATTTTTATTAATAATGAAGTAAATGCGGTATTTACAATTCAAGCAAAAGAGAGCTACCAATACCAAGCCTTTCATTTTGAGCTATTTTCTCAACTGATTAGCTACATCTCTATATCACTTGAAAATCAACAAAACAGACAACAACTTTTAGCGTTATCTCAAACCGATCATCTTACGCAAGTTTGGAATAGAAAATCCCTAGACATTCATTTTCAGCAATTAAAGTCTCAAAAAATAAAATACTTCACAGGGGTAATGATTGATATCGACCATTATAAAGAATACAACGATACTTATGGGCACGTTGCTGGCGACGAGGTATTAATTCAAGTCAGTAATATTATCAAAAAATATTTTTACAGCTTAACCACAAATGTCTACCGCTATGGTGGGGATGAGTTTTTTGCTTTATTAGAAGGCATTGATCAAGAAAAAACACAGCATAAACTATCTTGTATGCTTGAAGAACTTACATCTCTGCAAATTCCACATAAAAATTCAACATGCTCAACCTACGTTTCGGCGTCAGTTGGCATTGCTTATTTATCTGATAATGAAAAAAACATCACGCTAAATCAATTGATTGATGAATCAGATAAAGCGCTCTACCATGCAAAGCGAAACGGCCGAAATCAGTTTTGTGAGCGGTCTCAATTTACCAAATTAAACGCTGAAACCTTAAGGCATTAATTCATTTTTAAACTATGTTATAGTCACTATTCTATTTTTAGAACCCTTAATCAAACAATGAAAATATACATAAATAAAATAATAACGATCACCAACCAGCCCAATGTTTCTTTGCTAGAAATGATGGAACAACAAGGCATGGTCGTCGAATCACACTGCCGTAACGGTGACTGTGGCACTTGCCGGTGCACGTTAGTGTCTGGAGAAGTCAGTTACTCTACGTTCCCACTTGCTTTTTTAGCCCCTAATGAAATATTGCCTTGCGTTTGTACAGCAAAAACAGATCTTGTTATCGACGATCTTACGTTCCAAACTCTCGCAAAAAAAGCATAAAAAAACGACCCTTCTAGGATCGCATTATTCGGTTATCAAGCACATCAATACGTTAAGCTATAATGCACTCTGTGGTACGTAAATTTCTGATTCACGATTTATCGATTCATATTGACCAAACATCGGTTTCTTTTCTAAACAACGACGCAGCATATCTAAC
>SAMEA5043648__coassemble_245_pt1 | contig 15275 bp, 11 predicted proteins | sample SAMEA5043648__metabat2_low_PE_006 | metagenome-assembled genome bin SAMEA5043648 (sample SAMEA5043648) | Gadus morhua
CAGGTCACATAATAATAATGCCATCGTAGATCTTACTACTTCGACAAATTCTCGAATAACTATCGTGCAGCATAATGTAAGTGGAGCAGGAAATAATAAAGCAAAAGTAAGACAAGCTGGCTATAACAATACAGCGACAGTATTGCAGCTTGGAAGCAATAACACAGGGCTAATCGTTCAAAATGGCACAAATAATTCAGCCTCTCTAGAGCAATGGGGTGTGAACCATGAAGCGTCTATTTTACAGGATGGTAATGACAATATTGCCTATTTAAGACAGGCGGGTAATGGGAAACAAAACGCAGTAAATCAAACGGGTGATTCAAATATTGCAGCAGCAGTGAATAAAAATAATGGTGCAGGTTTTTCCATTAGTCAGACTGGCAATCAAGGAATTATCTTAGTCAATGGAATGGATAGATTCATATCCATCATAAATTAAAATCATTTCAAGGAAGTTTATTATGAAAAAGCTAGCAATCGCAATCTCAACCATCTTACTGTCTAGTACAGTTTATGCAGGAAATACAGCAGACGTAGAGTTGTTTAATGCAGATGATAATGACGTTAATATTTTCCAATTATCTCCCGCTGTTGGTAATGACGCAGATGTGTTAATTAGAAATTCGGATGATAATGACGTTGATATCTATCAAATGGGACGCCACAACGAAGCAGTAGTACGAGCTCGTAATGGTAGTGATGATAATGACCTAATGATAGAGCAAGATGGCCGTCATAATAGAGCTGTATTAAAAGCTCGTTTTGGTAGTGACGATAATGATTTTTCTATTGAACAAGATGGTCGTAATAATCTAGGTAAAGTTATTGCTTATGGAAGTGATGATAACAATGGATTAATAGATCAACGTGGACGAAGCAATAAAGCTAATATCAACTTTGATAATGCAGACAATAATGCAAATAATAAAATTGTACAAAGAGGCCGTCGAAACGAAGGTGATATAAGTATTATGGGCGGTTCAAACAATGGAACTCTTAAAATTCACCAAAAAGGACGTGATAACGATTCTACAATTCATGTTTATGGTGGTTCAGGTAATGATGCATTAACAAAAATTAATGGTAATGACAATACAACTTATACTGCATTCTATGCCGGTGCATCAGACAATGATACGAACATACGTATGAAAAATGATTCACTAGATAACACGGTTTATGCCGTTGTTGTTGGTGGTAGCTTTAATGAAGCAGATGTAACAATTGACGCAAGTAATGATAACTACCTTACTGTCTCTCAATGGGGTAGTGATTCTGATGCCACTCTTACTTTGGAAAATGGATCAAATAATAACTGGATGATGATTAATCAAACTAATAATGATTCAGCGACTGTTATGGCTGACAATAGTAGTAATAACGTTGTTTTAATCACACAGTTATAATCACACATACGTTTAAATATAAAAAAAGCCCTGCATTTCTGTAGGGCTTTTTATTTAGCGAATATTAAAACTAATTACTCTTCAGAAGAGAAACCCGCATTCAATAGTGCCGCTAAGTTATCTGTTGCTTCTTCAGCAGAAGGCGCAACTTTCGCTGCTGCTTTTTGCTTTTGACGTGCTTGGTGGTATGCGAAACCTGTACCCGCTGGAATTAGACGACCAACGATTACGTTTTCTTTCAGACCACGTAGTTCATCACGCTTACCAGAAACCGCAGCTTCAGTAAGTACGCGCGTCGTTTCTTGGAACGATGCAGCAGAGATGAACGACTCAGTAGCAAGAGACGCTTTAGTAATACCTAGTAAATCACGACCAAAACGAGCTGGTTGCTTTCCTTCAGCTTCAAGCTGACGGTTTGCAATAGTTACGTTTGCAAATTCTAGTTGCTCACCTTCAAGGAAAGTAGAGTCACCAGAATGTGTGATAGTACACTTACGTAGCATTTGACGAACGATAGTCTCAATGTGCTTATCGTTAATCTTAACGCCTTGTAAGCGGTAAACTTCTTGAACTTCGTTTGTGATGTATTCAGTAACTGCATGAATACCACGTAAACGTAGGATATCATGTGGAGTTTCTGGACCATCAGAGATAACGTCACCACGTTCAACTTTATCACCATCAAAGATGTTAAGTTGACGGTGTTTATGAATCATTTCTTCATAAACTTCGTTGTTATCATCACGAGTGATCAATAAGCGTACTTTACCTTTAGTTTCTTTACCAAACGCAACAATACCTGCGTGCTCAGCAAGAATTGCTGGCTCTTTAGGTTTACGAGCTTCAAATAAGTCCGCAACGCGTGGAAGACCACCGGTAATATCTTTAGTACCACTTGAAGCTTGAGGAATACGAGCCAGTGTTTCACCGATACCTACGTTACCACCATCTGCAAGGTTAACAATCGCCTTACCAGGTAGGAAGTATTGTGCTGGCATTTCAGTGCCAGGGATCATGATGTCACGACCATTCGCATCAACAAGTTTCACTGTTGGACGCATGTCTTTACCAGCAGAAGCACGCTCAGCCGCATCAAGGATAACAATTGAAGATAGACCTGTTAACTCATCAGTTTGAGTTGTAATCGTCACACCATCAATCATGTCCACGAATTGAACTTGACCTTGTACTTCTGTGATGATTGGCATTGTATGCGGGTCCCAAGCAGCGATCTTATCGCCTTGAACCACTGCATCACCATCTTTCTTAGAAAGAATAGTACCGTAAGAAAGCTTGTAGCTCTCTTTTGTACGGCCATGCTCATCAATAACTGTCAATTCAGAAGCACGAGAAGTAATAACTAAGTTACCTTCGCCATTCGTTACGTGCTTAGCATTATGAAGTTTAATCGAACCTGTCGTTTTAACTTGAATGCTGTTGTCTGCTGCTGCCGTAGATGCCGCACCACCGATGTGGAACGTACGCATCGTTAGCTGTGTACCAGGTTCACCGATAGACTGAGCCGCAATAACACCGACTGCCTCACCTTGGTTTACCATGTGGCCACGAGCCAAGTCACGACCGTAACAGTTAGCACAACAACCGAAGTCAGCTTCACAGCTTACTACTGAACGTACTTTAATTTGGTCAACTGAGTTTTCTTCAACGATTTGACACTGCTTCTCATCAAGAAGCGTGTTACGTGGAAGAAGGATCTCATCTGTACCTGGTTTCAATACATCTTCAGCAACGACACGACCTAGAACACGTTCGTGTAGAGGTTCTTTAACATCACCACCTTCAATTAGAGGGATCATGGTTACACCTTCCAGTGTTCCACAGTCATCTAAATGAACAACTACATCTTGAGCAACGTCTACTAAACGACGAGTCAGGTAACCTGAGTTCGCTGTTTTAAGTGCTGTATCGGCAAGACCTTTACGCGCACCGTGCGTTGAGATGAAGTATTGGTTTACGTTTAGACCTTCACGGAAGTTCGCCGTGATCGGTGTTTCGATGATTGAACCATCTGGTTTCGCCATCAGACCACGCATACCAGCAAGCTGACGAATCTGAGCTGCAGAACCACGAGCACCTGAATCGGCCATCATGTAAACGCTGTTAAACGATTCTTGTTGCTCTTCTTCACCATCGCGGTTAAGCACAGTTTCTGAAGACAAGTTATCCATCATCTCTTTAGCAACTTGTTCGTTCGTTGCTGCCCAGATATCGATAACTTTGTTGTAACGTTCGCCCGCAGTTACAAGACCAGATTGGTACTGTTCTTGAATTTGCTTAACTTCTTCTTCTGCATCAGCAACTTTCGTGTACTTAGCATCAGGGATAACCATGTCATCGATACCAACAGACGCACCAGACAATGCTGCGTATGCGAAACCGGTGTACATGATTTGGTCAGCAAAGATTACGGTCTCTTTTGAACCAAGAGTACGGTACGCTTCGTTTAATAGGTTAGAGATTTGCTTCTTACCTAACTTCTGGTTAATGATGCTGTAAGGTAGACCTTCAGGAACGATCTGCCATAGCATTGCACGACCAACAGTCGTATCAACCAGTTTAGTTTCACGAGTTTCAATACCGTTTTCATCACGAAGAACTTCTGTGATTCGAACTTTAACGCGAGCATGTAGCTCTGCACAACCTGTACGGTATGCTTTCTCAGCTTCAGCAAAACCTTCAAGGTACATGCCTTCGCCTTTCGCGTTAATTCTGTCACGTGTCATGTAGTACAGACCTAATACAACATCCTGAGAAGGAACGATGATTGGGTCGCCTGATGCTGGCGACAGAATGTTATTCGTCGACATCATTAGGGTACGTGCTTCTAATTGAGCTTCCAGAGTTAGAGGTACGTGTACCGCCATCTGGTCACCATCGAAGTCGGCGTTATATGCCGCACACACTAGTGGGTGAAGCTGAATCGCTTTACCTTCGATTAGTACTGGTTCAAACGCTTGAATACCAAGACGGTGAAGTGTTGGTGCACGGTTAAGCAGTACTGGGTGTTCACGAATTACGTCATCTAGGATATCCCAAACGATCGCTTCTTCACGCTCTACCATTTTCTTAGCAGCTTTGATTGTCGTAGCAAGACCACGACCTTCTAATTTGCTGTAAATAAATGGTTTAAATAATTCAAGTGCCATCTTCTTAGGAAGACCACACTGATGTAGACGAAGGTATGGACCTACTGTAATTACAGAACGACCAGAGTAATCTACACGTTTACCAAGCAAGTTCTGACGGAAACGACCTTGTTTACCCTTGATCATATCAGCAAGAGATTTCAGAGGACGCTTGTTAGAACCTGTAATCGCACGACCACGACGACCGTTATCAAGCAGCGCATCCACAGACTCTTGCAGCATACGTTTTTCGTTACGTACAATGATGTCTGGTGCAGCTAGGTCTAAAAGACGCTTCAAACGGTTGTTACGGTTAATCACACGACGGTATAAGTCATTTAGATCAGACGTAGCAAAACGACCGCCATCTAGTGGTACTAGAGGACGAAGATCTGGCGGAAGTACTGGTAGAACAGTTAAGATCATCCACTCTGGGTTATTACCAGATTGAACGAATGCTTCTACAAGTTTCAAACGCTTAGTCAGCTTCTTACGTTTTGTTTCAGAGTTAGTTGTTTCTAGCTCTTCACGCATGTTCTCGATTTCAGCTTGCATGTCCATAGAACCAAGCAAGTCTTTAATCGCTTCCGCACCCATTTTAGCTGTGAATTCGTCACCGAACTCTTCAAGCTTATCAAGGTACTCTTCTTCTGAAAGAAGTTGGCTGCGCTCTAAGTCAGTCATACCTGGCTCTGTAACCACATATGATTCAAAGTAAAGTACACGTTCGATATCACGTAGAGGAATGTCCATTAACAAACCAATACGAGATGGAAGTGACTTAAGGAACCAGATGTGTGCAACAGGAGACGCAAGTTCAATGTGGCCCATACGGTCACGACGAACTTTAGTTTGCGTTACTTCTACGCCACATTTTTCACAGATAACACCACGGTGCTTCAGGCGCTTATATTTACCACATAAGCACTCGTAGTCTTTAACTGGGCCAAAGATACGTGCACAGAAAAGACCGTCACGTTCTGGCTTAAAGGTACGATAGTTGATTGTTTCTGGCTTTTTAACTTCACCAAAAGACCATGAACGAATTTGGTCAGGTGAAGCAAGACCGATTTTGATTGCATCAAATTCTTCAGTCTTATGTTGTGCTTTCAGAAACTTTAATAAGTCTTTCACATTCGGCTCCTGTAAGGAGAAAAAAGGCGCTCGGCGAGCGCCTTATATTCTACCGGACAATCTCAATGAGATTATTCTTCGTCTTCTAACTCGATGTTGATACCAAGTGAGCGGATCTCTTTCAACAATACGTTGAATGATTCTGGCATACCTGGTTCCATACGATGATCGCCATCTACGATGTTTTTATACATCTTAGTACGACCGTTCACGTCATCCGACTTAACTGTTAGCATTTCTTGTAGAGTATATGCAGCACCATATGCTTCAAGTGCCCATACTTCCATCTCACCGAAACGCTGACCACCGAACTGAGCTTTACCACCAAGTGGTTGCTGAGTTACAAGGCTGTAAGAGCCGGTAGAACGTGCGTGCATCTTGTCATCAACTAAGTGGTTTAGTTTTAGCATATACATGTAACCAACAGTTACAGGACGCTCAAACGCATCACCAGTACGACCATCAAACAGTTTCAACTGACCAGATTCTGGCAGATCAACAAGTTGTAATAGTTCTTTAATTGATGATTCTGGAGCACCATCAAAGATTGGTGTTGCGATTGGTAAACCACCGCGTAAGTTCTTAACTAATGTACGAACTTCGTCATCAGACAGTGCAGCGATGTCTACTTCTTGGCGAGTTTCACCAAGATCGTATACTTTTTGTAAGAAGTTACGGAACTTATGCAGTTCTTGTTGCTCTTTAAGCATTTGGTTAAGTTTATCACCAACACCTTTCGCAGCAAGACCCATATGAACTTCAAGAATTTGACCGATGTTCATACGAGAAGGTACACCCAGTGGGTTCAGTACGATATCTACTGGCTGACCTTTTTCATCATAAGGCATGTCTTCAACAGGGTTAATCTTAGAGATTACACCCTTGTTACCATGACGACCCGCCATCTTATCACCAGGCTGAATACGACGTTTTACCGCTAGGTAAACTTTAACGATTTTCAGTACGCCTGGAGCAAGATCATCACCTTGAGTGATCTTACGACGTTTAGTTTCGAATTTCTTATCGAACTCTGCTTTAAGTTCATCATATTGCTCAGCAAGCTGCTCAAGTTGATTTTGTTGTGATTCATCATCAAGCGTGATTTCTAACCACTGCTTACGATCCATCGCATCAAGCTTAACTTCAGAAGTACCTGCAAGTAGAAGTGTGCGAACACGTGCTAATAAGCCACCTTCAAGAATCTGGAATTCTTCAGTGATGTCTTTCTTAGCTTCTTTAAGCTGCATTTGTTCGATTTCTAGAGCACGTTTATCTTTTTCAACACCATCACGAGTAAATACTTGTACATCAATGATAGTACCTGAAACAGAGTTTGGTACACGTAGAGAAGAATCTTTAACATCAGATGCTTTTTCACCGAAGATAGCTCGTAGTAGCTTCTCTTCAGGAGTCAGTTGAGTTTCACCTTTAGGTGTTACTTTACCAACTAGGATGTCACCACCCTTAACTTCAGCACCAATGTAAACAATACCTGATTCATCAAGTTTAGACAGTGCAGCTTCACCTACGTTAGGGATATCTGCAGTGATCTCTTCTGAACCAAGTTTAGTATCACGAGCCACACAAGATAGTTCTTGAATATGGATTGTCGTGAAACGGTCTTCCTGAACTACACGCTCAGATACAAGGATTGAATCCTCGAAGTTATAACCATTCCAAGGCATAAACGCGATACGCATGTTCTGACCAAGTGCAAGCTCACCAAGATCCGTTGAAGGACCATCAGCAAGTACATCACCACGAGTTACAGGTTCACCAGGAAGTACTGTAGGACGTTGGTTGATACACGTATTTTGGTTAGAACGAGTGTATTTAGTTAAGTTGTAGATATCGATACCAGCTTCGCCAGGTACCAATTCTTCTTCGTTCACTTTAATAACGATACGAGAAGCATCTACTGACTGAACCATACCGCCACGTTTAGCAACAGCAGTTACACCTGAGTCAATTGCTACACAACGCTCAATACCAGTACCAACTAAAGGCTTATCAGCTCTTAATGTAGGAACAGCTTGACGTTGCATGTTCGCACCCATTAGGGCACGGTTCGCATCATCGTGTTCTAGGAACGGGATAAGCGATGCAGCTACAGATACAACTTGGTTTGTCGCGACATCCATATATTGGATGTGTTCACGTGGATGTAGGCCAGATTCACCTTTCTGACGAGCGATGATTAATTCATCAGCAAAAGTACCTTCTTCTGTTAACACGGCATTCGCCTGTGCAATAACAAAAGTACCTTCTTCAATCGCAGATAGGTAATCTACATCTTCAGTCACGATATTATCAACAACACGACGATATGGAGTCTCTAGGAAACCATATTCATTACATCGAGCATACGCTGATAATGAGTTAATTAGACCGATGTTTGGTCCTTCAGGTGTTTCGATTGGACATAGGCGACCGTAGTGAGTCGCGTGTACATCACGAACTTCGAAACCAGCACGCTCACGAGTTAGACCGCCAGGCCCTAAAGCAGAAATACGACGTTTGTGCGTAACTTCTGACAATGGGTTATTCTGATCCATAAACTGAGATAGCTGTGAAGAGCCAAAGAATTCTTTAACTGCAGCTGAAATCGGCTTAGCATTGATAAGATCTTGAGGCATAATTGCATCAAGGTCACCAAGACTTAAACGCTCACGAACAGCACGTTCTACACGAACTAAACCAACACGGAATTGGTTTTCTGCCATTTCGCCAACAGAACGAATACGACGGTTACCAAGGTGATCGATATCATCAACCTCGCCTTTACCGTTACGAATATCGATCAGTTTACGCATAACCTCGATGATATCTGTTTCATCAAGAATGCCAGCGCCTTCATCATTATCACGACCAATTGAGCTATTGAACTTCATACGACCAACAGTCGATAAGTCATAGCGATCTTCAGAGAAGAATAGGCTTTCAAATAATGATTCAGCAGCTTCTTTTGTTGGTGGCTCGCCTGGGCGCATCATACGATAAACTTCAACTAGTGCCGATAAACGGTCAACAGTTGAATCTGCACGTAATGTGTCAGAAATGTATGCACCATGATCAAGGTCATTCGTAAATAACACTTCGATCTTTTTATGGCCAGCTTGAGATAAATTAGCAAGATCTTCTAAGCTAAACTCTTGGTTAGCTGCGATAATGATCTCACCAGTGTCTTCATTCACATAATCGTGAGAAGCCACTTTACCTACGATATAATCTACTGGTACTTCGATATAATTTACTTCGTCTTTCGTCAATTGACGAATATGACGCGCAGTAATACGACGACCGGCTTCAACATAAACTTTGCCGTTCGATTCAATATCAAATGTTGCAGTCTCACCACGTAAACGCTCAGGAAGTAATTCCATCATTAGCGTTTGATCTTTCACTTCAAATACAACTTTATCGAAGAATAAATCTAAGATTTCTTCTGTTGTTTTACGAAGTGCACGTAAGATGATCGTTGCTGGTAATTTACGACGACGGTCGATACGTACGAATAAGTTATCCTTAGGATCAAATTCGAAATCTAACCATGAACCACGGTAAGGAATTACACGTGCGTTATAAAGAACTTTACCAGATGAATGGGTTTTACCCTTATCGCTGTCGAAGAAGACACCTGGGCTGCGGTGCAGCTGGGATACGATAACCCTTTCAGTACCATTGATTACAAAAGTACCGTTGTCTGTCATAAGCGGAATTTCGCCCATGTAGACTTCTTGTTCTTTAATGTCTTTTACCGTGCCTGCAGGTGCGTCTTTATCGTACACAACTAAACGTAATTTAACGCGTAGAGGTGCAGAATATGTAACACCGCGGATTTGACATTCTTTAACATCAAATTCTGGTTCACGGAGATTGTAGCTAACGTATTCTAGCTTAGAGTTGCCATTGTAGCTCTGAATTGGAAAAACAGAACGGAAAGCAGCCTCAAGACCGTATTGCCCTTCAGGATCTTGCTCGATAAACTTAGTAAAAGAATCAAGCTGGATCGATAGCAAGTATGGTATGTCCAACACTTGTGGACGCTTACCAAAATCCTTACGGATGCGCTTTTTCTCTGTATAAGAGTAAACCATGGGGTTCCTCAGCTCGCTGATAAGTGACCCGAACCGTCCGCCTTCGAAAGGTTGGGACAGTAACTAATAACACTGTTTTCTGTAGGACATAATCTCTGATTGAGACTATGTTTTTTGCTCGAATATAGGGGCTTTAAACAGTGTGAAATTACCCTATACCCTACAGCGCAAAAAGGCCAGTGGTTAATAAACCACCAGCCATTAGCCGCTAGGCTATGAAACTAAGTAATAATTACTTGATTTCAACAGTTGCACCAGCTTCTTCAAGCTGTGCTTTAAGGCCTTCAGCTTCAGCTTTGTCAACGCCTTCTTTAAGTGCAGCAGGAGCAGAATCAACTAGACCCTTAGCTTCTTTCAGGCCAAGACCTGTAGCGCCACGTACTGCTTTGATTACAGAAACTTTGTTTCCGCCAATGGCAGTTAGGATAACATCAAATTCAGTTTGCTCTTCAGCAGCTTCAGCAGCAGCGCCACCAGCAACTACTGCAGCAGCAGCAGTAACACCGAATTTTTCTTCCATAGCTTCGATAAGCTCAACAACTTGCATTACAGACATTTCTGCAACTGCGTCTAGGATTTGCTCGTTAGTAATAGACATAACAATTCTCTTTTAAGTCAACAATAATTTATTTTGTAATCAAATAAAGCAGGGCTTATGCCTCAGCTTCTTCTTTTTGATCACGAACAGCAGCGATAGTACGTACCAGTTTACCAGCAGAAGCTTCTTTCATGCACATCATTAGGCGTGCAATTGCTTCGTCGTAAGTTGGTAGTGTCGCTAGTACATCAGCATCAGTAACTGCGCCTTCAAATGCAGCAGCTTTAATCTCGAAGTTTTTATTCTCTTTAGCAAAGTCTTTAAAAAGACGTGCTGCAGCACCTGGGTGCTCGTTAGAGAATGCAAGTAGAGATGGACCAGTAAATGTGTCTTGTAGACACTCATACTGAGTACCTTCTACTGCACGACGTGCTAGTGTGTTACGAACAACTCTCATGTAAACACCCGCTTCACGCGCTTGTTTACGTAGAGAAGTCATCGCGCCAACAGTAACGCCACGAGAGTCAGCTACAACTGCAGAAAGTGCACCACTGGCTGCTTCGTTGACTTCAGCAACAATTGCTTTTTTGTCTTGAAGATTTAAAGCCATTTGGATTAACCTCTGGTTGTGATTACACCACTCACTACAAAAACTGTAGGAGAGTAATTACGATGCATTCACAGAAAACTAATTTCGAAAAATTAGCCTTTAGTTCGGCACCGTCTACGCAGGTTTTATTAAGCCCTTTCGAGCGCCTACGGTCTTGGACGGAGACTATTTAATCAAAAATCAAACAGCCCCAACCATAAATTTGATAGGCGCAAAATTATACACAAATTTTGCGGCTTTGCAAATTACTTTGTTGTTGTCTCTAAAGTAGATTGATCTAGAGAAACACCAGCACCCATTGTAGTTGAGATGCTTACCTTCTTCAGGAAAACACCTTTAGCTGAAGTAGGTTTTGCTTTTTTCAGTGCAACTAGAAGAGATTCTAAGTTCTCTTTAAGTTGAGCGCCATCAAAGTCCACTTTACCGATAGTAGTGTGGATGATGCCGTTTTTGTCGTTACGGTAACGAACCTGACCAGCTTTAGCATTTTTAACTGCTTGAGCAACGTTAGGAGTTACAGTACCAACTTTAGGGTTTGGCATAAGACCGCGAGGACCTAGGATTGTACCTAGTTGACCAACAACGCGCATTGCATCTGGAGAAGCAACAACAACGTCAAAGTTCATTTCGCCTTTCTTAACTAGCTCAGCAAGATCTTCCATGCCTACTAGATCAGCGCCTGCTTCTTTAGCAGCTTCTGCGTTTGCACCTTGAGTGAACACAGCAACACGAACATTACGACCAGTACCGTGTGGTAGTACAGTTGCACCACGTACGTTTTGGTCTGATTTACGTGCATCAATGCCAAGGTTAACAGCAACGTCAACGCTTTCATTGAAGTTAGCTGTTGCTAATTCTTTAAGAAGAGCAATTGCTTCGTTGATTTCGTAGTCTTTAGTAACTTCCACTTTTTCGCGGATATTACGCATACGCTTAGTAAGTTTAGTCATAATCTTAACCCTCTACCACTAGGCCCATAGAACGAGCAGTACCAGCAATTGAACGCTTCATAGCTTCAATGTCAGCACCAGTCATGTCCGCAGCTTTAGTTTCTGCGATCTCTTGTATTTGAGCGTCTGTAACAGTACCAACTTTCTCACTGTTTGGACGACCAGAACCAGACTTAACGCCTGCAGCTTTCTTAAGAAGAACTGCTGCTGGTGGAGTCTTAGTAATGAACGTAAAAGAACGGTCGCTGTATACAGAGATAACTACTGGAGTAGGTAGACCTTTCTCAACAGATTCTGTTCTTGCGTTAAACGCTTTACAGAATTCCATGATATTTACACCGTGTTGACCTAGAGCAGGACCAACTGGTGGACTTGGGTTCGCCATACCTGCTGCAACTTGCAGTTTGATATAAGCTTCAACTTTCTTAGCCATGATATTTCCTAAATTTTGGGTTCAAACGCTATCCAACTGGATCAGCTCCCCGTTAACAAAAACGCGCGAAATTATAATAATAATTCGCGCTTTTTACAATAGCTTTGCTGATTTTTCGATCAGTTTTTTTCTACTTGGCTAAACTCTAGTTCAACTGGAGTTGCACGGCCAAAGATAGAAACTGATACTTTGATGCGACTTTTTTCGTAATCAACATTTTCAACAGTTCCGTTAAAGTCAGCAAATGGTCCTTCAGTAACACGAACCACTTCACCAGCTTCAAATAACGTTTTAGGGCGAGGTGCTTCACTCGCTTGTTGAAGACGATTTAAAATTGCATCAGCTTCTTTATCAGTAATTGGAGCTGGGCGATCTGAAGTACCACCAATGAACCCCATAACACGTGGAATACTACGTACTAAGTGCCATGATTCATCATTCATGATCATTTGCACTAACACGTAACCAGGGAAAAATTTACGTTCGCTTTTACGACGTTGACCGGCACGCATTTCTACCACTTCTTCAGTTGGTACAAGTACTTCGCCAAATAACTCTTCCATGTTATGAATTTTAATATGTTCGCGTAACGATTGTGATACACGACCTTCAAACCCTGAAAAGGCTTGAACTACATACCAACGTTTCTTTGGAGCTTCACTCATGATCACTTATCCTCAAACACCTGTGATTAAGCCAATTAGTCTAACCATAATACCATCAATACCCCATAAAATAAGAGCCATTACGATACATACAGCAAGAACAATGAAAGTTGTTTGTGTTGTTTCTTGGCGTGTAGGCCAAACAACTTTACGTACTTCCATTCTTGATTCGCGAGCAAATGCAATTGCAGTTTGACCTTTTGCTGTGAAGGCAGCAATACCACCAGCAGCAGCAATCAATGCAACTACACCGGCAGCTCGAATAACAACAGATAAATCAGCTAGTAAATAATTACCAATAACCGCAGCAGAAAGTAGAACTAAAACTAGTAACCACTTTATTGTATCAACTGCGCCTGAAGTTTCTGTCGTCTCAGTATTTGTTTTCATAAACCAACCTGTGACATAACTAAAATCATTTTCCATCATTAGACAGAAATTCAAAAACAAGAGTAAATATACCCTACTCTCTTCATCCTATAAACCAGCGATTTGCTAATTTATCTGCGCTGTACTCTGCATTTTCTTAAAAAATCAAGGTGCAGATAAAACAACACACAATACAACGCAGAAAAAGGGCATCAAATGATGCCCTTTTTGCTAGTACTTAGTCAAATCTTAAGCGAAGATTTTAGCAACAACACCAGCACCAACTGTACGGCCACCTTCACGGATTGCGAAGCGTAGACCTTCGTCCATTGCGATTGGGGCAATTAGCTCAACCGTCATTTGAACGTTATCACCAGGCATTACCATTTCAACACCTTCAGGAAGTGTGATATCACCAGTTACATCCGTTGTACGGAAGTAGAACTGTGGACGGTAGCCTTTGAAGAAAGGAGTATGACGGCCGCCTTCATCTTTAGAAAGAACGTATACTTCTGACTCAAATTTAGTGTGTGGGTTGATTGAACCTTTAGCAGCAAGTACTTGGCCACGTTCAACGTCATCACGCTTAGTACCACGTAGAAGTGCACCAACGTTCTCACCAGCACGACCTTCGTCAAGCAGTTTACGGAACATTTCAACACCAGTACATGTAGAAACTGTAGTTTCTTTGATACCAATGATTTCTACTTCGTCGCCTACACGTAGGATACCACGTTCGATACGACCAGTAACAACAGTACCACGACCTTGAATTGAGAATACATCTTCAATAGGAAGTAGGAAAGGCATGTCTACAGCACGCTCTGGAAGAGGGATGTATGTATCTAGAGCTTCTGCAAGCTCAATGATTTTAGCTTCCCACTGTTCTTCGCCGTTTAGAGCGCCAAGAGCTGAACCTTGGATTACTGGTAAATCATCACCTGGGTAATCGTATTCAGAAAGAAGTTCACGAACTTCCATTTCTACTAGCTCAAGAAGTTCTTCATCATCAACCATGTCACATTTGTTCATGAACACAACGATGAAAGGAATACCAACTTGACGACCAAGTAGGATGTGCTCACGTGTTTGTGGCATAGGACCATCAGTTGCAGCAACAACTAGGATACCACCATCCATTTGAGCAGCACCAGTGATCATGTTTTTAACATAATCGGCGTGTCCAGGACAGTCAACGTGTGCATAGTGACGTGCAGGAGTATCGTACTCAACGTGAGAAGTTGAGATTGTGATACCACGCTCGCGCTCTTCAGGAGCGTTATCGATTGATGCGAAATCTTTAGCAACACCACCGTACACTTTTGCAAGTGTAGTACAGATAGCAGCAGTTAGAGTTGTTTTACCGTGGTCAACGTGGCCGATAGTACCAACGTTTACGTGCGGTTTCGTACGTTCAAATTTTTCTTTAGACATGGATAGTCCCTCTAGGTACGGCTATTGGTGGCTTTATATGGCCACGTAACCAATAAAAATATATTTGAAGTTATAAAGGATAAATAGAGAAGATGGAGCGTGCAGCGGGAATCGAACCCGCATCATCAGCTTGGAAGGCTGAGGTAATAGCCATTATACGATGCACGCAATGTAACTCGACAGAGCTATTTTACCTTGAATATGGTGGAGGGGGACGGATTCGAACCATCGAAGCTTTCGCGGCAGATTTACAGTCTGCTCCCTTTGGCCACTCGGGAACCCCTCCAAATTTTTATTTCTTTATATTAAACATAAAAAGAAATGGTGCCGACTACCGGAGTCGAACTGGTGACCTACTGATTACAAGTCAGTTGCTCTACCTACTGAGCTAAGTCGGCACAATTGGTGCGCATTCTAGTTAATATGGAAATATCATGCAACCGAAAAATCAAATAAAATGCCTTTTTTTACATTAACTAGAATAAATAAG
>SAMEA5043648__coassemble_90_pt1 | contig 14820 bp, 10 predicted proteins | sample SAMEA5043648__metabat2_low_PE_006 | metagenome-assembled genome bin SAMEA5043648 (sample SAMEA5043648) | Gadus morhua
TGGTGCCGTTGGCGAAGCAATCATAAATGTATTACAAGAGCGCAAGTTTCCTGTACGTAATTTATATCTTCTAGCTTCAGAGCGCAGTGAAGGCAAAACAGTTCGTTTTAATGGTAAAACATTAACGGTTGAAAACGTAGAAGAGTTTGATTGGAGTCAAGTGCAGTTAGGTCTATTTTCTGCTGGTAGCGAATTGTCTGCTAAGTGGGCACCTATTGCGGCTGAATCTGGTGTTGTTGTTATCGATAACACATCACACTTCCGTTACGATCAGGACATCCCATTAGTGATTCCTGAAGTGAATCCAGAAGCATTAGCTGATTTCCGTAACCGTAACATTATTGCGAACCCTAATTGTTCAACGATTCAAATGTTAGTGGCATTGAAACCAATTCACGATGCTGTTGGTATTGATCGTATCAACGTATCTACGTATCAGTCAGTATCTGGTTCAGGTAAAGCGGGTATTGATGAGCTTGCAGGCCAAACTGCAAAACTACTCAATGGACTGCCTGCAGAAAATAAAGCATACGATAAGCAAATTGCATTTAACTGTTTGCCTCATATTGATGAGTTTATGGATAATGGCTACACCAAAGAAGAAATGAAAATGGTGTGGGAAACGCAAAAAATCTTTGCAGATGAGAGCATCACAGTGAATGCAACGTGTGTGCGTGTTCCTGTTTTTTATGGCCATGCTGAATCTGTTCATGTTGAAACTCGTGCACCAATTGATGCAGAAGAAGCGACTCGCCTACTTGAAGAAACCGATGGTATTGAAGTATTCCATGGTAATGATTACCCAACACAAGTAAGTGATGCAACTGGCAAAGATCATGTAATGGTTGCTCGTATTCGTGCTGACATTAGTCACCCTATGGGACTAAATATGTGGGTAGTTGCTGATAATGTACGTAAAGGTGCGGCAACAAATGCGGTTCAAATTGCAGAAGTATTAATTCGTGACTATTACTAATCGTCGCTATTAATTTAATGATGAAAGAGTATCTTATTCATTGATTGGTAAGTTTATTTTTCTTTCTAAAAAAGCCTTAGTGAAAACTAGGGCTTTTTTCTTCCATAAACCACACAGTTTTTGCTTAAAAATTACAGTTTTCTGATTATTATCCGATATAGTTACACCGGTATTGTTTTTTCATCTTATTAAGAGGCATCTCTAGTGTCTGACGCATCTAAAAAATTCTTTAAAACGTTAACACCTTTAGCGTTATTCGTTGCATCTCAGTGTTCGGTTGCGAATGCTGCAAGTACAATTCAAATTGTTGGCCCTGATGGGAAAGATCAAACGATCAGTTCGCAGGTGGTTGATCCTACGTCATCAATCAGAACGTCGACAGTCACGACTTCTGCTTCTGTGGCTAAAGCACCGACGGGAACTAAAATTTATGGTCCAACGGGTGAAAATGAAACCCTCTGGTCTATTGCAAGTCGTGTTAATCCATCAACGACGACATCGGTACAGCAAACCTTACTTGCTATTTATCGTCTAAACCCACAAGCCTTTGAAAATAACAATATTCATGGTTTAGAGCCCAAAAGCCGTTTACGTCTACCAACGCTAGAACAAGTTCGTCGTGAAAATACGGATGATGCGAAGCAATTACTTGCCGCACATAAAAAGAAACAAACGGCACAGAAAAAAGCAGAAACTCGATCGTCGGTCGCTCCTAAAGCATCCACAGAACCTAAAGTAGATGTAAAACCAAAACTAGAGAAACCAACGTTTACTGAGAAAAAAACCGCAGTAGAAAAAACAGTAGCACCAATAATGGCAGAAAAAACAGCTGGCCTTGGTGAGTTAAAAACAGAACTTGCAACAACAGAGCAAGAGTTCTCAGCGTTACAAGAAAATAATCATCAATTACGTGTGCGATTAGCTGAAGTTCAAAATGAAGTTGATAATTTAAAAAATGAGCTAGGCAATGAAGATCGTATTCGTAATGAAGTTGAGAAATTCATTACTGAGCAAAAACAACTTGCCGTTTCTGAGAAAAAAGCAGAACCAAGTTCAATGGATAAATTGGCATCAAGCCCTGGTTTAATCGCATTACTTGCGTTAATTCCTGGTGCGTTAATCGCAGGCCTTATTGCTTTCTTCTTATCACGTCGTAAGAAAGAAGAGGAAGAAGAAGCAGAAGAGAATACGCAAACCGATCTACCGTCAGCTCTGATTATGCCTGATGACCATTTTAATATGGATGATGATATTCCAGAGATCAGCTTAGATGATGACGATGATATCTTAGGCGATCTAGATAATGATGAGTTTTTATTCGGTGACGATACGAACACGGATTCTAACGATGATTTGTTCGCTGAGTTTGAAAATGAAAACACAGATTCTCTTGATGACCCGTTTGCATCGTTAGACGATGAAGACGATTTAGATTCATTATTATCAAAAGGAGATTCGGAGTTAAGTGATTTAGATGATCTTGATAGTTTAGATGATTTGGATGACGATCTTGATATGTCAGGCAGCGCATTAACTGTTGATGCAGAAGAAAAGGCGCTTGGCTTAGAAGAAATGGAAAAAGCCCTAAACGACTTTGATAGTGACTTATTCTCTGAAAGTGATCTAGAAGCGGAGGATGATGATTTTGACTTATCATTAATTGATGATTCTGATCTATCGGCTGTAGATAAAAAATCACCAGAACTTGAAGGCAATGAAGATCTTGACGGTGGCGAATTAGACCAATCGATGCTAGATGATCTTTTCTCATCAATGGATACTGAAGAAGATGAAGAATCTGTCTTAGACCAAGGTTGGGATTTGGATGAAAAAGAAGAAACTAAAATTGTTTCTGAACCAGAAAAAAGCGGTTTAGAAGAAGACGTAGATTTCGAATCATTATTAGGTGATATAGCTGATACTGAAGACGACAGTATTGATTTTAATCTTGATGATGACACCGAAGTATTGAATAACATACTTCCTGAACAAAATGAAAAAGCGGATACAAGCCTAAATTTTGAAGATGACAGCACGGCATTGCTAGATGAAATGCTCGCTGAAGCAGATGACGACGACATTAACTTAGACATTGATGATGATAACACGTCGTTATTAGATGAAATGTTAGCTGAATCAAATGATGATGACGATGATTTAGAGCTTGATGATAATAGCACTGCATTATTAGATGAATTACTTGAAGAGTCAGATCACGATAGTACCGATCTTGATGATATTGAAATAGATGAAGACAGTACGGCGCTTTTAGATGAATTATTAGCTGGCGATGATAATGATGATTCTACGTTTGAATTAGATGAAAACAGTACCGATTTATTAGATGAACTAATCGGTGACGATTCTGATGAGGAAGAAGCTCTGGGAAAGAGTGGCGATGATGCTGAAGAAGGTGTAACAGTATCAGAGACGCTTTCTGAAGAAACACCGAGAGATGAAGATTGGTTAGTTGAAAGCGATGATGAAGAGGATGATATTTCTTTATTTGAACCAGAAACCGCTGTTGAGACTGAAGCGTTTGATATCGATGAAGAAGAATTACCGCTAGAATCTGAAATGCCAGCAGATAACGTGCTTGAAGATGACGTTATTGAAACGTTGAATACAGATGCTGAAGAGCATGATGACGTTGAACTTGCAGAAGAGGCAGAATCAGCTTCGCAAGAGAATGACGAACTTGACGCGTTTGATATTGATGAAGAAGAGTTACCTCTAGAATCTGAAATGCCAGCAGATAATGTGCTTGAAGATGACGTTATTGAAACGTTGAATACAGATGCTGAAGAGCATGATGACGTTGAACTTGCAGAAGAGGCAGAATCAGATTCGCAAGAGAATGACGAACTTGACGCGTTTGATATTGATGACGAAGAGTTACTTCTAGAGTCAGAAATGCCAACAGATAGCGAAGACCTCAACGAAAGTGCTATTAGTGATCTTCTTTCTGAACAAGAAGAACAAGAATCATTATTTGATGAGATTAATGTTGATGATGAACTTCTTTTAGATAACGAAGAACGTCCACAAGAGCAAGAGGTATCTTCTCAATTAGAAGAAACAGAGACGGCTACTGAAGAAGATGAGACGTTATCGGAACTTGATGATTTATTGGCTGATTTTGATACTGATGTAGAGATAAGTGATGAGGAAGCTGGCATTGAAACGCCAGAAATCGAAGAGCTTGTTACTGATGAAGAATCAGAGATGCCATTATCTGACATGATTTCTGAAGATGAGAACGAAGACGAAAGTGATTTTTCATTGGATGATTTTGTTGCATCAAACGCAACTGACTTTACTGATGATTCACGTGAGCATGATACTGAGTTATCTGAAGCGAATAATGAAGAAGATATACTGCCTTTAGTTGATGATATAGAGAAAGAAGATCATCAATTTGATGGTTTATCAATTGAAGATGCTTTAGCTGCACTTGAAGAAGAAGATGATCTTCAAGTGACTCCTTTAACGGATGAGACGGCGGCACCTTTTAATTTTTCATCGCAAGTATCTGATGAAGAAAAAGAAGCATTAACGCATGTTGATAGTGCCGGTTTAGATATTGATAGTATGTTAGAAGATGGAGGAAGCGACTGGAGTGGTTTCTCTCTTGATGACACATCGAATGTTGACGACGCATTAGAAGATGAAGATTGGTCAGAGCAACCAAATTTAGAAAATACGCCTAATAGGGCGGATCAATTCCTAAGCATTGATGCTTTGATCGCTGAAGCTGAAAGCGGTGAAAGAACGGACATTGATGATGAAGAGTTAAACCTTGATGTTGGTTTGGATGAATTCCCTGATGTTCTAGGAAATGTAGAAGCTCATGATGTCGATATAAATAGTGATGCTCATAGTAAGCTAGACTTAGCGAAAGCTTACATTGAAATGTCCGATGATAAAGGCGCACTTGAATTATTAGAAGAGGTATTACGTTGTGATGATCCTCTGCTTAAAGTGGAAGCTGAGAAGTTGATGAAGCAACTCGATTAACTTTTACATCAACAATCTTAAAAAGGCGGTGGCAGTGAGCTCCGCCTTTTTTTATAATGGCGTATAACTGAATAAAAAGAATTGAAATCATGCGAATAGCTTTATGTATTGAGTACGATGGTGCCAGTTACCACGGTTGGCAGTCCCAAAAAGACGTAACAAGTGTTCAAGAAGAATTAGAAAAAGCCTTAATGGTCGTTGCTAATGAACCGATTGAGGTTATGTGTGCAGGTCGAACGGATGCTGGCGTACATGGAACAGGTCAAGTAGTACATTTTGATACAAATAGCGTGCGTAAATTGCCAGTGTGGATGGTAGGGGTGAATGCTAACCTACCAAAAAATATTGCGGTTCGTTGGGTTAAAGAAGTAAACGAAGATTTTCATGCTCGTTTTACTGCTACCGCGCGACGTTATCGTTATATTATTTTTAATAATCGTCAACGCCCAGCCATTTTTAGTCATGGTGTTAGTCATTATCATGAAACACTTGATGCTGATTTAATGCATGAAGCTGGCCAGTATCTACTGGGAGAGAATGATTTTACGTCTTTTAGAGCGGTTCGCTGTCAGTCACGTACCCCTTGGCGTAATTTAATACACTTAAAAGTAACGCGTCATGGCGATTTTATTGTTATTGATATTAAAGCGAATGCCTTTGTTCATCATATGGTCCGAAACATTACAGGTAGCCTAATCGAAGTGGGCAGAGGCAAGCAAAAACCTGAGTGGGTACAGTGGTTACTAGAAGCGAAAGACCGTAAATTAGCGGGAGCAACAGCTAAAGCTGAAGGTTTATATCTTATTGATGTTGATTACCCTAAAGAATGGGATTTACCTAGAGTACCGTTAGGACCTTTGTTTTTACCAGATAATTGATCAAATTAATGATAAAGATTAAAACTTAAAATAGTGTAAAAAGTAGATGTGGATTCAATATTGAAAATAGGTACAACCAGTTTTTTATCTACACTGGCTATTATTTATGGTTTAATCTATTTAATTGATTTTATTTCTCTTGCGATGGTGCGAGAGATCACTAATAGAAAGGTCGTCCATGAGTTGGCTTGAAAAGATTTTTAATACAAGCAATATTGTTAGTTCACGTAAAGCATCGATCCCTGAAGGGGTTTGGACGAAATGTACGTCATGTGAACAAGTGCTTTATTCAGCAGAGCTAGAGCGTAATCTAGAAGTATGCCCAAAATGTGATCATCACATGCGTATGAAAGCTCGTAAGCGCCTAGAAACATTTTTAGATGCGGAAGGTCGTGTTGAGCTTGGTCAAGAATTTGAACCAAAAGATCTTTTAAAATTTAAAGATTCAAAGCGCTATAAAGATCGTATTTCAGCAGCACAAAAATCAAGTAATGAAACCGATGCGCTTATCGTAATGCAAGGCACATTGTTAGAATTGCCTATCGTTGCTTGTGCATTTGAATTCTCCTTCATGGGGGGGTCTATGGGTTCAGTTGTTGGCGCTCGCTTTGTTAAAGCGGTTGATGCCGCGATTGAAAACAACTGTCCATTAGTGTGTTTCTCTGCAAGTGGCGGTGCTCGTATGCAAGAGGCGCTTATGTCTCTAATGCAAATGGCAAAAACAAGTGCGGCACTGGCTCGTTTATCTCGTAAGGGCCTACCATTCTTCTCTGTATTAACTGACCCTACAATGGGCGGTGTTTCTGCAAGTTTAGCAATGCTGGGTGATATTAATATCGGTGAACCTAAAGCATTAATTGGCTTTGCTGGTCGTCGTGTTATTGAGCAAACAGTACGTGAAGATTTACCTGAAGGTTTCCAACGCAGTGAATTTTTATTAGAGCACGGTGCTATCGATATGATTGTTGACCGTCGTGAAATGCGTCAACGTATTGGTGGTTTGATGGCTAAAATGACAAACCAAGCATCACCATTAGTTGTTCCCGTTGATGGTTCTGTAAAAAATTAAATCAAATGTAAATTGTCTTAGGGGGTTATTTCTTTCTTTAAATAAGTACCTTAAGTCAATATACTGTAACTACGTTCCGTCAGTGAAGTAGTTGAACAATGACAACATTTGATTCTCCGACAGCCACATCTGATTTATCAGTGTGGCTTCGTTATTTAGAAAGTATTCATACTAGTGCGATTGATTTAGGCCTTGACCGTGTTCAGCGTGTCGCACAGAGAGCAAAATTGACAAAACCTGCCCCTACAGTGATTACTGTTGCGGGAACCAATGGTAAAGGATCTACCTGTGCGTTAATGGAATCTATTTTACTCAATGCAGGTTACCGTGTTGGTGTTTATAGTTCCCCTCATCTTATTCGTTACAATGAACGTATTCGTATCAATGGTAACGATCTATCTGATTCGCTTATCTCTCAATCTTTTGCTGCTATTGAAGCGTGGCGTAAAGACACACCATTAAGCCTTTTTGAATTTGGTACCTTAGCTGCGTTATGGGCTTTTAAAGCGCATCAAGTGGATGTGCTATTGCTTGAAGTCGGTCTTGGTGGCCGTTTAGATGCAACCAATGTTGTTGATCATGATGTGTCTATTATCACAAGTTTAGCGGTTGATCATGTTGATTGGCTTGGTGATGATATTAATGTGATTGGTTTTGAAAAAGCGGGGATATTCCGTTCAGACAAACCCGCAATATGTGGTCAACCTAATCCACCATCGAGCGTTGCTGCCCATGCAGATGATATTAATGCAGATTTGCATCAAGTAGGATATCAATTTACTTATAAGGTAAATGAAGACAATAAAACATGGTCTTGGCAGAGTGGGGCATTTGACTTAACGGGTCTTCCTCTACCTAAATTACCGCTTGCTAATGCGGCAACGGCAATAATGGCGCTTGGCTGTGCTGATTTAGAATTAACGGATGTTAATATTGTCGAAGGGTTGAAAGCCGCAAGTTTACCGGGTCGTATGCAAATACTAACCCGTGATGAAGAGAGTATTGAGCCACTTATTCTTTTAGATGTCGCACATAATCCACATTCTGCTCATTATCTAGTACAACAAGTAAGACTGCGTTACCCAAATAAGAAAATTCATGCAGTAGTTGGTATGCTACATGATAAAGACATTGAATCGACAGTGAATGAGTTCACGGGTGTTGTTGATGTTTGGTATCCTGCTTCTCTTTCTGGGCCCCGTGCCGCGAAAGCAAGTGAACTTGTTGCATTTATAGAGCAAGAAACAACAGAATACAGTTCACCAGTTGAGGCATTTAAAGTTGCACTTCAACACGCTGGTGATGATGAATTAATTTTAGTTTTTGGTTCTTTCCATACGGTTGGTGAAGTATGGAATTACTGGAAACAAGGATCGTGAGGTACATGAGTGTCTAGTCCATTTCAACGACGTTTAGTTGGCACCATTATTTTGGTTGCTATTGGAGTTATTGTATTACCCGACTTATTTGATGGTAAGAAAAAATCGTATCAAGAAGAGTTTGCGAGTATTCCAATTAAACCTGAATTGTCTAAAGATGTAGAGCAATTCGCAATACAAGAACCGATTGATTTTGATGCAGAACTTCCAGGAGAACCTGTTGAAGTGACTGTTGGTAGTTCGCCGACAGAACCGGAGAAAGAAGTCCTAACCATTGTTACAAAACCCGCGTCGATTGAGGCAGAAAAAACACCTAAAATTGATTATGCTAAAAGTGCATGGGTTATCCAACTCGGTGTTTTCCGAAATGCGGATAACGCAAAAAACTTGGCTTTGAAGTTAAGAAAACAAGGTTTCCAAGCGCATACTTTTCCTAAAAATCCTAAAGAAGGCGATTTAGTTAGAGTGGCAGTAGGCCCTGATGTGTCAAAACCCGATCTAGAGAAACAGCTACCTAAACTAAAAGAAATTACGGGACTAAATGGTCAATTGCTTAAATTTGCACCACTAAACCCATAAGAAAACGTTTGCGTCGCGGATTTTTCTGTTAAAATGCGCAGCAACAGAGAAAATATATATTATGATTTGGATCGATTTTGTCATTTTAGGCGTGATTAGCCTATCTGCTTTTATCAGTTTGATTAGAGGTTTTGTAAAAGAGGCCTTGTCATTGGTTATTTGGTTTGGTGCTTTCTTTGTTGCGAGCAACTTTTATCCAAAACTGGCGGCATATTTTACAAATATCCATGATGAAATGGTCAGAAACGGCAGTGCAATAGCCGCCTTATTTGTGGCCACCTTGATTGTCGGTGCTGTGGTTAACTATGTGGTTGCCCAGTTGGTACAGAAAACAGGGCTGTCTGGAACAGATCGAGTGTTAGGTGTCGTTTTCGGTGGATTAAGAGGGGTGCTAATTATAGCGGCTGTTCTGTTTTTTATTGATGCTTTTACCTCATTGTCAGATTCGGAGTGGTGGAAGCAATCTCAATTGATACCGCAATTCTCGGTAGTAATTGAATGGTTCTTTGATTACTTAAAAGATACATCAAGTTTTCTTCCTGGTGCTAAATAGCGCCAGTTTTTTATCAAATAAAGGACTCTAGGACATGTGCGGTATTGTTGGAATCGTAGGCGCAACACCTGTAAACCAGTCAATCTATGACGCTTTGACTGTGTTACAACATCGTGGCCAAGACGCTGCTGGTATTATTACCGTAGAAAGCAATCGTTTCCGTCTAAGAAAGGCGAACGGCTTGGTTAAGGATGTATTTGAAACAAAACATATGCAACGCCTACAAGGTAATGTAGGTATTGGTCATGTTCGTTACCCTACTGCGGGTAGTTCAAGTGCTTCTGAAGCTCAACCTTTCTATGTGAATTCACCTTTCGGGATCACATTAGCGCACAATGGTAATCTAACCAATGCGAATGAAATCCGTGAGACCTTATTTGAACAAGAACGTCGTCATGTTAATACAACGTCAGATTCAGAAGTATTATTAAATATTTTTGCTCATCATCTTGATTCAACCACTCATTACCCTCTTACTGCTGATGACATTTTTAAAACCGTCGCTAACGTGCATGAGCAAATTCGTGGTGCGTATGCGGTAACTGCAATGATCATCGGGCATGGTATGGTTGCATTCCGTGATCCAAATGGCATTCGTCCTTTGTGTTTAGGGAAGCGTGACGTTGAAGGTCGTACCGAGTACATGGTTGCGTCTGAATCTGTTGCTTTGGATGCGGTTGGTTTTGATTTTGTTCGTGATGTCGCTCCTGGCGAAGCCATTTATGCGCCATTTGAAGGCGGATTGTATACACAACAATGTGCGCACGATCCAAAGCTGAATCCATGCATTTTCGAGTTTGTGTATTTTGCTCGTCCAGATTCTTTTATTGATAAAATTTCGGTCTATAGCGCACGTCTTGAAATGGGCAAACGCTTAGGTGATAAAATTAAACGTGAGTGGGATGATCTCGACATTGATGTGGTTATTCCGATCCCTGAAACATCGTGTGATATTGCACTAGAAATCGCTCAAATTATTAATAAACCATACCGCCAGGGGTTTGTGAAAAACCGTTATGTTGGTCGTACGTTTATTATGCCAGGTCAGCAAGAACGTAAAAAATCAGTACGTCGAAAATTGAATGCAATCCGTTCTGAATTTAAAGATAAAAATGTACTGCTAGTCGACGATTCAATTGTTCGTGGCACAACATCAGAACAAATTATCCAAATGGCTCGTGATTCGGGTGCTAAAAATGTTTACATGGTGTCAGCAGCACCTGAGATTCGTTTCCCTAACGTATACGGTATTGATATGCCGAGTGCAAACGAGTTGATTGCTCATGGTCGTGAAGTCGATGAAATCTGCCAGAAAATTGGTGCAGATGCATTAATTTTCCAAGATTTATCTGATTTAGTTGATGCGGTTGGTTGTGGTAACCGAGAAGTTGAACAATTTGAAACATCGGTATTTAATGCACACTATGTTACCGGTGATGTAGATCAAAACTACCTAGAGTACCTCGAAAGTTTACGCGGTGATGATGCTAAGCAAGAAAGCGAAGCTCAAGATGTGGCAAGTTTAGATATTTACAATGAAGGCGTTTAAATTCGTTTAGCAATGAGCGTATTTTAATTACGTTACGCCTATAAAGTTAAAAAAGCCTGTGATGTATTCACAGGCTTTTTTGTTATTTTGGAATATGATTACTAACAAAATCAATGAATAATCGTACTTTTTCAGGCTGATGATCTTTGTAGTTATAGATCATGTAAATGTCTCTAGGGTTGGCTGACCAATCTTTTAATACGCGAACTAATGAACCGTCTTCAAGGTACTTACTGATCATAATATCAGGCATTAACGTAATGCCTAAGCCATCAGAACAAGCCATGCGAATAACATTAAGCTCACTGGCTTCAAAACGACCCGCATCAGTAATCGTTACAGATTCACCCTCAATGTTAGTTAAGCGCCAGCGCATTAATGGGTGGCCTTTCAATAAGCTGTGATCATGCAATTCTTGAGCATGAGTCGGTTCAGAACGTTGCTCTAAGTAAATAGGGCTAGCGACTAAAATATCTTCTAATGAACCAATTTGGCGAGCAATAAGAGATGAGTCACGTTGTTTTCCAACTCTGAAAATAATGTCCCAATCCGTTGGGTCTAGCTGCTCAGGTTGGTTGCTCATGGTTAGGTTGATATTAATATTAGGATAAATCAGCATAAATTGATTTAAAATAGGCTGTATCATGCGTTTTGTTAAATTAGAGGGAGCCGCAATATTAAGTTTCCCAGCGGCACCACGACACTCTTCACTCAAATATTCACTGATATTTACTAAGTTAGACAGAATTGGAGAACATTCGTCATAAAATTTTTGACCAGATTCGGTGAGAGACAGTTTTCTTGCATGGCGGTTGAGAAGGCGAATATCTAAGGAATCTTCTAAGGCTTGAATGCGACGAGTAATTGTTGCAACAGGGATTAGAGTCTTTCTTGATGCTGCAGTATAGCTGCCATTATCCACTACTTGTCGAAACAAATTTAAATCATCTAACTTCATGATATTGAGATTCTCTCTGGTTTAGCGAATGTAGAATTGTAACTAAAACACTAAAGTAGGTGTTGTTATAAGTCAACTAAAGTGGAAATCTATCAGTAAAAGTCAGGTAATGATAATTTTGCGAGTAATATTGGTTAATTTATTTGTGCTCATTGAGATATCGAACTAAATTCATAAGATGAACAATAAAAAGGCGTCTTAACATTATTCGCTAATAAAACGTGCAGAGGGTAGTCGTATGTCGATAGAGCAAATAAAAGAAAAAACAAAAGAAGACAATACACCAGTCGAAGACTTATTGGTGAACAAAGACGTGTTAATTGTAGACGATGATCCCATATTCCGCTCTATGGTCAAAGCCGTTTTAGAATCTTACTCATGTAATGTTAAAGAGGCGAATAACGGTCTTGAAGGATTACAAATGCTACAGCATTCTTTGCCTGATGTTTTGTTGTGTGATTTATCTATGCCGATCTTGAATGGCCTTGAATTTGTAGAAGAGGTAGTGTTGGAGTACCCAATGCTACCAATCATTGTCATTTCGGGCACGGGAGACATGCAAGATGTTGCAAAGGTTTTAAGGCTGGGGGCAAAAGATTTCTTAGTTAAACCAATCAGCAATGTATCCCTATTAGTTAAATCATTAGTGTCGGCTTTAAAATTGAGTGAAGAAAGCAGTTTAAGAATGCAGGACTTTTCAAGTCAATGGTTCCGAACGTCTGATCTTGATAAAAGTTGCACTGAAGAATTGCATTGGCACTTAGAGCATTTGCAGAATGAGCCGAACATTGGCCGAGAATTGTTGTTTGAACTGTTACCTGAAAGTGATGCTCAGCACGGCGAGTGGAAATTAGCGTACCGATTATTGCAATCAACAGATGGTATGCCACTTATTTTTGATTATGAATGGTTATTGGATGGCCGTTTGTTTTTCTATCTTGTTGATTCTCAATCTGGTGGCGAGAATAGCGTCGTTTCTTGTTTACTTATACGAGCATTTTTTAATGATTTTATCCGAGATCAACATATTTCTCTGGACGTTATTTCTAAAATGGTCGAATCAATAGAGAAAGGGATGGGAACGATGGAAGAGAGCGAATCTATCTCTGCTCTTTTTGGTTATGTTGATTTTTCTGAGCAGGCGTTGTTTATTTTGTCTGCGGGTTTAGGGGCGGTATGGGAAAGCACACATTCACGTCATGTACTCCAGATCGGTGAACTCTTAACGTCTGAAAGATCCAATAATAAAGTGCAGCGCTTCCCAATTGCTAAAGCCAATAATAGCCTGTCTTTAAATTGCGTGGGTTGCAGTAGTTTTAAAATGGAATTGAATTCGTTTTAAAGGTTGATTCGTTTTTTTAAATAGAGCGATAATGGCAGTTAGTTGTATTTAAATTGTAGAGATACTTTGCTTAAATTTTCTCATAAAATCCTGTGGTTTTTCTTTGGTGGATTCTTTTTATTGTTAGGCATTATCGGTATTGTTTTGCCTTTATTGCCGACAACGCCTTTTGTTCTTCTGGCTAGTGCTTGTTTTATGCGGGCTTCTCCAAAAATCCATTTGTGGTTAATTTCACATCGCTATTTAGGCCCCCCAATTGTGGAATGGCAAAGTAAAAAAACGATTAACAAAAAGATTAAGAAGAAAGCCGTTATTATGATCGTTGGCAGCTTTGTTTTTTCTATCTGTATAGCTCCAGTAATCTGGGTTAAAGGGATTATTGCTGTGATCGGAATAGCACTCTTAATTTGGTTTTCAAAAATACCGTCGTCCTAACTTGCTCATAGTGAAGAAAGTGAATACCATTAGTCGGTTAATTTTTTAAGATACCGGCTATCGGTACAATTAGGTCTTTAAACCATGTCTACAGAAACATTAGAACTTATCAAAAATAGCATTAAATCTGTTCCTGATTATCCAAAAGCAGGCATCATGTTCCGTGATGTTACAAGCTTGATGGAAGATCCAAAAGCTTACCAAGCAACGATTCAGTTATTGGTTGAAAAGTACAAACAAGGTGGTTTTACCAAGATCGTTGGAACTGAAGCTCGTGGTTTCTTATTTGGTGCTCCTTTGGCACTAGAATTAGGTGTTGGTTTTGTCCCAGTTCGTAAACCGGGTAAATTGCCACGTCCAACGATTGCACAAACGTATGATCTTGAATACGGAACAGATACGTTAGAAATTCACACAGACGCAATTGTTGAAGGTGACAAGGTTCTTGTTGTTGATGATTTACTTGCAACTGGCGGAACCATCGAAGCAACAGTGAAACTTATTCGTCAACTTGGTGGTGATGTTCAGCACGCTGCATTTGTTATCAACCTTCCAGAAATTGGTGGTGAAACACGTTTAGAGGGCCTAGGTCTAAACGTGTACAGCATTTGTGAGTTTGCTGGTCACTAATTCTTCATATACACAATAAATTGAGTGAGATCTCTCTATCAAGGGAGATCTCATTTTTTTGCTGTGCTACGATTTAGATCTATTTTATTTTGGGCTGTATTCTATGAGCTATCAAGTTCTGGCACGTAAGTGGCGTCCGCATCATTTTAAAGATGTTGTAGGGCAACCCCATGTGCTTACTGCGTTGGAAAACGCGCTTGACCATAATCGACTTCATCACGCTTACTTATTTAGTGGGACTCGTGGTGTGGGTAAAACTACTATTGCACGTTTGTTCGCTAAAGGACTAAACTGTGAAGAGGGGATTACATCAACACCTTGTGGCGTGTGTTCTACCTGTAAAGAAATTGATGAAGGGCGTTTTGTTGATTTACTTGAGATCGATGCTGCTTCTAGAACCAAAGTAGAAGATACTCGTGAGCTACTGGATAACGTTCAATATAAGCCTGCGCGTG
>SAMEA5043648__coassemble_186_pt1 | contig 14697 bp, 13 predicted proteins | sample SAMEA5043648__metabat2_low_PE_006 | metagenome-assembled genome bin SAMEA5043648 (sample SAMEA5043648) | Gadus morhua
TCAGGTTGTACATAAGCTGCCAGAGCTTGTTTATGTGCGTAGAAAGAAACGCAGAGAAGCCTTTGGTAATGGATATCAAGAAGTGGTTCTTGGTCGGGAGAGTGTCTTTTCTCAAACGGAAGAAGCTGCGATCGTCTTCGATCAATTTTCACTTCCAGGCCGAGGAAGTAAACAAGTGATGACGATTGCAACGGTGCTTACTCCGATTGATATGGCATTACTTATTGACGCTGGACTGGCAGAAATTCAGATGGGTGAACTTGTTTCTCATGGTGATATTTTACAAGTAGAGCGCCATCATTATTATGCCAATCGTTTAATACATACCGATTATTGCGAACCTGAAAATGAAGCGAGTATTCCGGCTATCGTCGGTCAAGTGAAAAAAGGGCAATTATTTCCAGGATTTAGACATGATATTGAGACAAAACTTGCCGCTTGGACACTGTATTGCCAATTAAATGGCAACAAAAAAGCAAATGAATTGACGTTTGAATCTTGGTTTACTGAACAATTAGGCGAGCTCGGCATTACTTCCTTGGATGAAATGGAATTATTTGATGAGAGTGATTTTATCTTTAACGGGATACCTGAATGGGAGTGGGATGAGTTTATGACGAAGTACCCGCAACAGGTGCTGCTGCCTGAACTCGCTTTAACGGTAGAATATTTTCCTTTTAGTAAGCGATTAGTCCTTCATTACAAAACGGGAGGACGAAAAGGGGAGTTAAAGCGGTGGGAATTACCTAGTTGGACGGGGTGGAAAATTCAATATAAGAAAGCGAGCCGAGTCATTGATATTAAATAATTAATAATGGAACGCTTGTGTCATTATAGGTATGATTTTTGCTTTACTAGTGATTAAAGGCAAGTTACTGACAAAAGGTTAATTATGAAAAAATGGATGCTATTAATTGCATTGGCTCTACCCTTTATGACATCTGCAAAAGCGCTTAATCGTATATCTGGTTATGAAGACAGCTATTTATTAGGAAGTTACACCGATAGTATCAACAAAGATGAATACATTTCAGGAGGCTTTGAAGACGCTGATGGCCTTCAAAATGTGGAAGTGAAATTTCAGTTTTCTTTAGCGGTGCCGATCGTTCAAATTAATAACAGCACTTCATTCATGTTCTCTTATACGCAAAAGTCGCTATGGCAACTAGGGAATAGCGAGATTTCATCGCCTTTTAGAGAAACGAACTATAAGCCTCAGTTTTTTGTTATGCATCAATCAAACATGCTGATTTTTAATAGTGCAGAATTTGGTTATATGCATGAATCAAATGGTCAAACATCGAGTTTATCACGCAGTTGGGATCGTATTTATACTGGATTAGAGCGTCTTGATGGCCCAGTGCAATACGGTGTTCGTGCATGGTATGTGTTCAGCGACGAAGAAAACAATGAAGACATTAATGATTTTATGGCTCCTTATGATGTGTGGCTAAAAGTCGGTAATGATATTGGTGAATTTTCTACACGATTCCATTACAACTTTGCTACCGATAAAGGTGGCGTAGAGGCGGCGTATACACTTTATGTAAACCAGTTTGTCGGTCTCTATGTACAAGGTTGGACGGGGTATGGTGAGACGCTGATTGATTATAATTATGATCACAGTCGCATTGGTATTGGTATGAGATTACTTCCACCAAATTAATTGACCGTTTAATCACACGATAAAAAAGCTTCAGCAGGTCTGAGGCTTTTTTTGTGATTAAGGTAATGATGGTGATCATTGCTATCACTCTTCATTTACTTTACGATCGTCTCGTTTTTAGTTTTGAGTACAAAAATATGATAATTATGATGTTGTGTAGTTTTGTTCTTATCGCCGCCGTATTGTGGTGGTTTTTTAGCCGTGGTAATGCGACGTCTTTAAATCCGGCATGGATGATTTTTGTGGTTGTAGTGAGTATGATAGTTGTTTTTTCATCAGGCTTAAAACCAGAAAAGTACGCGGTTGATAATACCTTAATTACTGAACCTCTAGGTCCATTGTCGTATAGCGACAAAATGAGACATTTAGAAGACCAGCTTAAAGAATCACCAAATAATGCGGACTTATGGTTTGAAATCGGGCAAGGTTATTTACTTAATGGTGAATTGAAACCAGCCAATATTTGTTTTGATTATGCGATTCGATTAACTGAGGAGCCAACTGCAAACCAATACGCAGCAAAGGCAACGACTCAATATTATTTACATTCTCAATTACTTGATGAAGAAATTGAAACATTACTCGATAAAGCGTTAGCGTTAGATGAATACAATCAAGCGGCTTTAACGTTAATTGCTTCTGATCATTTTGTAACTTTCCGTTATCAAAAAGCAATCAATACATGGCAAAAGATTTTAGATTCTGAACGTGTTGATGTAGACAGAGTGACAATTATTAATTCGATTAACCAAGCTAAGCAATTAATGCAAGCACGTCGTTAATCGTCGTATTTAACAAGAAAAGAGACAAATAAAAAGCCGACATTCTTATGAATTGTCGGCTTTTTTGTTATTGCATAAAGCGTGAGTTATTTCGCCTTATTTATAGGGGGTGGTAATCTGCGGCTTCACGTTCTTTTGCTTGTTGATCCCATTTAGGAACAACGGTTTCTAAGAAGTGTTTTTTCTCCGCTTCCATGCCTTCCATATCCATACCTAGTGCTTTTTGAGCAGCAGCTTTGGTTGAAATATCAGGAATCTCGATTGGATCAGTAATGCCTTTTTTCGCAAGCAGTCGAACCAATTTAGTTCGAGCATCTGCGGCACGATCAACCGCCGAACCTAATACTTCTAATGCTACTTCAGGTGCATGCATGTGTATGCCATGTGAAGCGATTGCATAATCCCAACGCCATTGTGCGTGGCGAATATCTTGTAGGATAGGTGCCATTTCTTCTTTAGTTGCGCCTGCATCCCATGCTGCACCTGCCTCAAAATGTGCCGCGACAATTTGGCGTTCAGCGGTTAGTTTCATTTTTAAAACTTGAGCTTTACGACTAGAAACGATTTCACGAAGCATGTCTTTTGATTGCGTGTGACAATTTGCACAAGTATCTTCAAAACGATCGAATGGGTTGCCCACTTTATGATCGGTGTAAACCGTACCGTCTTCTCTTGTCACTTTTGGCATATGACAATCAACACAAACCACTTTGTTTTTACCGTGAATGCCTTCTCGCCATGTTTCATAGCCTGGATGTTGTGCTTTTAGCATAGGGGCTTTAGATACTTTGTGTGTCCAATCACTAAACCCAATTTCGTCGTAGTATTCTTCCATTTCATCAACGGTTGTCCCTTTATCCCAAGGGAACTTAACGGCTTTAGTCTTACCTGTGAAATAGTATTCAACATGACATTGACCGCAAACAGAGGCTTGTTTATCTAAACGAGATTGGTCATCGAAAGGCTTGCCAATCGCATTCATTGCACGTTCAACATGAGGTTTTGTGATGGCTAAAGCAGGGCCACCATTTTTGAACTCTTCACTGCGAGTGTCATGACAATCGGCACACCCAATTGGGTTTTGAATTTCACTGCCTAGACGTGCCCATTTACCTGAGAAATAGCCATCTTCGCCTTGCTCTTCAATAACACGACCAACGTCGGGGCTTTTACAACTCCAACATGCCATCGGCATGGGACCTGAGTTTTCATCGGTGGGGCCTGCAGTACGTAAGGTTTCACGTACATCGTCAATGGCATAGAAATGGCCACGGGCTTTATTATAGTCTTTAGCAAACCCATAACCGGCCCATAAAATGACCATGTTTGGATCTTCTGCTAAAGCATCTTCAATTTGTACGCTGTCTGATGTGGAACGCCAAGATTCATATTGATCGGCGTGTTGTTTTGCATATGCTTCGTTGCGAGGGTCAACTCGCTCTGTTTTTTCAGAAGCGGCAAAGCTGTGGCTACTTAGTAATAACGTAGTCACCATGGCAATTGCAGCGGCTGAACGACGGGTCCATTGCTTTTTCACAGTTGATATCTCCAATATTCTTATTATGAATTAGCCAAGCGTTGTGAGAGCGACTATCAATCAGAATTGGAAACAGAAGAAGTATATCGTAGATAAGGAATGGTGATTTTCCCATCGGAGGATGTATTGATTTACATCAAGTTACATAAGTGATCTATATCACCAATAAATGCATATACCACTAAAGTATTAAATTAAATGCATCTTATTAATAATGGTTCTTATTTGTCTTAAATAACAGTGAGATAAGTAAATTTGCGGCATATCACAAAAGTGGTAGAAGAGTGGTTTTATAAGATACAATTTGTATTATTTTGATACATTTATCTATAAGATACCCTTGTTAAGCGTTGTGGCTAACTATCCAATGAGAATTGATTTCAATGAAGAGTTTATTTCTTCATCAATACAATAACTCATCCATTTTATTTTTATGCTCCATGATTTTTCGATAAATCAGGCAAAAATAAAATCGGAAAGGGAAGGATATAACATGGGCAAAGTTAATTTAGCCATGGCCACAATGTTGAAGCTACTCTTCGCATTTTGTCTCTATGGTTTGTCTCTTAATGTTGCAGCAGATGAATCGCCCCAAATTGAGGCTAATTCATCGACGCCATATGAAGTGACGTTAATTCGTGACCGCGACTACGCATGTACTCAATGTCATAAAGACGAAAAAGAAACACTCAAAGGATCACACGGAGAAGATGCATTTGCCATTCTTAAACGTGATGTGAACTGTGTTGAGTGTCATAAATCAATTGGGCCTGATCATCGAGAAGGCGCACCTCAAGTAACCAAATATTCTGCGGCACAATCAAAAGCAGGCACGGAAAAAGTGACCCTTTCGTTTGATGAAATTTTACAAGCTAATAGCCAGTGTACTGATTGCCACACTTCAGAAGATTTACGTGATGATAGCTGGACGCATGACGTTCACGCTAAAAATCTAACCTGTTCATCTTGTCATATTGTACATGGAGAAAAAGAAGCGGTACTTTCTTTTGATCATTCCTCAAAGATAAAGATGTGTGTTGACTGCCACGCTGATTTTAATCAGAAAGAAAATAAGCTAGGAGAATAGTATGAGTTGTTCTAGACGAAATTTTTTAGCGGGTTCGGGTGCGGTTATCTTTACTACCGGAGTCGCAACTACGTCATTAATCAGCAGTAAAAAAACGCTGGCTTATTCGATGGAAGATGGCGCAAAACGTTATGGTATGGTGCATGATGAGACGGCTTGTATTGGTTGTACTGCCTGTACTGAAGCGTGCCGTGAAGTGAACAGTGTGCCAGAAGGCGTTTCTCGATTAGAGATTATCCGTAGTGAACCGCGTGGAGAGTTCCCTGATGTCGATTATCGCTTTACGCGTAAGTCATGCCAACACTGTGAAAATGCACCTTGTGTAATGGTATGTCCAACAGGCGCTGCTTATAAAGACGAAGCAACTGGTATTGTCGATGTCCATAACGAGAAATGTGTAGGGTGTGGCTACTGTTTAGCGGCGTGTCCTTATCAAGTACGTTTCTTTAACCCTGTTACTAAATCTGCAGATAAATGTGATTTTTGTCGTGAGACGAATTTAGCTCAAGGTAAACAACCTGCGTGTGTTGAATCGTGTCCAACAAAAGCACTGATCTTTGGTGACTTGAACGATAAAAACAGTGAGATTAATGCGGTATTAAGCAATAGCGTATTTTATCGAGACAAAGTGGATCTAGGCACTAAGCCTAAGTTATTTAAGATCCCAAACCAAAAAGGGGAGATTTAAGATGAGTGCATGGGAAGCTGCGTTTAATTTTGACTCCTTAGTTTGGGATTGGATCATTGCGATCTATCTTTTCTTAGCAGGTTTGTCTGCCGGTGCCGTGATGATTTCACTGTACTTGAAGCGTAACGTCATTGAAGGAGATCCTGCGCATAACGGCATTATAAAAGCCATGGCGATTTTAGCGCCTTTTGGCATTATTGTCGGCTTGCTGATTTTGGTATTCCACCTAACAAAACCGTTAGCATTTTGGAAAATCATGATCTACTTTAACCCAACCTCGGTAATGTCGATGGGGGTGGTTTTATTTCAAGTCTACATGGTCGTCTTGTTTGCTTGGATTGGGATTATTTTTCGCAAAGATATCATGGGATTTTTAAAAGGGAAGTTTACTTTTATTGATGCTATTTTGTTGAAAATAGAGAAGTTTGAAAATGCGTTAGAATTGTTTTTAGGTATTCTTGCAATAATGCTTGCTGCCTATACTGGGTTTTTATTGTCCGCATTACAAACCTACCCAATGTTGAATAATCCGGTATTGCCGATTCTATTCTTGTTCTCTAGTTTATCTTCTGGTGCCGCGGCGTGTTTGCTGTTTGGTATTTTAGGTTTTGGTGAATCGAGTAAGAGTCCTGCAGTGTCATGGATACATAACTTTGAACGACCAGTCGTGCTGTTTGAGTTGTTTGTTATTATCACGTTCTTTACTGGATTGATCTTCAGTGGAGGCCAAGGTGAAGTAGCGGCTTGGGCAGCAATTGGTGGTGGTTTTTGGGGGATATGGTTCTGGGTTGGTGTGATTGGCTTAGGAATGATAGCTCCATTGGCGCTCAATGCGTTTGCACCTAAAGAAGTCACACATGGTAAAGGGTTTATCTTTGTTGTGACTTCATTAAGTTTGCTTGGGGTATTAATGCTACGTACTTTTGTTCTCTATGCTGGACAAATGACCGTCGTATAATGAAGTGTCGCGATGCTGTTTTTATAAGCAGCATCGTGACTATTAACGAATAAAAATACATGCGTGGAGCATTATGGTTGCTGAAATAGGTCAGTTCTGGTTAATAGCAACGATGGTGTTGTCTGTTGTGGGTGTTATTTCTACCTGCTACGGAATCGTGAAAGGGAATATCTTGTGGCAAATGTCGATATTGCCACTTTCTCTGCTCAGTTGTATTTTTTGTTTGTTGTCTATTTCTGCATTAGGTTATGGGTTTTACATCGATGATTTTTCTATTCGATATATTGCCGAGCATTCTAATTCTGATTTACCTGTCTTTTTTAAAGTGGCCGCGATTTGGGGAGGGCATGAAGGGTCATTATTGTTCTGGGTATTAACCTTAACGTTATGGGCAGGTGTCATAACTCTTAATCGAAAAACCATACAAACAGAATACGTTATTCGAGTTTTGTTGGTGCTTAATGCGTTAATTGCTATTTTTTCAGCCTTTACTTTATTTGCTTCAAATCCTTTCATTATTTACGTTAACACACCACTAGAAGGTCGAGATTTGAATCCAATGTTGCAAGATATTGGATTGATATTTCATCCACCATTATTGTATTTAGGCTACGTCGGATTTGCCGCGACATTTTCATTTGCACTTGCTGCGTTGATGATGAAAGACGTACCGCAATATTGGGTTAAACACGCAAGACATTGGACACTATTAGCGTGGTCATTGTTGACCGCAGGGATCAGTTTAGGATCGTGGTGGGCATATTATGAGCTCGGTTGGGGCGGTTGGTGGTTTTGGGATCCGGTTGAAAACGCCTCTTTGTTGCCTTGGTTAACCGCAACGGGTTTACTGCATACCTTAATCGCGAGTGATAAGAAAAACCAACTTCTAAAAACGTCGATGATCCTGTCATTAGTGACATTTTGTTTGAGTATTTTAGGGACGTTTGTCGTCCGCTCAGGGGTGCTTACTTCTGTTCATGCATTCGCGGTGGACCCAACTCGTGGGATCATTCTTCTTCTGATCTTATTTGTGGTTATGTTGGTTTCTTTGTCTCTGTATGCATTCAAAAGTAGACAGTTAAATAGCCAACCTATTCGTCATTTTATCAGTCGTGATTTTCTATTTTTATTGCTCGCAGGTTTATTTTCAATCGCAACAATCACGGTATTACTTGGCACATTTTATCCTATGATTTTCCAAATTTTCGGATTAGGAAATATCTCCGTTGGAGCGCCTTATTTTAATCTGTTATTTGTGCCAATGGCGATTGTTGCTTTGTTCATGATCGCCGTGTCGGTCTTTGTTCGTTGGGAAGGAAAGACGACAAATGCAAATACCAAGAAGATCGTTATTTCAGGCTTGATGTCTATTGTGCTAGGGCTAGGAATATATCGTGTTCAATATGAAAATATCGCAGTAATTCCTAGCTTGGTTTGGGTGCTAGCTTTCGCTGTAGTAATGGGGTCTATTTGGTCGCTGATACAGTCCAAAGGCAAAGCGCTAGGAATGGTTATCGCTCATATTGGTATTGCGATAGTGATGATTGGTGCAGCGATGAATAGTGAACACTCTTTTGAAAGCAGTGCGAAAATGGAACCGGGCATAACCGCTAAATTAGCCGATTATGAGATCACTTATAAAGAAACCGAATTACTGGTAGGTTCAAATTACACTGCAGAACAAGCAAATCTATTGATACGTGAAAATGGCAAAGAAATAGCCATGGTCCAGCCGCAGCGCCGTCATTATCAAGTTCGTGTAATGAACATGAGTGAGCCTGCAATGTATTGGTTTTGGCATGGTGACATATACGTGACGTTAGGCGAAAAATTAAAAGACGGCAGTTTCGCATTACGTTTACAATATAAAGCGTATGTACGATGGATTTGGTTTGGGTCTATTTTGATGGCGCTTGGTGGTGTATTAGCTATGGTAAAAAGAAAGAGTAATTATTCATGAAATCAACAGTAAAAATAGGGATCGCCGTTGGTGTATGTGCGATTGTCTTTATCTTGTTACTGACAGGATTAGAAACAAAAGAATCGACAACATCAACCGCAATGGTAGGGCAACCTATTCCTGCGTTTGAATTACCTGAATTAACTGATACATCAATCGTATTAACAGAGTCTCTTTTTGAAAAATCGCCGTTAACATTACTTAATGTGTGGGCCTCTTGGTGTGGTATTTGTAAAACAGAACATCAGTTTTTACATCAATTAAAAGAGCAGGGTGTGAATATTATCGGTTTGGATTATAGAGATGATCGCATTGCAGCTAAACAAGTATTAGAACAAACAGGCAGTCCTTATCAAGCGGTGATTTTTGATCCAAGAGGATCGCTCGCAATGGATTTAGGTGTTTTTGGTACGCCGACCACTTTCTTAATTGATCAGAAAGGAGTGATATTGCATCGCTTTACTGGTGCTTTAGATGCGAAAAAATGGCAACGTGAGTTTGTGGATTTTTTTGGGGAGAAATAATGAAGCGTTTTTTTAATCTATTGGTGTCATTACTCTGTTTATGTTCCGTCTTTTCCGTTAATGCATCATTGGATAGCAATAATAGTTTATTTGTTGCCGCTGACAAAGCGACAATAGAAAGCGTAGAACTGTTTAAGTTTGATTCTTCAGAGCAACAACAGCAAGCGATCGCCTTGGCAAAAAGCTTACGTTGTCCACAATGTCAAAATCAAAACTTAATTGAGTCAAATTCACCGATAGCGAAAGATCTGCGTTTAGAAGTGTATCAGCAAATTAAAGCGGGAAAGACTGATGAAGAGGTCGTGAGTTTCATGACGCATCGTTTTGGCGATTTTGTTTTATATGAACCGCCATTAAATGCTAAAACCTATGTACTTTGGCTATTGCCGTTATTGTTACTTATTGGCTTTGGCATTATGGCGGTTAAATCAGTGAAGAAGAATCGTAAAGAGTAAGTTTAGCTTGTTAGTGCGGTGTGCTCTGCTTCATAAGACCATTCAACACAATATTTTGCTAATATTTCTAGTGAGTCTAAGCACTGCTTGGGTGAATTCATATTTTGTTCAGCCAATGCGACTGGAATTTCAGTACAACCAAAAATAACCGCTTCTGCGCCTTGGGCTAGCATATCCTCAAAAATAGGTAGCATCATCGCTTTCCCTTTCTCTACATTACCTGCTTTTACTTCGTAAATTCCTGCCATTACTGCTTGTTGTTGTAAATCGTCAGTTTCAATCACATCAATATTATATTGGTTGAGTTTTTGTTGGTACATCTTGGTTTTCATTGTTGCCGTTGTTGCTAATAAGCCTACGATTTTATGCTTACGTAATTGAGTTTCTTGTACAACGCTATCAATAATACTAATGGTGTGAACATGGCTTGTTGCACTCAATTGCGGATACCAGTAATGCGCGGTATTGCATGGAATAACAATACACTCTGCACCAGATTGCTCTAATTGATCAAAACTGTGTTTTAGCTCTGGGTAAGGGTCTGTGCCGTGACCCATGATAAATGCCGTTCTATCTGGGATCTGTGGAACACTACTCACAACCATTGGGATGTGTTCTTGGTCATTATGTGCTGGCGTTTGAGTGATAATTTTCATCATAAATTCAACCGTTGCCAATGGCCCCATGCCACCTAAAATACCTAATTTTTTATTCATAATATGATTCCTTTAATATATGTATTTATGAGACTTAAAGAACGATAGGAGCAAGTAAGAATCCGAATCCAATGGCGACAACCACCCCTGTTAAGCCGGGTAGCATGAATGGATGGTCGAAAATGTTTTTTCCCATGCGTGTAGATCCTGTTGAGTCAAACTCAATGGCAGCAAGAGATGTCGGATAAGTAGGCAGAACAAAAACACCCGTAACGGCAACAAATGATGCCAAGATTGCCCAATGAGGAACGTTTAAACTCAGTGCTAACGGAACAATTAATGGCGTGGTTGCTCCTTGTGACATTAGAAGCGTACAAGTACCAAAAAGAACAAGAGATAACAGCATTGGATAAGAATGAAGAAGAGACCCTGCAAATTCTTTTATTTCAGGAAGGTGTGCATTAACAACGGTTGATCCCATAGTCACAATACCTAATATCACGGCAACAGAGCTCATGCCTGAACGGAATGTGGTGGTACGGATAATGCGGTCAGGGTGAATGTTACACATTGGTACCATCAAACAGGCCGCTGCAAACATACTGACAATAATGATGTCTCGTGTTGACATAATATTACCACTTGGAAAGGCGGGGCGAAGTGATGGAATCGCCGCATAAATAACAATGGCACACGTTGCTAATGCAAAGAAGATGACCGAATATTTTGCTTTTGGATCGATAGCTTCTGATTTTTTCGTTGTTTGTTGCTTGTTATTTTTTTGAATTTGTTGATATATCACATCATCTTTTAATTCACAGCCTTGTCGAGAAGCGACAAAAGCAGCAACCATTGCGGCAATAAAAGAGGCAGGTAAACAAATCGCCATTATTTGTAAAAAACTAACGCCAGCAGGTTCCATTATTGAAATCATAGCGGCCATTGCTGCTGAAATTGGTGAGCCAGAAATAGCGACTTGGGATGCAACAACTGCAGCTGACAGTGGTCTTGATGGACGTTCCCCTATCTCTTTTGCAACCTCTGCTATAACAGGAAGTGTAGAAAAAACAGTGTAACCAGTACCAGCCATAATCGTCATACACCAAGTGATCATAGGCGCTAATACGTTGATATATTTTGGGTGGCGGCGCATTAAGTTTCCGGCATGATGCACCAACCAATCCATACCTCCGGCCGCTTGCATTGTTGATGCTGCTGTTACTACTGACATGATGATCAAAATAACATCGATAGCAGGAGCACTAGGTTCAAGACCTAATCCAAGAGTGAGTATCGCGAGCCCAAGTCCACCCGCTAAACCAACACCAAGGCCTCCCATTTTTAAGCCCCAGTATATACAGATTAAAACAACAGATATTTCGATAATTATCGACATACAACATCCTATTTCAGACTAAATAATTAAATTTTTTATTCATCATCAATGATGAATAAGCTGAATAAATCATGTCAGTTAGGCTGAAGGTTGTTAAATGCTAAGAGTTGTACTTGTATGTCAAATAGGCATAGTTAAAATGATGAAAATCAGAAATATCTCTCAGTAAGTCTGCTTTTTGTTTGTTTTATATACTTTTAAGTGCTAATTATTTTAATTAATCGCAATTTATTAGCGTTATCTAGCATATAAAGATTCAATAAATAGCAATAATACACTTTAGGAATAGTGATATTTGCCCTTATAAGTTTGCGATGAGAAAATGACATGAACATAGAAAGTAAATGGTTAGAAGATTTTTTAGTATTGGCTAAAGTTAGAAATTTTTCACAAGCAGCCATACTTAGAAATGTAACCCAGCCGGCATTTAGCCGTAGGATCCGTTTATTAGAAGAGACAATAGGTGCTGAATTAATAAATCGAAAAAGTAAGCCTATTGGCCTAACTCCTAGCGGTAAGTTATTTCGAGTGACCGCTAGGACATTGGTGAATCAAATTGTGACAGGTATTGACCAAATTTCAGACTTATCTCAACTTGGAGGGAATGTTGTTCAAGTTGCAGCGGCGCATTCATTAGCAACCCATCTAATTCCTAAGATTCAAAAAATATTACCCGAAGGTAATTACAAACCTATATTAAGTATTGAAGCTATTGATGTTGACCAAGCGACTAAAGAGCTAAGAGATGGAGCGTGCGACATTCTACTGGCGTTTGATGATGATATTTTAAGGTTACCGCCATACCAATCATTACTAATTGCAAAAACAGAGCTTTTACCTGTGAGCGCATGTGACGATAATGGGGCTCCTATTTATCAATTTGATAATAAAAATGTAGTTCCATGGCTTGCTTATAGTTCTACTTCATATATGGGAAGACAAGTTGAAACTGTAAAAGATGAGGTTTTATTGAAACCCGTATTTTCATCGTCAATGACAGATATGTTGAAGATGCTAGTACTTGATAAACAAGGCATTGCTTGGCTTCCTGCTTATAGTATTGAGAAGGAATTGAAACAAAAAAAAGTCGCAATCATTGGCGAGCAATCATTACGACTTCCAATTGAATACTATGCTTATCGCTATCAAGCGAGATTGCATCCCGCAGGAGAGAAAGTGTGGAACATTCTTTGCGAAATAGAATCTTAGTTTTTGTCGATGGGTTCTTTTTCTAAATTTATTGTTGGCACACAAAGAATCAAAATCGATGCGCTGATGATGGACGCCATGAGATCTGTTGGCCAATGCATTCCAAGCCATAAGCGACTTAAACCGACACCAACTCCCCAGCTGATCACTGCTGCAGTTAGTACATAGTGCTTATGACGAAGTAAAAAGCCACCCCAGAATAAAACACAGATAGCGGCAAAAATAGTATGACCCGATGGGAATGAATAATTCGTACCTTGACGCCATTGATCAATACGAGCTGGGCTAACAAGCGTTTCAACCATTGAGATCATATCTTGTTTATCTTGTTCTTTTAATAAGTAAAACGCATCAGGGCTTTCAACGACACTGACTTGTGTTAATGCTTGAGTAAAAGGACGAGGGATCTCAGTGATGGCTTTAACACTGGTTTTAAGTATTAAGCTAAGTACTAATAAGATGGCAAATTGAAGATAGAGGGACAATATCTTCTTGAAAGGCATGCGCTTAATAATAGGTAAGCAACAAAGTATTGCCGAAGTGACGATAAAAAGAGGATGACCGGCAGAACGACTTAACAAGCTAAGAAGACTATTTGCTATCTCTGACATTGGGTCAAATAAATTGGGTGTTGGAATAATCAAAATAACCAACAGCATCGCTGCAATAAACAGAAAGAAAGCAACGAGTTCGTAAATACGGTTTTTAGGTGAAAATGAAAATAACATAGTAAATTGTTTCATAAAATTAAGTGTCATTAGTGTACCTTGCTTGCACGCTCTATGGGCACAATAAATGTAGAAAAAACGGATAATGAGTAGAGTTATTACTCCATAATGTAACAAAAGATTACAATTAGGTGCTTTCTTATGGTTACAAAATCTTCAAATAGAATTAACCATTGTCAGAGGGAGTTTAAATAAACGTCAAAAAATCACTGGTCAGATTTCTGGCATTGATCCATATCCATACACTCGGCGCACTACAAAAAAGAGAGCCGAAATGCTAAGACATTCTTTTATTAAAAGAGTTCGAATATTTTAGCCATTACTCGTGGATATGAAGTAAATGATGAACACAACCTTTTCTCGCACACTGTTAGTAGCAAGTTTTCTTCTCTCGAGCACCACATCTGTTGCTGGTGGCTTCCAAATTAACGAACATTCAGCAACCGGCTTAGGTCGAGCATTCGCAGGTGAAGCGGTTATTGCTGATAACGCATCAGTATTAAGTCGAAACGCCGCGGCAATGATGATGTTTGATAAAGACGCGTTTTCTATGGGTATGACCATGGTTAAGCCGGATGTGAGTGTTAAGAATGCGAAGTATCATAGTATGTCAGGGAATGTTCAAGCAGATATAAATTATAAGCATGTTCTTGGTATGAATATACCCACAGGGTATACGTTAAAAAATTCAAATTTCTCACAGACATCTACCTCTTTAACTGATGTAGATGGTATTGCAGAAACAGCGATAGTGCCGAATTTTTATTATATCCACCCCATTAATGAAAAGTTTGCTGTTGGTGTGGCTGCATATTCTAACTTTGGTACCGGTACTGAATTTGATGATAACTATGGAGCAGCTATTTTTGGTGGTAAGACTAGCGTAAAAAGTATGAATTTAGGATTTAGTATCGCTTATCGTATCAACGAACATTTAAGCTTTGGTGGTGGCCTGGATGTAATTTATGGAGTTGGGGATTTATACCGAGATATAAATGCTGATTTAACTGGTTCTGTGAATTTTATTAATAATAAGGATGGTAGTACATCT
>SAMEA5043648__coassemble_721_pt1 | contig 14123 bp, 11 predicted proteins | sample SAMEA5043648__metabat2_low_PE_006 | metagenome-assembled genome bin SAMEA5043648 (sample SAMEA5043648) | Gadus morhua
AAGTGACATCTGACACATCGCAGGTTGAGCCTTGACCGGGGTGGTTAAATTCAAAGTGATCAATTTGTTGTCCCATTGGTTTGGAATATAAGGCACAGACTTTAAAATTATCGATCTCATGCGTATTGTATAACTGACCTGTCGAGCCAGTCAGTGACATGATGAAGTTTTCAGGAATTGCGGCCTGATTATATTGATTACTTAATACGTTAATTGGACCAATGATGGTGCCAAACCGAGGATTATCGCCTTTCCTTTGAACACTTCGTTCTACGGTGACATTGGCCGTATTATTATTTCTTGAATCGATAGTAATACGGTAACGGTGTGTTTGACTGTTGCCATTATTATTGTCAATGTCTGGAGTGACTCGATTACCGCTAATGTAGTTATAACCTGAGTAATTTTGACCAGATCCACGAAGTACCACAGATTGAGAGGTCGAATTTGAGTTATGGTTTCTTGACCCGCCTTCTTTAGAATAGTTACCGTATTCATCGAGACCAATACCGAGCCAACCTCCCGTGAAACCAGGTTTTACGGCTTCTGAGTTATTTTTAAATCCGTAGCCTAAAGGACCACCAAACGCCCCCGCTTGTGGAGTGATATTGGCGTCAGAGAATACGATAGCAAGACCATCAGCACCATTACCGCCATACGCCATGTAATCAAACTCTACCTCAATCTTGTTGCCAAGCGCAGGGTAAAGATATTGGTAAGACGATGCGGTGGATTGTGCTCTTATCGCTTGTGTTAGTTGCAAGCGTCCATTAATGATTCTTGGGATAAAGTTACCGCTACTGGCGCTCGTTACCCAGTTTGTGTTTAAGTTGCCGTTATTAAAGTTATCTTCATAACAGGTGGGCAGTACATTGTCAGGGCAAGGGTGTCTTTGCTCGTACAGTTGCGCTATTTGTTGGTTACTGAGCGCTTGGTCAAAAATATTCACTTCATCGATCAAGCCATCAAAGGTACGAGATAAGTCGTAGTCATTACCAATTTGAACTGGCTGAGTATTTTCTTTTAAGTGTTTTAATGGTGATACATTTTCGACAATAGATTTTACCTCTTGTCCGTTAATGAAAATAGAGGCTTTGTCTCGACTGTGGGCGTTGTAGCGAATCGCGACATGAGACCACTGATTTTTTGGAATACTTTGTGTGGTGGTCAGGTTCATTGTGTAGTTGGTGTCTTTTAATTCCCAGTACCAATTGACTTGTCCACGAGCATTGAGGTGGAATTCATAATTGCCATTTTTAGAGACTATGGTGTAAAGATCATTTCGTGGATACGAGCTTGGGTTTATCCATGCACTGACGGTAATCGTATCTTCATTAGAGAGTTTACTGTTGTGAGGGACTTCAATGTATTGCGCTTGGTTATGGTTAAAGTCACCGTAGCCACAGGTTCCCAGCTTGTTGAAATCAACAGGAAGAGCGGGGTTGTCTTTTTTCGGTTGTGGTGAATTTTTAGTGGTACCGTTAAACCCATTTCCAGAGCTGTCGATGACTTCACCATAGGTTCCATTCCAATAATCTTCATCTAAACGAAGAGATAAAACAGGGTGTGGCGTTGGATCTGGCGGTATTGTGGCGTTATTAATTCGACTCGATCCTTCCATGAACAATTTTTTGCTCGTTACACGGCCGAGAATTGAACTGTTATTATTGAGTGAAAGAAGGTGATTTGCATACACGTCTCCTTCTAAGGATGAATTATCATTTAATTGTATGTTATTAAAGCCAACAATGGTGAACGATGCATCTTGTTCAAGGGTGATTTTTGTATCGTTATTGAGAAGTAAATTATCATGAACAAATAAACGAACGTCGCCAGAAATGCTGATATGAGCATCGCCACTTGTTGAGATTTGTTGAACCCAATAATCCCCAGAGGTGAGGGTGAGTTTTGCATCATCTTCAAGATCTAATTTCGTTATGTAAATTACTTTACTTGGATTGCTAAGGCGTGCTTGGCAAGTGTTACGGATTTCGACGTGGTTGTATTTTTTTGCTTTATATTCTTTGCTTCCTGAATTACATACTTTGTTTCTATTGATTGGTTCTATTTGAAACGTGCCTAGCGCTAAAGAAGGCACGTTGTAGCCTGTAATTTCACAGGCTTGATAACCACCGGCCCCGTCATCACAACTATCATTAGGTAAGCCCGCCCCTTTGTTGCTTGAACAAAAATGTAAGCGATTGCCTTGAGTCTCATTAATTTTGACAGCCCCATTGAGCTCTAATTGGGATCCTGGACAATTTTCATAATTACTTCTGTGCCCTTGAGCAATACCCGGAAAATAAGTATCACGATCAATATTTTGAAAGGCCTGTACTGTCAAAGACATCATACATAAACCAAAAGCCAGTGAAACAAGAGAAACTTTTGAAGACAAATTAATTTGCATCGCGAATACCTACTTCAATAATACGCTGTAAGGTGGTGGAGCCAAATTTACATTGAGCAGTGCTTTCGAGTTGATGTACAACAATCCCTGAATCTAACGTGCCATTGGTTGAACACGTAACGGTTGCTCTGCATTGGGATAACCCATCGCCTTTAAAATTATAGGTAACAGGGGCTTTTTGAGCCGTAAAACAGCTGCCTGCGTTTGACATATAAAATGCACTAATGTCCATTTGTATCGCAGATTGCGCTGCCATATTTGTTCGCGTTCCCATCACGGCTGTTACGGTATGAGTGCTTACTTTTAGTTGATTTTTCATCATCATCAAGGCAAGAAAAGCCACAACCACAAGAATGAAAACCGTAAGAATTAAAGCGGAACCTTGCGAGCGGCTAGGGCGTGTTGAAGATAAGAACATCATGGTCCAATCTCACCTCTTCATTATTATCACTAAAGATAAATTGCAGTTTCACTAATCCATTGCGCACTAGCGAGGGATGTAGAACGTCAAAATCAGCACTCTTTATATTTCCCGCCATTAATTGACGCTTTCCATTGACTAATGCCGCGGGAGAAAGGGACGTACGAGATAATGGATAATCGGAATATCGATACAATTGAGCCCCCTCTAAGCAATAAGCAAGAGGCGTTCGATAGACATATAAGCGATGCGCTGGTGAATTGGCTTGAAAGGTGGTTTCTTGAGTTAAGGTCACGTTTACCATTCTTGCGCCATCACCAGCCATAAAAGGAACGTTTTGCGCGACTTCAGCCACTCGATTTTTGTCTGACGATGTGGGTGGTGCTAATAACTCTGTTGCCGATATTGGCATCACAACGAGGTGGTCACCTGCATTTAAGGTTCGTTCTGGCAGTAATCGCAAGCTATCTGAATGCATTGGAGCCAATGGTAAATCTTCATAAACCGCGGTATTGATAACGGGAAGCCATTCAATGCATGTGGTGGCGGTGTTGACTTGTAAGCTGTTTGGCACCGCGTCACGGATTTCTTTGTGCATGCGTTCAGTCACAAAGCGTCCTTGAAGCAGTAATTCTTCGCGATCGGTTGTGCTTGCATACATGGTCATGCTTTGTTGGATGATAGCGCCTAGAGAGAGGCCAACGACCGCAAGCAATACGATTGAGATGATCATTTCGATCAGCGTGAAGCCATTCGATATACGACGCATTAGAAATTCCCTCTAATGACAGAGAACAAATAATGTTGGCCGCTTGGATCAATCACATCAACTACGATACGTTTATTGTTTCCACTGACCTTATCGGGGATAGCATCTAAATTTGCGTCATAAAACACAGAAATTGAAATGGAGAAATTAGGGTAAATATCGCCTAAATCATCACCTAATACATTTTTAACACTGCCAGATAAGCCATCAAAGTCATCAACATCATTAAATAAGGCTCTATCAGGGACGCCATTAATGATTTCGTCGGGGTCTGGTCCTAAGCAGGTTTTACCTAAGCTATCGTCACATTGAGGTATGCCATTAATGACTTTTGTTTTAGCGAGGGAGCAAATCTTGCCTGATTGGCTGTTGCACTCAGGAATCCCGCCATTAGGGCCACTGTTTTCATCGTATTTACGCCCAATGATTTCATCCATTACCGCGGCACCTAATTCAGAGGCTTTGGTTGAATGAATGAGTTTTGCACTGTCTTCAGCGCGAGGAAAAAGAAGAATGGTCAATGTCATTAGGGCAAAACTAATGAGAATAATCGAGAGAATAATAGAGAGTAAACTGAAGCCTGTTTGCTGATTAGCACGCATGAATATAGCCTTCTGTTTCAATGCATATCTGCTGAGTAGATTTACCATAAATGAAAATTTTGCATTGAGTATCTTGGCACTGGCGCACTCTTCCCATTGAATCAAAATCTAAAGCATAAGGAGACGTTAGCGTGATGAAGTTTGAGTCCACTTGCAATGCAAATTCGGCATCATAGTTTGATAACGCAGCGACATAAGTGACGTCTTGGTTTTCAAGATATTCATTATTCTTTTGGGTATTAGGGAACGCGGTTGAACAACTGCCTGATAATTGATCGAGACTGATCTGCTGTGCTCTGTGAGCGTCAACCAACCAACGGTTGCAATAGCCATTTCGATTCATTGCTCGAATTTGCGTTAAACGCAGAGAGTGGAGTAATTCTGTTTTCAACGTTTGTGCAGAAACACTACTAATTCCAGAGAAATAGCTGTTAGCACTAAGAGAAACAATTGAGATCAAAACGATAACCGTAATGAGCTCAATCAAAGTAAATCCATGTGTATGGTTACGAGGCATTTTTTCGTTACAAAATATTAACCGTATGAAGAAGGGAGAGTGTACGGATAAAAGTTTTTAATAGAAGTGAAATAAGAGTGAACTAAGTAAGTTATTTCTTATTTTTATGTATATGCAATGTAAAACAAGCCTGTATTCACGGTAATTATTTGCGAGCTAATCTAAATAAATTTTATGAATGTTTTTTCTGTTTCATTTGAACTCATAGAAATGGGTAAAAGCCAATGCAAATATTCAACGTGGTGGATCGTTTATTGTTGGATGTCAGCGATTTATGTTAATGATTAAATAAAAATGGCAACAATGAAAAATCATTATTGCCATTAAATTGGATGTGTTTTAAGAGTGAATTACATGCCTATAGACATGTGTAATCCATAAAAGACACCGCGGTTGATTAATTCAGAGATCAATACACAACCAAAGCTTAACAGCATCATTGGTAATGATGGTTTACTTGAGATTAAACGAGGAGCAAACATCAACGCAAAGCCAGCAAATAATAAACCAATACGAAGAATTTGCAGCGTCATCATATTTGGGATCAAATCGGATGCGGCAACAATCGCTGAACTAATATGGCTTAATTCGATCATTTGGCTAATCGTTACTATTAAGCTAATTGCTAAGGCTATCGCAGCAAATGTTGGCAGCGTATTGTCTAGGTCACGATGCTTATGTTTTGTTCCGACAAGGAGTGTATGAGCAAAAAACAGACCTGAAATTGTCATGGTTAAAACGAACATCAGTGGAGTGTAAGCGCTGTTCCATGTCGGTACCGTATTGATAAGGTATACCTTAATCATCGCGTACATGAACCCAACACCAACCAACATTGCAATCAACAACAACGATTTATGAACGCCTTCAGAGCCCTTCTTCATGACTTTTAATAACCAGTAAAAACCGCCAGCCGCAAAGAACACACTAGACGCAAATATTTCATTTGATAGCCATGAGCTACCAACACGATTAAGTGCATTAAATGCCCTAAATGGGCTACCAAGGTGCATTATTGACGCCATTAAACCAAGGCCCATTAATACCCAAAGGAAGAACATATTACGGTGTAAGCGTGTGTCTTCATCTTGTGATAACTTACCACTTAAGGTCACACAGCCTAATACTAAGAAAGCACCGACAACAGTTTGTGAGAGTACCGTGAATAAAATCAACGGCCATTCATGCCAAGCCATGTTATACCTCCTTCGGATTTGCTAGGTGACCGGTTTTATCGTCAGTTGGACGAGCATTACGGTTCGGTTTAATTACAATGTTAGGCTTTGTAATCAATGATGATGGTAATGGTGCGACATCGGCATTCGTGCCGTATTTTTCACGCAGTTCAGCTATTGGGCCGAACTCTAATGCGCGTAATGGACAAGATCCCACACAAATTGGTTCTAAGCCTTGGCCAACACGCTCATAACAACCATCACATTTCGTCATGTGACCTTTTTCTTCATTGTACTGAGGTGCACCATAAGGGCATGCCATGGTGCAGTATTTACAGCCGATACAGATTTCTTCGTCAACCACAACAAAGCCATCTTCACGTTTGTGCATCGCACCTGATGGGCATACTTTAGTACAAGCGGGTTCATCACAATGATTACACGCAATTGAAAGGTAGTATGAATAGACGCTTTGGCGATAAATTTCGCCTTCTTTTAGCCAATCCCCTCCTGCGTATTCATAGACACGACGAAAGTTAACACCCACATCTAAATCTTTATTGTCTTTACAAGAAAGTTGGCATGTTTTACAACCAGTACATTTACTTGAATCGATATAAAAGCCGTATTGTTTCATTATTTAACCCTTATGCCTTTTTAACCAGTTGTACATCCACCAAGTTGGTGTGCTGTGGATTGCCTTTTGCCAATGGGCTAGGGCGTTGTGTTGTCAGTACATTGATACAACCACCGTGATCCACTTTTTGGCCATCGGGTGCATACCAAGCGCCTTCACCTAATGCAACAACACCTGGCATCATGCGCGGAGTGACTTTTACAGCAATGTGCAGTTCACCACGGTCATTAAAAATACGGATTAAATCGCCGTTCTTGATGCCTCGGCCCTGCGCATCCATTGGGTTCATCCACATTTCTTGCGGTGCCGCGTCTTTTAGTAGACTTACGTTCCCGTAGGTTGAGTGCGCACGAGCTTTATAATGGAAGCCTGTTAATTGCAGAGGATAGTTACCCGTTTTTGACTCTTCATACCCTTCGAAGTTAGGGACATAGATAGGCAGAGGATGAATCACTTCATCGCTTTCTAATGTCCATGAGTTTGCGAGTTCGGCCAGTTTTTCAGAATAAATCTCAATCTTTCCTGATGGCGTAGAAAGCGGGTTTGCTTCAGGATCATTACGGAACTCTTTATAAGCGACGTAATGTTCTTCTACTTTGCGTTTGTAGATCCCTTGCTCTCGCATTGCATCAAATTCAGGAAGACTTGGATCTTGAGCGCGAGTTAATTGGTAAAGATGGCGTAACCATCCTTCTTGATCTCGGCCTTCAGTAAAGGCTTCTTTCACACCTAACTTATCCGCAAGACCAGAACAGATGTCATAGATGCTTTTTGCTTCAAATTGAGGTTTGATGGCTTGAGAAGCAAAAATGAAATAAGGCATATTGCCCGCAGAGGCATCCATACAGAAATCAGATTGCTCAGAGGTTGTTAAATCCGGTAATACGATATCGGCGTATTTCGCCGACGATGTCATGTGGTTATCGACAACAACGATCATTTCACAGGCTTTATCATCTTGTAAGATGGTGTGCGTGCGGTTGATATCAGAATGTTGGTTGATAATACAGTTGCCTGCGTAGTTCCAAATAAATTTGATGGGTACATCAAGTTTATCTTTGCCTCGAATACCGTCTTTGATTGCTGTCATTTCGGGACCGCGAGTAATCGCATCTGTCCAAAGGAACATAGGAATAGACGTTTCAATCGGGTTTTGTAATGTAGGGAAACGCACAAATGGAATGCTTGAACTGCCTTCACGAGCCCCACTTCCGCCGCCATTAATGCCCACATTGCCCGTCAATAACGACAGCATTGCGATAGCACGAGAAGCGATTTCACCATTGGCAGTACGTTGGATCCCCCAACCTTGAATAATGGCACAAGGTTTTGTTGAGCCAATTTCACGAGCCGTTTTGATGATAATGTCTTCAGGGATACCTGTGATTGTTGATGCCCATTTTGGTGTTTTTTCTACACCATCCGCGCCTAAACCAAGAATATACGATTTATAATCACTGTTTGCAGGTGCTGATTTTGGCAATGTTGTTGAATCAAAGCCTACGCAGTATGTGTCTAAGAACGCTTGGTCAATCAGCTCTTCTTCGATCATCACATGTGCCATTGCTGCAATGAATGCCGTGTCAGTGCCGGGACGAATAGGGATCCACTGATCTTCACGACCACCAGCAGTATCGGTATAACGAGGATCAATCACGATTAAACGCGCGTTTGATCTTTCTTTGCCTTCCATGAAGTGATGAATAACACCGCCACCAGACATACGAGTTTCAGCAGGGTTATTACCAAACTGAACGATAAGTTTCGTGTTTTCTAAATCGGATGGTGAGTTGTTGTTTGCCCAACCCCCATACGTGTGACTTAAACCCTCAGCAATTTGTGCAGAAGAGTAATCACCATAATGGTTTAAGTAACCGCCATTTAAATTCATTAAACGGGCAATTAAACTGCCACCCGGAGGCCATGACTTAGTTACTGTACCGCCTAATGTACCCGTACCGTAGTTTAGGTAAATAGCTTCGTTGCCGTATTCTTTTTTAATGCGGTTAATGTTACCTGCGATTTCAGTAAAAGCTTCATCCCAAGTGATGCGTTTAAATTTACCTTCTCCACGGGCGCCAATACGCTTCATTGGGTATTTTAAGCGGTCAGGATTATAAACACGACGACGCATAGAGCGCCCTCGTAAACAGGCTCTTACTTGATGATTTCCATATTCGTCGTTACCAGTATTATCGGTTTCAACCCACTTAATTTCACCATCAGAGACGTGCATACGAAGTGGACAACGGCTACCACAGTTCACTGTACATGCGCTCCACACTACTTTGTCTTCAGTAGGAAGTGTTGGCGTCTCTGCATTGGCTGAACGTGATGCAAAAGGGAGAGTAATTCCACTCGTAATTGCAGCAAAACCACCAAGAACCGATCCCGACTTAACGAAGTTACGACGACTGATTTTTGGTGTTAATAATTGTTTTAATTTTAATTTCATGGCTCGACATTCTCTATATTATATCTGCACGATGATATATTTTGTTTATATGAAAACTATTATCATTCCGATTAACTACCTACTTATAGGTACTCATGTATAGTTTCTTTTTTATCAGTAGTGAACTTTGTTTTTGATCAATAAAAGTAACTGCGGTAAACGAATGAATGTATATTCTCAATTTTTGGGGTTAATCTCACGATTAAGGGAATTATTAATTGTGATGACTGGCGAAATTTAAATTCATAACTGATATAAAAGTTGCGTCAGAACAAATTAAAAAAATAAGCCTTAGCGTAGGCTTTCCTTAATTAGTTAACATTATTTATGTAATGAGATTTTATGGAAAATGTAATTGTTGTTGCCAAATTATTAGGAAGTTTTTTCTATTACCCATTAAGCCACCAGAATAATGTGCAATACATAGAGGCGATAAAAAACAGTGAAGATCTGAATGAAACTGGATTTTCTGATTTCATTCAAGCCTATGAATCTACTTCAAAAGATGACATTAACAGCGACTTTCAAGCCTTGTTTGAAGGTTGTGATGTGATGCCTGCTCCGCCTTGGGGATCTGTGTATTTAGATAGAGAGCAAGTCATCTTTGGTGATTCTACATTGCGATTTCGTCAGTTTTTATTAGCTAACGATATTGAATTAAATACAGGAATGAGAGAACCAGAAGATCAGTTTGGACTTTCTTTACTCGCAATGGCGATGATGATTGAACAAGATAAAAATGAAGAAATAATAATAGAATTATTATCTGAGCATTTATTACCATGGGCATACCATTATTTAGAATTAGTAAAGAAAAATGGAAAAACAGAAATCTACACCTCGTTAGCTTGCGTTGCTTTTGAATGGTTAGCGTTATTACAGAAAGAGTTAACTATAACGCCGCATAATTATAAGCTGTATTTTTAATGAAAGACAAAAGAGATGAAAACTATTATCGTTCTTATTTGGAGCATAATACAGTCAGTCGCCGAGGATTATTTCGTGGGCTATTGTCTGGGGCAAATAAGTCGTTAAAAGAGTCATCTCAAAATACAGTGAAGCCAAGCGTTCCTCGCCCGCCTTATGCGGTGGATGAGGGCGTGTTCCTTGAGCTGTGTCAATCGTGCGATAAATGCAGCTCTGCGTGTACTCAGCATATTATCGAAATGGTCGATAATCGCCCCCAACTTAATTTGGATTACAATCATTGCACCTACTGTGGTGAGTGTAAATCGGTGTGTGGTTCAGGCGCATTAAGTGATCAAAATAGAATGATCAACCTGAGACCACAATTTACGTCAAGTTGTAATAATAAGCTTTCTGGCGGTTGTGAGGTGTGTGCTGATGCTTGTCCACAAAAGGCGATTGTAATTGAACCAAGAAAATTACCGAAGGTAGACACTTCCTTATGCGATGGTTGTGGTTTGTGTCGCTCTGCGTGCTTTATTGGTGCGGTACAAATGGCGTTTGTTATTCCTTAATACCAAACCATTAGCCGTCTTGAATTCAGACAGAAAATGCCTAATTAGCAAAAAAGGTGACCCATAATAGGTCACCTTTTTTATTTATCATTAGATAAGCGATTTATTGCAATTAACGCTGCTCTAATGGATATGAGCGGTAGCTCCACATGCCATAAACACGTAATGCATCGCGGTAGATACCCAGTAATTCACCATCGGTAGGAACTTTCAATTCTTCTAATGGCTTATCATTAGCAGAATAAGTATCAAATGTGATCCCTTTAGGGCCGGTGTGCCAGCTTGCTACTTCAAATAAAGTTTGCCCACGGCGTACATGGCTTGCTGAGCTTATGATGGTTGCGTGATCAATCTTGTGTCGAGCCAACGCATAACTGCCGTACAGCGCATTTTCTACCGTGCTTCGTGCATAATTATCTTCAATGATTCGAGATGAATCAATGCCATTTTTTATTAACCAATCGGCCATTAATTTGCCTTCGGTTTTGTGGTTTTTAGGCACCCCCCCGGTGACGACAATGTAAGAATCAGGGTTCTTTTTCGCCATGTCTAATGTGGCATTTAAGCGGTCAATTAAAATTGGGTTCATGCTGCCATCAGGATTAAGGGCGTAACCCAAGGTGATAATGGCGTTGTTTCCTTTCGCTTGTTTTTTGATGGTATTGCTAAGTGGTGTGGCAACAATTCTGTCTACGGTAGACATGATTTTTTTCAAATCAGCAACACGGCCAGGATTCAGTGATTCAAGTGCATTTAAATGACGACCGACTTCACTTTTGTTGCCTTTAAAATTTTGCCAAATCACTAAGTAAGAATGTGCATCGACATCATCAGGAGCGACGGTTAAAATTTGCGTGAAAAGTTCAATTGCACGATCAACATTGCTGTTATAAATTTGAGCATTGGCGGCAGAGAAAAGTAAATCGGTTCTGTAAGGTTCAAGTTGATAAGCTTCAAGCAGACGATTGGTGATCATCTCCATATTGCTTGGCATTTTTGCCGTGAACCCTGCATGAGAAATACGAGATGGGTTTTTGAATACTTGATAAGCATCATTAAGTAGCTGATCAACCACTTGACGTTGTGACGTCATTTCTGTGTAGTCAGCTTGTGGTTGCACGGTGTCTAAAGCCGCATCAACATTTGCAGAATAAAGTGAGCCAGAGAAGATAACTGCAAGTGAAAGGGTTAATAGAGTACGTTTCATTATTCATTCCAAAGTGTTCAACAATGACGTTATCCTAAAGGTTGATAATGATGGGTATTGTGACCGCAATCGTATTCAGTTTTATTGATGTGAACAGAATGCCAATAGTATGAACTAGCATCACATGAGATAAGAAAAGTAGGGCGAAAAATACCCTACTTTAATGAGGTTGTTACACTTTGCTGTGGTTTATTGAGCGATGACTTTTCCTTCTCGACGAGGATCTGCCGCACCAATTAATGAGTCACCTTGTAATTTAATGGCTTGGACCCCTGAATTTAACGCTTTTACTTGGATCGTAAACCCGAGTTTTTCTAGTTTAGGACCCCACGCCTCTGCTGCTGTGTCTTTTTCAATTTCAAATGCCCCAAAGCGATTGTTCATATTTGGTAAGTCAATGGCTTGTTGTAGGTTAAGGCCCCAATCAAGATGAGCGACCAATGTTTTTGCCACATATCCGATAATTTGACTGCCACCCGGAGAGCCAATCGCCATGTAAGGTTTGTTGTTTTCCATGACAATGGTGGGTGCCATAGATGAACGTGGACGTTTCCCCGGTTCAATGCGGTTGGCAATAGGTACGCCATCAACTTGGCTGCGGAAAGAGAAATCGGTTAACTCATTATTTAATAAGAAACCGCCGACCATTAAACGAGAGCCAAAGCCATTCTCGATGGTCGTGGTAATAGAAACCACATTACGGTCTTTATCGACAATGGAGAAATGACTGGTTGAAGGCAATTCAATCGCTTCATCTAATGCGTAATTGTTGGCATGAGACCAAGGCGGTGAGCCTGCCGAGGTTTCCGTTAATGCCTGTTTTCCTTTGAGTAATTCAGCGCGTTTTTCTAAATAATCGGTATCTAATAAGCCTTGTGTTGGCATTGGCACATAATCACTGTCGGCCATGTATTTTCCTCGGTCAGCGAACGCTAAACGGGAAGCATCACCAAGTAATTTCCAACTCTGTACATCGTCTTTACCCATGTCTGATAGGGGGTAATGACTTAACATTCCCAGTATTTGTCCCAGAGTTAACGCCCCTGAACTCGGAGGACCCATACCACAAATAGAGTATTGGCGATAAGGCGCACACACGGGCTCACGTTCTTTTACTTGATACACTGTGAAATCAATAAGATTAAGGACGCCGGGGTTAGCGGTTTCATTTCTGACGGTATTCACAATACGTTTGGCAATATCACCTTGGTAGAAGGCCACCGCTCCGTTATCTGAAATGGCTTGCAGCGTTTTTGCGTAATCTGGGTTTTTAAGATCCTGTCCAGCGGTGATGGGGGAACCGTCTTGGTTGAAGAAGTACGCTTTAGCGGCTGGAGAACGTTGTAGATATTCTTGGTCATTCTTCACTAACGTTGCTAAACGTGGGCTCACCGTAAATCCGTCTTTAGCGAGTTTTATGGCCGGTTCAAAGAGTGTTTTCCAATCTAGTTTGCCCAATTTTTGATGGGTATCCCACATTAATTTGATGGTTCCCGGAGTGCCGACTGAACGACCGCCAACAACGGCATCATAAAATTTCAGTGGCTGGCCTTTATCATCTTGAAAAAGTTGTGGTGTCACTTCTAATGGTGCCGTTTCTCTACCATCAAAGGTGGTAAGGGCTTTCTTTTTTGCATCCCAATAAACTAAAAATGCACCACCGCCGATCCCTGATGATTGCGGTTCGACCAATCCTAGTACCAATTGCGTGGCGACCATGGCATCAATCGCGTTACCGCCTTTACGTAGCATTTCAGCGCCGGCTTCACTTGCATAAGGGTTAGCAGAAGCGATCATCCACTCTTTTCCCTCAACCAAATTCTGTTGAGTAAGGCCTGTTGCGGCTTCGGGGGCAATGCTATCGGTACTTTGCGCGGCGAACGAGGCTGGAGTAATAAGTGAGGCTGAAATCAATAACGCGAGAGTTGATGCTTTCCACTGCATAGATATTCCTTAATCGTATCAATTGGAGGTAGGTAAAAAGTCGATCTAAAAAATTAAAGCAGGGAAAGATTGGCAGAGGAAGAGAGGGCTGTCGAATGAGTCGTGATTGTTCTTGGTTTGTGCTCACATTTTAAACGATAAAATAGAGTGAATTTGTCATCCTATTACCGGATGCTTTGGTCACCCAGTGTGTTTTGGTTCGAGTTACCTTAACGCTCTCTGTTTATTAACCGGAGAAAAAGGCGCGAGCTCAGTGATTAAGAAAAACAGAGCGAATTTAATGACTGTAGAAGTTGATGATATCGGTATTCTTTTTGATATTGATACCCCTGAAGACTTACAGGAATGGCAACGTACAGAGTGATCAATGAATACGCATAAAAAATCCGTTTACCAGCGAGGCTAGATAAACGGATTGATTATATTGTGATTAATATAAGGCTAGCAGCTGTACGTTTTCATAATATACGCTTCAAATTCATCACACATTTTTGCATTTGATTCA
>SAMEA5043648__coassemble_79_pt1 | contig 14041 bp, 13 predicted proteins | sample SAMEA5043648__metabat2_low_PE_006 | metagenome-assembled genome bin SAMEA5043648 (sample SAMEA5043648) | Gadus morhua
CATTACCGTAAATATAAGATGATAATATTATATAGAATTATTTTTTTCAATCAGCCGTTTACAAAGGGAAAACCTCTAAATTTAAATTAAAAGAAGGCGACGCGGCGATTGTTATGCCAAATATTAGAATGGATGAACTAGAAGTGTTGATTAATAGGAATAGTACATTTGAGGTAACGGCTATTAACATCACTCAGGAAGGGAATCACGTTATATATAGAGAAATTAGTTTAAACGATATCGGAGAACGACCAATTAAAGACATGCACACTGGAGAAAATATATCAGCATCAGACGCATGTCTATTTTAAAAAATAAGCCATCAATAGTAAATAACAAAATCCATAATATATATACCACCATATTTTAAATTAACTATTAATAGCCATAAACTTATTTATTCAATTAAATAAAAATAGGTCTCCTCATAATTAGGAGACCTTTATTTTTAAATACAGAAAAGAGATGAACGGGCACGTAAGGATATTTCATTGCCACTAAAACTGTCATAAATAACAATATCTGGTTCGGTACTCAAATGACGTCCAGGGTTTTTTATCTCCTTTAATTTAATGAAGTTGTATTCTACCGAATGTCGCTCAATCGCTTCCACCTGAAAATACGTATTAGGTTTAACAAGAACTTCAGCTTCATAATCCTTAAACGTGTAATTATTAATTGCTCTACCTGACGATTTTAAATCAATTTTAAATTGAGCAGCAGATAGAGATACTTCCTCATTCGTTGCTGAAGAAGAAAAATTTCTCGCAAAACTAGGGTTTGTACTCGTTGATAGAAAGGCTTTCTCATGCAAAATATCACCAACATTGAGTTTTTCTAACAAGCTATCTTTGATTGAAGATCCTCGATACACCGTTCCTCGATAATTCGGAAGTTTATTAAGAGCCCCTCGTAAGCTATCTACCTTTCCTTTTACACTTTCATGTATCCATGGAGTCAAAAAGTCAGTCGGTTCTCCTGCCCGTACAAATTCATTCATCACATCATGATCAACTCTGGCATACGTTCTCATAGCCGAGTACTCATTTGGGAGCAATTTTTTTGCAGCCTTAACATGGTGAACCTCTACCCAATCCATTAGATTTTCTGTAATTTTCTCTTCTTCAAAGAAAGTTAATTCCCTTCCTTTAAACTCTGAGAAATCTTCGGATTGCGCTAAGAATGACATAAACGTAAAAAAGATAACTACCACAGTTTTAAACATTCGTATATTTCCTAAATTAATGAATTAACGACAGAACATCTGCTGCCAACGAGAAGGAGGCAGCTGCTCACCTGAATATAAATTGAACAGTCGATCGCTTCCCATACGAACCGATCTTGGCGACACCGTTTCTAGTGAGATGTAATTATTAAGAGCACCTCGTTCAATACCTGTCACCTTGAAATAACTGTTCGGAGAAATAACCACTTCGGCCTCTGAGCTATAGTCTGAAATGGATGCAATTGAAAAACTGCGTCGATTTGTCTCAATATGAAAAAGAGCCCTTACTGTGCGATTACCTGAATTAGGAGGCACAACGGCAAAACGTCGAGCAACTTCAGGAATAACAGAGGTAGACAAAAAGCCTGATTCATACATAACATCGCCTACCTCTAGCTGTTCTATCATCGCTTTATTTGACCATGTACCTCGATAAGTTGTGCCGCGATACTCTGGCATTTTGTTTAACCCAGATTTCAATGTACGAACAAAACCTTTGATCTCTCTACCCGATGAACCCCACGATTTCGTTTCAGCCGCATGTAAATATTGATTGGCCGTCCGGTACCCTGATATAGAAAAATCTTCCAAAGCTTCCGCTTCTGCATTGCTTAATAATTTAGATTTCCAATTGGCATTACTTTTAGACCAATCCTTAAACCCTTCAGAAAGTTCCGTTATGGCCTCTTTCGAACGAGTGGGTTGTTTGAAAACCTCAAAAGGAGACGCAAAGGTAAACGCTGCCCACGCCCATAAAATCAAAAGAATATATTTTTTCATTGCCTATTCTCCTGAGACTATTGGTAAGAGAGGCTATTGGGACTGATACCACATTCAATCCCAAACTCAGTTTGTTTTCTCGATCCCCATCCAATCACCGCCTGGCTCGTTAATTGTTGACGCGTTAAATTATCCAACCAACTCGATATAGGTGATAGCCAATACAATGATTCATCACCTGAAATAGCAAGTAAGGTTTCTTTTAGGGGCATAAAGTTGATGTCACACGTTCTATTTGAACGGTCATTAAGTGTTTGATTAACAACTACAAGTTGTGTGATCTTTTGGCCTAACTCTGAAGAAGGGTCATACAAAGCATTAATAGAATTAACCAAACGAGCATCGTAACTGTCTGGAATTAAATCAGACACTAAATAACGTAAAATATAAGCAGGCAGCATCTCTGAAAATAAAACGGGGGTTTCTTCCATTTCAGGAGCGTGACGTCCAACACTGGTATGTTGTGAATGAACAATTGCGGCATAACGTTGAAAGTCACCAACCTGAGAAAGTAACCAATCAGATCCATTTTGTTCACCTAATTCAACCGCTTCAATCAAGCGCGATTTTACAATCCCTTTTGCTAATGGGAGTGCATTACCTGATAAATTAGTCACATCAAGGGTTGAGCTTTTCAATGCAGAGGCAATCAATGGCGCGTATTTTTCCATATCAAAACTGCTCGGATAAGCGTAACTATAAAACTGACTGCCTTGCGTGGCTTTCCAATCGCTTTCTAAAGCGGGTTTAATTAATTCCTCCAGTTTTTCCAATCGTTTACGATGAATGTACGCTCCTCGACCCGAGTAATCCGCCAACCAACGAGCAATATGAGCAAGAGAAGAAGTTCGAGACAGATTTTCTTTGGCTAAATATGACGAACTCCATCCTGAACATTCTCGCTCACCGATGCATTCACTCCCCAGTTGGGCGCGTGAATCAAACAACCAACGATAGATTTCAGCTTTATTTTCTCGGCTCTGAACCATCTGATTTTGTTGTTCTGAATAATCGAGAATTTGTTGCTCAAGCCATTGTTCTTCGATTTCTGAATTCCAACCCTCTTTAATCAATAGGTTAAGCGTGGTAGCAAATACCTCGTAATACGTTTCACGTAACGGCATTTTTATTTGGCTAGTCACATCATCTTGAGAAGAGTCAAATCGACGTGTTTCTGCTGGCTCCCATGTATATTTTAGACACCCCCTAAAATTAGGATCTCCCGCTAAAACACCAACACTAGAACAGTACTTATAAGTCTCTTGCAGTACTAAAACCTTAGAGGAAAGCTCTCTTGAAGTTGCAGGTCGATACAGCAAACTTCTCGCCATCTCATCAACCGCATAGCGACTTGCTTGCTCTTTAAAAAACGCATTCGCTTTTTCTACCGAACCCGAATCAAAAAGCCGATTAATTAGCGCTAAACCATCATTTTTCATTGAGTTTTGTAATTTCATACTCGTAATACGAACATGATTATCGGCCGTTTCAGCAATCTTCTTCTTTGCGTTCAATGTACGTGTATAAAGTTGAGTTAGCGCAAGATGGTTCAAACCATTCAACTGCCCATTACGTATTTCATCCAGCTTAGTCACCGCTTGATCAAGAATGTATTGCTGACAATGTTGCAGCGCGGCTAACGTACGATTTGCGACACGAGCTGAAGGAACCGAAGGTGGACGATTATTATTTTCTTGTTGGTTAGGATAAAGAGCAAATAAAGCGTCAGTTTCTGTTCGGCACGTACTTGCTATATCCGACGAAAATAATCGTGACCCCTCTTTATTTATTCCTAATTGAAAATGAAGTGTCTTTTCCAATTCCTGATCTACAGCACTTATCAATTCATTGGCAAGTAATGCTTGTGCCTTGACCGTTTCTTGATAATGCAGTTGGTATTTTAATGCGACATCAGAAGCATAGCTTTTTACTATTGATTCAAGGGTTCTGTGCTGATTACTCGCCAATTCCGCCCAGTGTTTCTTATCCCTTAAATCTTGCTGCGTCACAATATCATCATGAATAGTAAAACTGTAATGATTACCAGAAGCCATGCTGTCCCAACGATTACTAATAATGTAACGATCAACAGCACGCTCAGGAAGTTTGAGAACCCCAAACCAATCCACTAACCCCATAACGGTTGCAAAACGATCGTAGGATGTCCGAGATTCATCTTCAAATGTATCCGCGACATCACGCGCCCAAAGGCCTACTGCAGCGGCTTCTCCAATTGGTCCTAACGCCTCAAGTGCAGCACTGCCTGCTTCAGATGCAGATCGTCCAATAGTAGACAATAAGCGCGAAGCTTCTTCTGTTTCTACAGCAAAAGAGCTTGCAGGACCGGTTTCGAGTAAAGAAGAAGTGTCGCTGTAAACGTGGGTGGCTTCGCTTAGATTCGGTTTTAAACTTGAGAAATGGTCTGGTACTTTTGGGAAAAGATCCTCTGGCATAATTTCATCACTAAAAGAACGGTAATTTTTCTTACTTAAATTATTAAACGACTCTTTATCGAGAACGTTGATTTCATCGCCTACCCGGCACAGTTCTAAAGCGGAAGCGCCCGTTGAGAGCAAGGAACAAACAAGCATCAAATTATTTAATTTCATATTATTAATTATTCTTATATTTTTGAAAAAACACTCAATAGGCAAACTAAAAAACTAGAAAATGGACTTCAAGCTTATTGAGTGAATTAAAAATGAAAAAAGGGACTTATAAATCTAGAGGGGAATGATTAGCAACAACTAATCTATCTAGGACATGAGCAGGTATGCGATGAATAAATTCTGCTAAATCCACTGACAGTGGGCCAGTAAATCCTGCTCGGCACATAGAGCTTGGATACTCACCAACAATGAGCAACTGTGGTGTTGCACCATTCCATTGCAATTTAGCTTCGATATCAAGATCGCTAATATTAATACCGCAATTGTATGTTCTTGACGTTAATATTCCATTTTCAATTTGATATCCACCAACCAATGGTACTGGCGTTTTATCTTTAGGAAAAACAATCTCGGTTTCTGTTCTAGCATTATTTTCAGAATCAGGAAAGACAATGGCGTTTGCAAAAGCAGAGATTGAGGTAGTAAAGGCAACTAAGCCAATAAGTGTCATAGTTTTCATGGTTACTCCGTTAAACTTACTATAAATAGAAATGAGAACTTATATCAATTAGATATATTCATCAATAAGCCGAAGTCTCAATAGCTTGTAAGACATTCACCATTTTGATGAGTTAACGTCGAAAAATAAAATTAAATGCCGAGAGTAATCAATCAGTTGTGATTTTATAAAATTTAACTATTAATAAATCAATTACTTGACCTTTGTTCCAATAAAGATCAAAAAAAACGCCTATAGATTTCTCTATAGGCGTCTGAAATTTCATTGTATCGGTATTAATTAAGCAAATAAAAACTTAGGCACATCCGCAATACTATCAAGTACCGTTGTTGCTAATGCTTCGCCTTCTTCTGTTACAGGTTTACCCGTACGAACAAGAATACGTGTACCAACGCCAGCCGCTTGAGCTGCCATCATGTCTTCTTTCTTATCACCGATCATCACAGATTTTTCCATGTCGATATCTAAGAAGCTTTGAGCTGACATGAACATACCAGGATTTGGTTTACGACAATCACACTCTTCTTTGTACTGTTCTACTGTCGCTTCAGGGTGATGCGGACAATAGTAAATGCCATCAAAATCGATGTCATGCTCAGCAAAGTTCCAATCCATCCATTCAGTTAATGTTTCAAACTGCTCTTCAGTAAAGATACCACGTGCAATGCCTGATTGATTGGTCACTAATACAAGTAAGTAGCCCATGTCTTTGCATATCTTAACAGCATCGAACACACCATCAATGTATTCAAAGTCATCACGCTTATGAACGTAGCCACGATCAACGTTAATCACGCCATCTCTATCAATAAATATTGCTGGTTTAGACAAGGTAAAACCCTCTAATTGTCGAATCTCTTAATGACAAAATTATCTCACGCTTTTAAATGATTAGCATCTTATTTATACGTTTAGCCGTCTAGACGTAAAAATATCTATTGACTTAATTATCCATTCGAAATAGCATCGTCTTACATTAAAAAATAATTTAAAATGCGATATAGCTCAACTTTTGCAACATTGTGAACTTTTGTGTAACGTTATTTAAATTCCAATTGCTTAGCAGTTCAGTTCAAGGCGAATCATGATTGAAATAAACCGCGTCAATAAGGTCTTTTATCAAGGTGCAAAGGAAATTAATGCCCTTAAAGATATTAACCTTCATATTGCCCAAGGCACCATCTTCGGTGTTATTGGTTCATCAGGTGCAGGGAAAAGCACACTGATACGCTGTGTAAACATGTTAGAAAAACCAACCAATGGCGAAGTCATTGTGGATGGTGTTGATTTAACTAAACTGTCGTCAAGTGAATTAAGCAAGGCTCGTCGTAATATTGGGATGATCTTTCAGCACTTTAATCTTTTGTCTTCTCGCACTGTATTTGAAAATGTAGCTTTACCTTTAGAGCTTGCAGGAAAATCAAAACAAGAGATTAATAAGAAAGTGAATGACTTATTAGATCTCGTCGGACTGTCAGACAAACACCACACTTACCCTGCTAATTTAAGCGGTGGTCAAAAACAACGTGTGGCCATTGCTCGTGCGCTTTCAACCGATCCAAAAGTATTGTTATGTGATGAAGCAACCAGTGCGCTTGATCCTGCGACAACGAAATCAATTCTAGAACTGATTAAAGATCTAAATCGTAAATTAAGCATCACTATCTTAATTATTACTCATGAAATGGAAGTGGTAAAAAACATCTGTCATGAAGTCGCGATCATCGGTGATGGTGAATTGGTTGAGAAAGGTATTGTGAGTGATATTTTTGCTCACCCTAAAACCGTTTTAGCTCAAGAATTCATTCGAGCGACATTAGATTTATCAATTCCTGACGATTTTAAAACGCGTCTACACGATACTTATGTCGAAGGCAGTTACCCTCTGATCCGTTTAGAGTTTACTGGCGCAACGGTGAATGCACCGGTTATCAGTCAAATATCTCGTGAATTCAATATTGATATCAGTATTTTAAGCTCTGATATTGATTACGCTGGCGGCGTTAAATTTGGCCTAATGCTTGCTGAGTTTTTCGGTAACCAAGAGTCAACAAAACAAGCGATTGAATTCTTACGTAATCATCATGTAAAAGTAGAGGTGTTAGGTTATGTCGTTTGATGTGATTTCCGCATGGCTTGATTTAAACAGCAAGCTATTATTAAACGCGACTGGCGAAACTCTGTACATGGTTTCTGTTGCTGGAATTGTCGGTTTTGCTATTGGTATTCCACTGGGTGTTATTTTGCATATCACCAAAAAAGGTGGATTAATGGAAAACCCAGCGTTCAATAGCATCCTTGGTGCTGTTGTAAATATGGGGCGTTCTGTGCCTTTCTTGGTACTCATGGTTGCTATCATTCCGGTGACTAAGTTTATTGTGGGCAGCTTTATTGGTACCACGGCAGCCATTGTTCCATTAACCATCGGGGCAATTCCTTTTGTTGCTCGTTTAGTGGAAGGCGCATTAATTGAAGTACCAAGTGGGTTAGTTGAAGCCGCACAATCAATGGGCGCAACTCCTCTTCAAATTATAACTAAGGTATTGCTTCCTGAAGCTTTGCCTATGATAGTGAACTCAGTGACTATCACTCTGGTTACCCTCGTTAGCTACTCAGCAATGGCTGGAACAGTTGGCGGCGGCGGGTTAGGTGATGTAGCGATTCGTTATGGTTTCCACCGTTATGATTTAACCATCATGGCTGTGACCGTTGTTATGTTGATTGTTTTGGTTCAAATCATTCAATCAATTGGTGATAACTTAGTTAAAAAAGTTGATCACCGTTAATCTAATTTAAAATTTAAATGGAATTCATTTTTAAGGAGTAAATAATGGTATTGAACATAAAAAAACTGGCAGCAATAGCGGGTCTAGCATCAACGCTTATTCTTACTGGTTGTGGCCAAGAAGAAACAAACACAAACCTAATTAAAGTAGGTGTTATGGCGGGTGCTGAAGCTCAAGTTGCAGAAGTAGCAGCTAAAGTTGCAAAAGAACAATACGGTCTTGATGTTGAGTTAGTGACATTTACCGATTACGTAACACCAAACGCAGCATTAGATGATGGTTCAATTGACTTGAACGCATTCCAACACAAACCATACTTAGACCAACAAGTGGCTGACCGTGGTTACAAAATTGAAGTTGCTGGTAATTCATTTGTTTACCCAATTGCAGGTTACTCTAAGCAAGTAACGTCGGTTGACCAAATTGAAGATGGTGCGCGTATTGCTGTACCAAACGATCCAACTAACCTTGGTCGCTCTCTTCTTCTTCTTCAAGAACAAGGTCTAATCACATTACGTGACGGTTCAGGTCTTGCTGCAACGGTTCGTGATATTACCGCTAACCCTAAAAACATCACAATTGTTGAGCTAGATGCGGCACAACTTCCTCGTTCTCTTGATGATGTGGCCCTGTCTGTAATCAACACAACTTACGCAAGTAGCCTAAACCTTACACCGGAAAAAGACGGCATCTTTGTTGAAGATAAAGACTCTCCATACGTAAACTTAATTGTTGGTCGTACTGATAACGTAAACACTGAAAACGTAAAGACTTTTGTTAAAGCTTACCAATCAGAAGAAGTTTACCAAGCCGCTCTAAAAACATTTAAAGGTGGCGTAGTTAAAGGTTGGTAACCCCTCTTTTAACGCAATCAAACCTAAAAAGGTTGGCATCACTGCCAACCTTTTTTATGTCTTACTTTTTCTTCTTTCCTTGAACCGCTTTAAATCGAGGGTTTGTTTTACAAATAACAAAGACTCGCCCCTTTCGCTTTACGATTTGACAGTCTTTATGTCGAGATTTAGCACTTTTCAATGAGCTTAATACTTTCATTATACCTTACCTTTTAATGCACCAAATCGACGATTGAAGTTTGCAACTCGTCCTTCCGTAGAAACCACTCTTTGTTCACCCGTATAAAATGGGTGTGATTCAGAAGAGATATCCAATGTCATGTAAGGGTATTCCTTTCCATCTTCCCATTTCATCGTTCTGTCTGTTTGTAATGTTGACCCGATAAGAAAATATTTATTAACACTCGTATCGTGAAAAAGAACCTTTCTGTATGTTGGATGAATGCCTTCTTTCATTTTTCTCTCCCTATAAATCGCCACTAATTGTTATGTTATAACATAACAATTAGCAATTGCGAACTATTATCATATAAAGTAAAAAAGTGCCTTTTCATTACTTATGATAAAATTCAGTCATATTCACCGTTGAGCTTACATAAATGACTTATCACATCGATCCTGTTGGTTTTATTCAATCGCCTTATAAAGAAAAGTTTGCGGTTCCTCGTCAACCTCGCTTAGTACCTAGCGCGACATCTCGCCTAAAATTGGTGGGAGATGCAAATTCACCAGAAGCGGTTCGTGGGATTGAACAGTTTTCTCATTTATGGTTATTATTCTTATTTGACCAAAATCTAGAAGCAGGCTGGAGACCCACAGTTCGCCCACCACGTTTAGGCGGAAACGAACGCATTGGAGTTTTTGCTTCACGAGCGACCTTTCGTCCCAATGGTATTGGTATGTCAGCCGTCGAATTAAAAGGCGTTATTCAAGAAGGTAATCAAACGTATTTAGAATTAGGCAGCGTTGATTTGGTAGATAGCACACCGATTATCGACATCAAACCCTACATCCCTTATTCCGATTCAATCCCTACTGCATTGGGGGGATTTGCAGAAAAAGAACCCGATGTTCTCAACGTGTACTTATCGATTGAGGCGCAAAAATCACTCGCATCACACCCTCAAAAATCACACATTGAAGCCGTGATAAAAGAAGTACTTGGACAAGATCCCCGCCCAGCCTATAAAAAAGGCAAAGTGGATACTAAGGAATATGCGGTAAATTTGTTTGATTTGAACGTGAAATTCACCGTTGACAGCAATTCCATCACGGTAACGGCAATTGATCGCTTTTGAGATCGCTTTTAGGCTGATATCATAGAGGGCTTAATTTTAGGTTTGAGCCCATTCTTAAAGAACATACTCTTACTAAAATTGAACTCTCGGTTTAACTGTTTAAATCGAGCTATTCCAATATTCATAACTAACAAATGGATGAAAACATGCGCACTAGCAAATACCTTCTTTCAACACTGAAGGAGACTCCAAACGACGCAGAAGTAGTGAGCCACCAGCTCATGCTACGTGCAGGTATGATCCGTCGTCTAGCTTCAGGTTTATATACTTGGCTACCGACTGGTCTACGTGTATTGCGTAAAGTCGAAAATATCGTTCGTCAAGAGATCGACAATGCAGGTGCAATCGAAACGTTGATGCCCGTAGTTCAGCCGTTTGAGCTTTGGGAAGAAACAGGCCGTTCTGAAAAGATGGGGCCTGAATTGCTTCGTTTTACTGACCGTCATGCTCGTCCATTTGTACTTAGCCCAACGGCTGAAGAAGTTATCACTAGCCTTGTGCGTAACGAAGTGAACTCTTACAAGCAACTTCCGCTAAACCTATACCAAATCCAAACTAAATTCCGTGATGAACGTCGTCCACGCTTTGGCGTAATGCGTGCACGTGAATTCTGCATGATGGATGCGTACAGCTTTGACATCGATAAAGACGGTCTACAAAAGTCTTACGATGCAATGCACGATGCTTACTGTAGAGCATTCGACCGTATGGGTCTTGAGTACCGTCCAGTATTGGCTGACTCAGGCGCTATCGGCGGCAGTGGTTCTCAAGAGTTCCACGTACTTGCAGAAAGCGGCGAAGATTTGATCGCATTCTCAACAGGATCTGATTACGCAGCTAACATCGAAAAAGCAGAAGCTCTAGCACCAACAACTGAACGTGCTGCTCCTACTCAAGAGATGACAACGGTTGATACACCAAACGCAAAAACAATTGCAGAATTGGTTGAGCAACACGGTATCGCAATTGAAAAAACAGTGAAAACATTATTTGTTAAAGCATCTGATGAAGTTGACGCTGATATCATTGCACTTATCATCCGTGGTGATCACGAGCTTAACGAAGTTAAAGCTGAAAACCTTCCACAAGTGTTATCTCCACTAGAGATGGCTGACGAAGCACAACTTCGTGATCTAATCGGTGCTGGTGCTGGTTCTCTTGGTCCTGTAGGCCTAGAACTGCCATTCATCGTTGACCGCTCTGTTGCAGTAATGAGTGACTTTGGTACAGGCGCAAACATCGATGGTAAGCACTTCTTTGGTGTGAACTGGGATCGTGATGTACAGCTTGGTCAAGTTGAAGATCTACGTAACGTTGTTGAAGGCGATCTAAGCCCATGTGGTCAAGGTACTCTACAACTGAAACGCGGTATCGAAGTCGGTCACATCTTCCAATTAGGTACAGCCTACTCAGAAGCAATGAACTGTGGCGTACTTGATGCTAACGGTAAAAACTCTATCCTTGAGATGGGTTGTTACGGTATCGGTGTTTCACGTGTTGTTGCATCAGCTATCGAGCAAAACAATGACGAATACGGCATTGTATGGCCAGAAGCGCTTGCACCATTTACGGTTGCTATCGTTCCAATGAACATGTACAAATCTGATCGCGTTAAAGAAGCGGCAGAAAAACTGTATGCAGAATTAACAGCGATGGGCATCGACGTTCTATTTGATGATCGTAAAGAGCGCCCAGGTGTTATGTTCAAGGATATCGAGCTTATCGGTATTCCACATACCGTTGTGATCGGCGATCGCAGCATGGACGAAGGTAACTTTGAATATAAGAACCGTCGTGCAAACAGCAAAGAAGTAATCGAAATTGCAAACATCGTTGAGCACATTAAAGCACAACTAAGCTAATTCGACACTTCATCAAACACAAAAAGCTAAGTCGTATGACTTAGCTTTTTTTATGCATTAAATCAGATAAATTAACTGAGTAAGCTGCGATGTACCTTAATGACTATTTTTTTAATTGGCATCGATTGTTCTACTAAACAGCCCGGTTTATGCGGTTCTTCAGGAAAGAAAATCGCAAACATCTTTGGGTGCATAATCACTTCACTACACTGATGCATGCTCTCTACTAAATAAAAATCGTTCTCTTCATCGTACGCTTTAGCTATTGGGTTTACTTCATTTTCCAACGAATATTGAATTCGTTCTTCCCCATGAATTAAGCATTGAACATCAATATATTCTTTATGCACTTCCGCTTGTTTGTCATTCGCAAACCCCGTATCAAACTCCATCACATTAGCAAAAATACGCTCACCATCAATGATGTGTTTTCCCGTTGTTAATCGCGCTAAATCCGTCTCATTTAAATACGTTAAACATTGTTGAATAACTGGCGGTAAATACTGATTTGTTACTTGATGTTCAATATGACCATAAATCATAAACAGTCCTTAGAAGAGCCTCTACAATAAAATAAAGGCTCAGATAAATAATAAAATTACGCTTTAGCGGCTTGTGTTGATTTCTTTTCTTTTACTGCACTTAACTCATCAATTTCATCTGAGTTTAAGTCATTTTTGAAAAGAGGCGCGGTGAAATAGCCCACAATCACGACTACCAACGTACCGATAACACCATAGAAGAAGAAGTTTAAATCGGTTGCTGAACGAACCCACAGTACAGTAACAATACTTGCAATTACGCCTAATAAAGCACTGTTCGCATTTGCTCTACGGAAGAAGATGCCAAGCATAAACAGCCCTGTCATAGGCCCACCCATCAAGCCAAGTAAACTATTAAAGGCATCCCATATTTCGCTTTCATTCGACATAATTAAGTACGTTGACGCAATTACCCCTAAGATCCCCGCAATAACCGTTAAAATCCGACCTACTTTTAGTTTTTGCTCTGAGGTCGGGTTATTACTGAGTTTTTCATAAATATCAGAAGTAAAACACGCCGCAATACTGTTTAAGCTGCTTGAGATACTTGATTGTGATGCGGCGAAAATAGCGGCAATAATTAAACCCGCAATACCAACCGGCATTTGAGAAATAATATAGAAAGGTAAGATCCCCCCGGTATTAAAATCCGCAGGAAGCAACTCAGGATTTTGAGTGTAATAAGCAAATAACGCACTCCCCACAGCAAAGAAGAAGACAGGAACACACGCCACTAACTTGGCATTCGTAATCAATGCTTTCTTCGTTTCTTCAATATTCTCTGTCACGATATAACGTTGAACCACATCTTGGCTTGCCGTAAACTGTTGTAAAGAAGCAAAGAAGAACCCAATCATTAATACAGGGATTGTACTCTCTGTCCAACTCCAACTAAATTGTTCCGCGGGAAAATATTTATTCGCTTGATTTGACATGCTGAACACTTCAACAATACCGCCATCAACATTAAAACAAACCACCACAAAGATAAAAATAGCCGCAACAGATAACATTATGCCTTGAATTACATCAGTCCAAATGACCCCTTCAATGCCCCCTAAAAACGTATAAATAATACAAAGAACACCAATTAAAAACACAATCATCAACGGGCTAATATCAATAAATGGCATTAGCGCTAATGCGGTTAGATAAGTAACGATTGCTATTCGGCCAATATGAAAAAGCATAAAAGAAATACTGCCAAATAAGCGCATCTTCACATCAAAACGTCTTTCTAAGTATTCGTATACAGAGGTTAAATTTAATTTACGAAAGAAAGGGATGTAAAACCAAAAAACGATAGGAAGGATAGCAATAGCAACGTATTGCCCTATTAAGAATGTCCAATCACTGGTGTATGCTTTTGCTGGAATAGACATAAACGTTATCGAACTGAGGGTTGTTGCAAAAACACTGAATCCTGCGGCCCAACCGGGGATACGCCCCCCAGCTTTAAAGTAGTCATCCGCTGACTTTTGGCGACGAGCAAAATAGACACCCACCCCCATAATCGCCCCAAGATAAACAAAGAGCGCGATGTAGTTTAGTGTACATAAATGTGC
>SAMEA5043648__coassemble_188_pt1 | contig 13970 bp, 11 predicted proteins | sample SAMEA5043648__metabat2_low_PE_006 | metagenome-assembled genome bin SAMEA5043648 (sample SAMEA5043648) | Gadus morhua
TTAAAAAAACAAAAGCCACGAATTAAGCTATCAGAATGTGAATTTGAACTAATCCTCGCTTAAAGCATGTTTTATCCAGAAATCAGATTAGTTAATGCGGCATCGATTAAAAACTTAGTCGCAGAGCGTAAATTACAGGACATTCGTATTCGCCAAGCCGCCAGTGAAATTGAATCAGCTAAAGCGGAATATGAACGTACTCAACAACAAGTAAAACGCACGAAGGCGTTAATCAAAAAGAATTACTCGTCACAAGATGAATTGGACAATAACGTGTCTCATCTTAAAGTGGCGCTAGCGAATGTGGATGCAGCAAAAGCAAATTATCAAGCATCAAAAGAACAAATCAACGTCATCGAGAGTGAAATAGCTCAAGCAGAAGCCGCATTAAATCAAGCCAAAACAGCGTTAAAACAAACGGAACTTAATTTGTCTTATACCAATATTTACGCACCGATTGATGGGGTTGTTGGTAAGCGTAGCCTACGTGTTGGATTGCTTGTTCAAGCGGGTATGCCGTTGCTAAGTTTGGTTCCTACTTCTGATGTATGGATTGAAGCCAATTTTAAAGAAACTCAGTTAGGCGATATTCATAAAGGACAGAAAGTATTTGTGGATCTTGATGCGTACCCGGATCTACATCTAAAAGGCATTGTGGACAGCTTTTCTCCTGCAACGGGCGCAAAGTTCGCGTTATTACCACCAGAAAACGCAACGGGTAACTTCACTAAAATTGTGCAACGAGTGCCGGTTAAAATTACTATTTTGAATGCTGATTTATTAGATGGTCAGTTAATTCCTGGGCTTTCTGTTGTTGCTACGGTTGATACTCGAGGTTAATCATGACTCAAGAATTAACAGCCACAAATCAAAATGACGTAGCGGATACACCGATAGAGCCTGAAATCCCAAGACGTCATTGGATAGCTCTGTTCGGTGGCTTGCTTGGTGCGTTTATGGCTATTCTGGATATTCAGATCACCAACTCTTCACTAAAAGACATTCAAGGGGCGTTATCGGCCACCATGGATGAAAGTTCATGGATCTCTACCTCATACCTTGTGGCTGAAATGATCGCTATCCCATTAAGTGGTTGGCTATCGGTCGCGATTGGTAAGCGTCGTTATTTAACGTGGACCACCATTATTTTTGCTGTGGCGTCAGTCTTATGCTCACTCTCTTGGAGCATGGGATCGATGATCGTCTTTCGTGCGATCCAAGGCTTCAGTGGTGGCGCATTAATTCCTTTGGCGTTTTCTCTTGTTGTTCAATTATTACCATTGAATAAACGAGCGGTTGGTATGGCTCTCTTTGGTGTGACAGCAACATTTGCACCATCAATCGGGCCAACATTGGGTGGCTGGTTAACGGAAAACTTTTCTTGGCATTATATTTTCTATATTAATATTCCCCCTGCGATAGCACTTATTTTTATGGTGAATTATGGTCTTGATGATGAACCGCTACGATTAGACAGTTTGCTGAAAGCCGATTGGTTTGGCATCGCGACCATGGCGATAGGGTTGGGTTGTTTAGAAGTGGTTTTAGAAGAAGGGAATAGAGAAGAGTGGTTCAGTTCTAGTTTCATTATTACGTTGTCGATTATCTCTGCCATTAGCTTAATTTATTTTGTGATTAACGAGTTACAGCATAAAAACCCGTTAGTAAATTTGCGGCTACTTAAACAAAGTCAGTTTGCGATGTCGTGTGTCGCTTATTTAATTTTAGGGATGGCGTTATTGGGGTCTATTTACGTGTTGCCTATGTATATGATCCAAATTCAGGGTTATAACTCGTTAGAAATTGGTGAAGTATTAATGTGGATGGGGTTTCCTCAGTTATTAATTTTCCCATTGGTCCCTAAATTAACTCAGATTATTAAAGCTAAATATCTCGTGTTTTTTGGTTTTGCAATGTTCGGTATTAGCTGCTTTGTAAACACACACATGAGTTATGATTTTGGTGGCGATCAATTGATTTTCTCTATGCTGCTGCGTGCTATTGGTAGCCCATTTATTATGGTGCCGCTGTCTTTAGTTGCGATGGAAGAGATTCAAAAACATCAAGTGGCCGATGCCTCAACGATTACCAATGTACTGCGTAACTTGGGTGGTGCGTTTAGTATTGCGTTTATTGCGACGCTGTTGGATAACAAAACCCGCGAACATTTGGGTCATATCAAAGAAACCTTAACTACGGTAAGTACAGATGGGTGGTATCACTTGCAACAGAGTGCGGCGATGTTTGTCTCAAAGGGGAGTGATCCGGCAACGGCGATGCTGCAAGCTAAAGCGTCATTGAGTCTGACAATGCAAAGAGACGCGGCAATTATGGCGTATAACGATGTGTTTTTCATGATGACATGTTTCTTAGGTTTTGCTGCATTTATGATGTTTTTTGTTAAATCGAATTCGAATCCAGGGTCAATCGAGGCTGGAGGGCATTAATTTTTTATGTGTGCTCGCATCTTTAAGTGGTTTGGGTATAATGCGGCAGAATATTGAAATGAGGTTCTCATGCGTTTAGATAAATTTTTGTGCGAAACATTAGGTGCTACCCGTAGCGAAGCTACTCGAATCGTTAAAAGTGGTACTGTCACTGTTAATGGCGTAAAAACAAAAGTGACTTCAGTAAAAGTAACGGACGATTCAACCGTTGAGTTGGATGGCCGTGAGCTTAAATTCCATGGTCCTCGTTATATTATGCTATTTAAGCCAGATGGTTATGTGTGTTCACATGAAGACAGTACGCACCCATCGGCATTAACATTTTTAGATGAAGTTAATCTAGAGAAGTTACACTTTGCTGGTCGCCTTGATGTTGATACGACAGGGTTGGTACTGATTACTGATGATGGCCAATGGTCACATAAAATCACATCACCAAAGCGTAAGTGTCCTAAAACATACCGAGTATGGCTTGATGAGCCAATTGGTGCTGATTACGCTGAGCAATTAACGGAAGGCATTCAGCTTAAGAGTGAAACTGGTTTAACAATGCCTGCAACAATGGAAGTGGTTAATGAAGAAGAGCACGAGCTTTTATTAACGATCCAAGAAGGCAAGTATCATCAAGTTAAACGTATGTTTGCTGCGTTGGGTAATAAAGTTGAAGGCTTACACCGTTCTCAAATTGGCGGTTTAGGTTTAGATTATTCATTAGAGCCTGGCGAATATCGTTACTTAACCGCGGAAGAAGTAAAAGCGGTTTTGAGTAAGTAATTCACCCCAGTTATTTGTGGGTACAAAAAGCGGTGTGACAGAAATGTCATGCCGCTTTTTTTTGTAAATTCTTGCAAAGAGATCGAATATAAAAAGCATGTTGTAATCGGGCGTGATAACATGAAAAATCCTTTCTTGTTCCCTATTTTTTAGTTGGTCTAAACCCTATGTCATCCTCAGCTAGCGATCTTTCTGAAGCCCCTAAGTTAAGTCTTTTATTAGTCATCATTTTGGGTGCTATTTCAGCGCTAACACCACTTGCTATTGATATGTATGTTCCTGCAATGCCGAGCATTGCGGCGGATCTTGGTGTATCTGCGGGTTCAGTTCAGATGACATTAACGGCTTATACGGCCGGCTTTGCGATTGCACAACTGATTCATGGGCCACTGGCTGACAGTTATGGTCGCCGTCCGGTATTAATTATTGGTACGGTGCTCTTTGCCATTTGTGCGGTGATTGGTGCACAGGTTGATGGTATTGAATCATTAATGTATATCCGTGTTTTACAAGGGATTGCAGGAGCGGCATCAGCGGTGGTTATTCAAGCCATTGTTCGTGACATGTTTAATAAAGAAGATTTTGCCCGCATGATGTCTTTCATCACGTTGGTCATGACAATTGCCCCACTGGTCGCGCCGATGATTGGTGGACACATGGCGGTATGGTTCGGTTGGCGTTCAATTTTTTGGTTACTGGCTATTTTTGCCGTGTTAACTATTTTTGCGATTCTTTGGCGGATCCCTGAAACGTTGGCAGAAGAGAATCGCTCTCCTTTTAGATTAATGACGTCGTTTAGAAATTACCGTTCATTATTTAAAAACCCAGTGTCACTTGGTTTGATTTTCTCTGGTGCTTTTTCTTTTGCTGGGATGTTTTCATTTTTAACGGCAGGCTCATTTGTTTACATCGATATTTATGGTGTGAGCGTGTCTAATTTTGGTTATTTATTTGGTTTAAACGTTGTTTTCTTAATTGTTATGACCGCGATTAACGGTCGTATGGTTAAAAAAATGGGTTCCCATAATATGATTAAGTTCGGCCTTTCTATTCAATTGTTTGCTGGCATTCTGATGATGGTCGGGCAGCTATTAAACTGGGGTCTATGGGGAACGGTTATTCCTGTTGTATTGTTTGTGGGTTGTATCTCGACGATTGGCAGTAATACGATGGGCTTATTGTTAAGCCACTACCCTAAAATGGCGGGAACCGCATCATCATTAGCGGGCACATTGAGATTTGGTACGGGGTCACTTGTTGGCGCTTGTATTGCAATGTTTCCTGCTGATTCTGCTTGGCCTATGGTGAGTTCCATGGCAGCATGTTCTATCTTATCTTTTGGTTGTTATTTTGTTTTTGGACGTAAAGCGTAAATGAGTAATGAGACAAACACAGTGCACTATTATCAAGAAATTCAAAAAGTAATTAATGAAGCTCTTACTGACTTACAAGAAAGTAAGGACAGTGGACGCTTACCGAAAAATCCGGTAAGTGCAAATCACTTTTTGATCCGATGGGTGACCACTGCGATTAAATCACAGCGTTTTTCTCGTTGTGTCGTCAAAGATTTGCAGACTTGGCAAAAAGAAGGCCGTACGAAAGGGACTGGAACTGAGCTTCCCGTTCGTTTTGAACATTATTCTCGCTTGTATCAAGCATTAGCGCCTATTGACACCGTGACTCCAATTACTAAATCAGTAGTAATGGGGTGGTGTGAGTCATTAGAAGAAAAAGAATGGTGTGTAACGACAGATTTTGAAATTTTAGAAAAAGCGTCTTTGTTTTCAGATGGTGATCATTCGTTGATTATCTGTGCGACGCAATTAGCATCGTGTTTTGAAGGGGATGATGTTGAAAATCAACTGCTTGTGAAGCCGTTGACGTGTTATGTTCGTGGTAATCATCATGAGTTTGTTGAATCGGCTTTTGAGCACGGTTTGATAGTACATAAGCGTTCTGACTATAAATCAAAAGTAAAATACCATGGTGAATATTTAATTTATCCAAATAACCACGGTATTCAATTAGGTGAAACGCCATTTTCATTTAATGTGAAAAAATAACAGAATCGGTACTTTCATTGTTCGATAAAAAGCGCAGATATTCTGCGTTTTTTTATTTTGTGGTTGTTTGTTTACTCTTCTTTTTCTGCTTTTTTACAAATGGCTTTTACCATTCCTTTAAAAATAAATAAATGAGCTGGGAACATAGCGAACCAGTACATTAATCCCCAAAACCCTTTTGGGTGCCACCATGCACGGACGTCAAGTTGACGATGGTGTTCATCAATGTCTTTGATTGAAAACTCTAGGCGGCCAAGTCCTGGTGCCGTCATACCAAAAAGCAGTGAAAGAAACTTGTTTTCTTCGCAGCGGATGACTTTCCATGAATCAATATAATCACCTAATTGTACGCTCCCTGATTCGGGTCTTCTTCTCACAGGGAAAGAGCCACCAAGTAATGGGTCTAACCATTCTCTGGTTCGCCATAATGCATTAGCAAAGAAATACCCTTCTTTACTACCAAGACGAGCGATAACACGCCAAAGCTGTTTTGCTGTTGCGGTGGTCGTAAAACTTGCCCCGGCTTGCTTTGGGTAAAAACCATAATCAGACTTCCAGCGTTTTAATGCACTAGGATCAAACCCCCATATTTCGGTTTGAATGGTTTCATCATTTGTCTCTTGAGCCTTGTTTACGGCATCAGATAAAGACAATAAAGGTTGAGGGAAGATTTTCTGTATCGCGGTATTGTCGGCAATGAGATCGTGATCAATACCAGCAAGCAATGCTCTTCCTAAATCCGAAGGCACAGAAGTCACCATACCTAGCCATAGTCCAGCAAAGCCAGGGCTAATAAAGCGAGTCGGAATTATTTTAATTGAACGATGATTACGTTTAGCAATGAGATGAAATAAATCGTGATAGCTAACGGTTTCAGGTCCACCAGCTTCTAAGGTAATTGAGTGAGTTAATGGAAAATCAATACACTGAATAAGGTAGTAATTGAGATTATCAATCGCGATAGGGTTTGCTTGAGAGTTAATCCAAATAGGGCAAATTAATAACGGGAAGTGGTTAACAAAATCCGTCATTATTTCGAAGGCGGCTGAACCTGTACCAATAATGATCCCTGAATTTATTTCGATGGTAGGAATGCCTGTTGAACGTAGTAATTCCCCCGTTTTTTTTCGAGCGAGTAAATGCTGAGATTGATAACCTTCTGGCTGTAATGCACTAAGATAAATAATACGAGAGAGTGTTGATTTTTCGGCTGCCGTTTTAAAGTTTTCAGCAAGAGACACTTCGTAATCAATAAAGTCATGGCCGTGTGACATGCCATGAACTAAGAAGTAAGCGATATCACATTGATCGATGAGTGGTTGAATTGCGTTGGTGTCTTCTAGATCAAGATAATGGCAATGCAAATTAGGGTGTTCAGATACTCTGTCAGTCAAGTAATCAATATTACGAGCACAGGCTATGACGGTATGACCTTGCTGCAATAATAATGGGATCAATTGTGATCCTATATAGCCTGAAGCACCGACGATCATGATGGTGTTTTCTTTATTCAAGATTACTCCTTAACCTAATGAATATAAATATTAATTACTTTCTGATTCTAGTACAATTTGTAGGCATATACCTAATGGATCTTATGCAGTGCAAATAGTTAATTTGTTGTTTATCTGAGGTTCTGTATGTCTGTCTTCCTTTCTAATGTTATCGCACATACTCGCGGTGATTTCCTTAAGCGTTTAATTATTATTGCAATACCTATTGCTCTGCAAAATATTATGTTCTCTAGTCGAGGCTTAGTGGACGTATTGATGCTGGGTCAATTAGGTGAAGCTGAGATTGCTGCCGTTGGCGTAGCCAGCCGTGCTACGTTTGTAACAACGATAATGTTGGTTGGCGTGACCACGGGGGGCGCGTTATTAACGGCTCAGTATTGGGGGGCACAAAATAGAGAAGGCGTTCGACAAAGTACGGCACTGACTTGGATGGTGAGCATGGCAATGGCCACTATTGCCGTCGCTTTGTTTTTATTTATGCCTCATCAAATCATGTCATTAGCGACCGATTCTCAAGAGGTTATTGATTTAGGTGCGGATTACTTGTTGATCACGGCACTGACGATGTACGTAGTGTCATGCGGTAGCAGTATGGCGGTAGGCTTACGATCGATCCATCAACCGGGTGTGAGTACTTTTTTTAGTGGTATTGGTATTGTTGCTAATGTCTTTTTTAACTGGGTACTTATTTTTGGTCATTTAGGTGCTCCAGCAATGGGCATTAAAGGTGCAGCTTGGGCAACATTGATCAGTGGTGTTATTGAAATCGTATTTTTGTATGGTTACCTTTACCGTAAATCGCATTTATTAAGTTTTGGTTTTGATGACATTAAAGCGGTGATTAATTGGCCTAAGATAGCTAAGTTTTTATCACTTTCCTTACCGACTACGTTTAACTTTTTAGTTTGGGCGGCGGGTATTTTTACTTACCACGCGATTATGGGGCAATCTGGTGTTCAGGGCTTAGCGGCATTGTCTGTGATTTCTCCAATTGAATCTATTGCGTTGAGTTTTCTTATTGGTGCAGCAGGTGCTGCCTCTGTGCTTATTGGTAATCAACTGGGTGCTAAGAAATATGAAGCCGTGTATTACCAAGGGTGGGGAGTGCTTGCATTAAGTGTGGCCACCAGTGTTGTTATTGCTTTATTTGTGATGCTATTTCAACATCAGATTTTGGATATGTTTCCTGCGTTAAGTGACGAAACAAGAATGATTGCTGAAAAGTTCATGGCGATTTTAGCTGTGATTATTGTGATCCGCAGTGTGCCATTAACAGCTATTGTTGGCATTTTACGTGCAGGTGGTGATGTTAAGTTTTGCCTTTACCAAGACATTGTTTCTCAGTGGTTGATAGGGATCCCCGTTGCGACTATTGGTGCATTATTCTTAGGATTAGCCCCTGAATACGTTTATGCGTTATTTGTGGTTGAAGAAATTGTAAAATGGTTTGGATCCATCCATCGAATGAGATCGAAAAAATGGATTAGAAATTTGGTGGATGCGTAATGAAATATAGATTTTTTCTTTATATATGAAGTAGATATACAAAAGGCTTTATGAAAGAAGGGTTTTGCTGTAAATTCTGTTACGGATATCACAAATAATCTTCTGAGAGGGTACATGTTAAAGCTGACAAACCTGAATAAAGGGTATGTGGATGGTGGTGAATTTCATCCAATTCTTCAAGGAGCAGAGTTAACAATCGAGCAAGGCGCTCAAATTGCTTTAATGGGCGAAAGTGGCTCGGGCAAAAGTACCCTCCTAAATTTGATTGCCGGACTTGATAGCGCTGACAGTGGCGAGATCGATATTGCTGGCTTTTCAATGCACTCTCCAAAACAAAGTGCTAGAACGTCTTATCGACGCAATAATATAGGGCTTATTTTTCAGCAATTTAATCTTCTTCCTACCTTAAGCGTTGCGGATAATATTCGTTTTTGTCGTCAATTAAAAGGGCTGCGTGATGATGATGCTTTGTGGCGTCAAATTATCTCAGCGTTAGATTTAATGCCGCTTTTAGGTCGATACCCTGAAGAAGTCTCTGGTGGGCAGCAACAGCGAGCCGCGATCGCTCGTGCATTGTATATGGAACCAAAGTTATTACTTGCCGATGAACCTACGGGCAGTTTAGATGAAAAAAATGCCGAAGCAGTAATGCGATTGCTTACTCGCCTTTCTCGCGATCTTCATTGCACTTTATTATTGGTTACTCACAGTGAAAAAGTAGCGAATCATATGGATGGGCTTATTAAACTGCAAGGAGGAAAATTAGATGTCATTTCCGGTAGTTAGGGCACTTTTAGGACACTACCGTCGCCACCCATTACAAATATTTTTAGTATGGCTTGGTTTAACACTTGGCGTATCGCTTCTTGTGGGTGTATTAGCCATTAATCACCATGCAAAGATAAGCTATAGCGAAGGCGAGAAACTCTTTTCTAATCCTTTTCCTAATCGTATTCGCTCTATTCAAGAAAACATCACGATTCCTCAAGCGTTCTATATTAATTTACGTCGAGCGGGCTACACCTCCTGTATGCCGGTTCAAACTCAGCATTTAGAAACAACCAATGATATTGATATCTCGTTGGTTGGTATTGATCCTGTCGCATTAATGCAGATTTCAAAAAATAGCGTAGCAAGCAATGAGAATTTGTTGTCGTTAATGCGTCCGCCGTTTCCTGTTCTTATTAGCCAACCTTTAGCGTCTTATTTTAGCTTAAGTGATGGTGATTATATTGAACTTGAAAATCAATCTAATCTTGGTCCTGTCATCGTTGATAAATTTAATCGACTCTCAGGATCTCGACTTTTTTCTGATATTTCATTAACTCGAATGCTGGGTCATAAGGCAGGTTTTGATGTTTTACTGTGCGGTGAAATGTCCGAAAAAGAAGCCGATAGATTAGAACGAATGCTACCAAGAGGGTTACAGCTCGATACACATAAAGAATCTGGTTTAACCGCATTAACAAAAGCATTTCATACCAACCTATTTGCGATGGGTATGCTTTCTTTTGTTGTTGGTTTATTTATTTTTTACCAAGCAATGTCGCTTTCTTTTATTCAACGTCAGCCTTTAGTTGGAACATTAAGACAAATTGGCGTATCAACAAAAGAGTTGATATTTGCGATGAGTGCCGAGGTGATGTTGTGGGTACTTATTGGTTGGTTAAGCGGTAATTTCTTTGGGGTATTGCTTGCTAATGAGTTAATGCCTACGGTTTCTAATAGCTTATATTCACTCTACAACGCGGATGTTGATTTGCTAATTACGTGGAGTTGGAGCTGGAGTTATCAAAGCTTATGGATGGCGATTCTTGGCTGTATTTTAGCGTGTGGTTGGCCGTTATACCGCTTGCTTAGTATCGAACCTATTCGATTAACTGCTCGTTTATCATTGGTTCGTTTTGCAGGGAAAGAATTTGAAGTTCAGGCCATTATTGCCTGCGTATTTTGTGTTGCAGCGTATTTAATTCATTTATTGCCTCATAGCCATGAGCATGGATTTATTCTTATTGGTTTCTTAATGGTGGGGGTTGGATTATTGACTCCATTTATTATTTTAAAATTATTTGATTGGCTTTCTTACAAATTACCGTCGCCTAAAGCGCGATGGTTTTTTGCCGATTCGTCTGCAAGTTTAAGTTATCGAGGCGTCGCTGCGATGGCATTTATGTTAGCCCTTGCGTCTAATATTGGTGTTGAAACGATGGTGGGTAGCTTTAGGGCAACGACTAACGATTGGCTTGAACAACGCTTAGCTGCCGATATTTATATACAACCGAGTAAGGCTTCTGCGAGTCGAATTACTTATTGGCTAGAGAAACAACCAGAAGTTGAAGAAGTATGGCGTCAATGGAAAATTGATTATCAGACCGAGTATGGCAATTTAGAGATTTTAAGTACAGGTCCATCGCCTGGTGAGAAAAATGCATTAACCATGAAAGTGGCCATTCCTGAATATTGGGATTCATTACACCACTCTCGCAGTTTGTTGATTAGTGAATCAATGGCTCTGAAATGGGATTTAAAACCGGGAGATTACTTGGATCTACCGGCTCCGGTTGGTGACAATTGGCAAATATCTGGGGTTTATTATGATTATGGAAATCAGTACAACCAGTTAATGCTTACGCACAATGCTTGGCTAAAGGCCTTTGGTGGGCAAGGAACCACCGGTATTGGTGTTGTGCTTACTGATGAAAGCAAACGAACTCAATTGATTGGCCGAGTGCTTAAAAAATACAGATTACCAGTCGAACAAGTCGTTGATAATAACAATATTCAAACACAAGCGATGAAGGTGTTTGATCGGACTTTTATCGTAACGGGAACCTTAGGTAATTTAACGTTAGTTATTGCTGTGTTTGGTCTGTTTTTTGCTACTTTAGTCGGGGAAACCTCTCGTCAGCGGCAAACGGCGTTGTTACGTTGCTTGGGCCTTTCAGGCAAAGAACTCATTATGCTCGGTGGATTGCAATTATTGGCTATTGGATTGTTGACGATTTTAATTGCGTTGCCTCTTGGCATTCTCTTATCTCAATTACTCATTGATATCGTAATGAAATATGCATTTGGTTGGACGATGGAAATTAATTATTTCCCTATGGAATATTTAGCTACTTTTGGATGGGCTTTGCTTGCTCTAACGGTTGCAGGTTCGGCAACGGTATGGCGAGTGACTAGACGACAAGCGATTACGTCTTTAAGAGAGTCTTTATAATGGCGATGAATAAAGAGAAAAAAACCAGCCTAAAGGTGTCACTGTTTATTCTTATCGTTGTATTTTCTTTTTCTGCTGCTTATTACATAAATTGGCATGAAGTGGATGAAGGAGGTAAGAATGAAATTAATACGATTTTTGCCGAGTCAAATAATGCGTATTTTAACCCTGTTTTGCCTGGGTATCCTTTAGCTTTCCCAAAAGATTACCGAGAGCACCCTAATTTTCAGCATGAACAATGGATGATGACAGTCAATGGTATTAGCAGCACGGGTGATACCATCGGAATTCAATGGACGATTTTTCGTATATCAAGCGATGATAGAGAGACGAAAGGCTGGTTAGATCCTAAACTGTATATCGCTAAAGTCGTAGTGACGACTGAAGATGGTAAATGGGTAGGAGAGAGAGTCGCAAGAGGTGGAATAGGGCAAGCAGGCATCAGTCAGCGGCCTTATCGAGTGTGGATTGATGATTGGCAGTGGCGAAGCTTAGGTCGAACGCCATTTCCCGCTGTTGTCACTGCGGGCGCTAAAGATTTTTCAATTAAATTATCGATTAATCAGGAAGGACCTGTTATTCCGCTTGGCGAACAAGGGTATTCTAAAAAACACGATTTAATGCCGATTGCGTCTTATGAATATATGGCCCCATTTCTTGCGGTGCGAGGTAATGTAACGCTTGATAATAAAGTCTATTCATTTGTTGGAAAAGGCATACTTGAGCATGAATGGGGAAGTGGTTTATTGGATGAAAACCAACAAGGTTGGGATTGGTTTATTATTAATTTAAATAAAGACAGTAAGTTACTGGTTATTCAATACCGTCATCAAGGCCAAGAACCTTACCGTTATGGTTCGTTATTATACAAAAATGGTAGCCATGTTCCTTTAACGTCTAATGAGATTAGCTTCCAAACGTTACCTGCAAGACAATTGAAGGATGGACGTAAGTTACCTTTACAATGGATAATTAATATTCCTAAATACGATATAAATTTAACGACTCAAGTAGTCAGGGATGAACAATGGTTAAATACGTTAATACCTTATTGGCAAGGACCGATTACGACATCCGGTTCTCACGAAGTGACCGGATTTATGCAATTAACCGGTTATTAATTGAATAAATAATACGGCTAATACTTTGTATAAGCGTGAATACTTCGGTTTTTCCGATGTTTATGCTCTGAACAAGCGATTATTATTGATATTAAGCAACGGGTAGACTTTCACTATTCGTTTTTCAATAAACTATAATTATAAAAAGGGCATCTCATGAGTGATGTTATTAAGAATTTTTTCAAATTAGAATCTGCAGGTGGGATTCTTTTAGTGATTGCAGCTGCAATTGCGATGATTATTGCAAACTCTTCTTTTGCGCCAATGTACGATACATTTTTACATACTTATCTTGGTGGCATGTCGGTGTCACATTGGATCAATGATGGTTTAATGGCTGTTTTCTTCTTATTGATAGGTCTTGAAGTTAAAAGAGAACTTCTTGAAGGCGCTCTTAAATCAAAAGAAACGGCTATCTTCCCTGCAATTGCTGCTGTTGGTGGCATGCTTGCTCCTGCATTGGTTTATGTTGCGTTTAATATGGGTGATCCAGAAGCGTTATCTGGTTGGGCTATTCCTGCTGCCACTGATATTGCTTTTGCTTTAGGTATCATGGCATTACTTGGTAACCGAGTACCTGTAAGCTTAAAAGTCTTTTTACTGGCACTTGCAATCATCGATGACCTCGGTGTTGTTGTTATTATTGCTTTCTTCTATACCAGTGATTTATCAGTATTAGCACTTGTGATTGGCTTTGTAATGACGGGGATTTTATTCCTACTAAATTCAAAGCATGTATCTAAAATACGTTGGTATTTATTAGTTGGCTTTATTCTGTGGGTTAGTGTTTTACAATCTGGAGTTCATGCGACGTTAGCGGGTGTGGTATTAGGCTTTGCTATTCCTTTAAAAGGTAAAAAAGGCGAGCGTTCACCTCTAAAACACATGGAACATGCACTTCATCCATATGTTGCTTTTGGTATTTTACCGTTGTTTGCATTCGCGAACGCAGGTATTTCATTAGATGGTGTGTCATTAGATAGCTTAACGACAACACTGCCACTGGGTGTCGCGTTAGGTCTGTTCTTAGGTAAGCCATTAGGTATCTTTAGCTTTAGTTATGTTGCTGTGAAATCAGGTATTGCTAAGTTGCCTGCTGGAGTTAACATGAAGCACATATTCGCGGTTTCAGTTCTTTGTGGTATCGGTTTTACAATGTCGATCTTTATCTCATCACTGGCATTTGGTGGTGCGAACCCTGAATTTGATAAATTAGCTCGATTAGGCATCTTAATGGGGTCAACCCTAGCGGCAGTTGTTGGTTATATTTTACTGCACATTAGCCTACCTAAAAAAGCAGCATAAGAAATTTAGTTTAAATGAAT
>SAMEA5043648__coassemble_728_pt1 | contig 13843 bp, 14 predicted proteins | sample SAMEA5043648__metabat2_low_PE_006 | metagenome-assembled genome bin SAMEA5043648 (sample SAMEA5043648) | Gadus morhua
TGATTTCGTTTATTCGAGATTACCTTGGAGATCGAACTGAAACAGTGACAGCTGCTGATGTAAAAGCGGTGCGAGAGAAACTTCAAAAAGCAGGTTATGCAGGTAATTTCCATACGACGCCTGATATGTACGATAAACGAGACCGCAATATTAACGTCGAATAAGTAAGATAGTGGTATATACAAACGGGTCGTTGATAGAGAATATCAACGACCCGTTTTTATTTGAATTCAGATTGTGCAGAACTAAGCCGCTGCTTTTTCTTCTGATTTTCCTTTCATTCTCAACGCCACATTAACCAACGCGATTAATACAGGAACCTCAATCAGAGGGCCAATTACACCAGCAAATGCTTGATCTGAGTTCAACCCAAATACCGCAATAGAAACCGCAATCGCTAGCTCAAAGTTATTACCTGTTGCGGTAAAAGCGATAGAGGCGTTCTTATCATAAGGAATGCCCATTTTCTTACCGATAAAGAAGCTAGAGAAAAACATCAAGACAAAATAGATCGTGAGTGGAATAGCAATGCGAACCACGTCCATTGGTAGCTCAAGGATCATTTCACCTTTTAAGCTAAACATAAGAACAATCGTACCTAGCAGAGCAATCAATGTGATAGGTGAAATTTTTGGAATGAAAACCGTGTTGTACCATTCTTCGCCTTTTTGTGAGACTAAGATCTTACGGCTTAAGAAACCAGCAAGGAAAGGGATACCCAAATAGATAAGCACACTTTCTGCGATGTCCATCATAGAGATATCAACGACCATGCTCTCATAACCAAACACTGGTGGAAGGACACTGATGAATAACCACGCCATTAAGCTGTAAGTAACGATTTGAAACGCAGAGTTGATCGCCACTAATGCCGCGCCATACTCTTTATTACCACCGCCAATGTCGTTCCAAACTAATACCATAGCAATGCAGCGAGCTAGGCCAATAAGGATGATACCAACCATATAACCAGGGTGATCGCCTAAAAATGTCAGTGCTAAGATGAACATTAATATTGGACCCACAATCCAGTTCATAACAAGCGATAATGTGATGGCTTGTTTGTCTTTTACAACGCTACCAAGTAGGTTGTAGTTCACTTTAGCTAATGGCGGATACATCATTAAAATCAGGCCAATAGCGAGAGGAATATTGGTTGTTCCTACCGACATGGATTCATTCCATTCTGCAACTTGAGGAAATTGAACCCCAATTAATACACCAATCGCCATTGCGATAAAAATCCACAGTGTTAGGTATCGGTCGAGAAAACTGAGCTTAGGTTGCATAAAACCTCCTTATGGTTTTATTTTATTTCGATAGTATGTCAAATAAGAATCGTATATCGTCGAATTGCGATTGATTTTTACAAAAATAATCACGTTATCATTCATGCTTATTATAGAAGATGGACAAGTAACGTGAGTGATAGTATCTATATTAACTACATTAAAATGGTGTTAGTGAGTTGCTCAAATAGAGCAATACGATCTCGATTAATTCGGTAACACATTTTTGGTGGGATAGATTCTGCAGTAATAAAGCCTGCTTGTTTCAATACACGTAAATGTTCAGAAACCGTTGATTGAGCCAATCCTAATTCAGAGACCAAATCGCTGTTTAAACAGCCACCTGATTTTTCTAATGTTGATAATATTTTTAAAATACGAACGCGAGCAGGGTGAGACAATGCTTTTGCTAATGACGCAAATTCTTTTTCTTGTCGCAAGTTATGTTCTGACGTTGAAAAAGAACATTTATCTGTCGGGTTGCATTGCGTTGCCATTGTCTACTCGTTAGTTAATCGTAAAAACACGATGAACTATAGGCGCATTAAAAAAGAAGATCAAGCCGTCACGGTTGAAAAAGTAAGGTTGTTACAAAGAAAAGAGTGAAGGAAGTCTAAAATCCGGATAGAAATGGACGAATTATGCACAAGTTTTCGACATGTCTTCCGCTACAGTGAATAGAGAATGAGTGTTCAATTAAAGGAATGACAATGTTAACGGGTGTTTCTTCATATCAAAATTCAATGGTGTACCCTCAACCAGTAGTTCCAACGTCAATGGCGAAAAATTCGTCTACAAATATGGCATTTGTTATTAATCATGATCAAGTGACGCTATCGAATGAAGGCAAAGCGTTGTTGTATGCACTTCAAGAAATTGAGAAAGAAAATCATTATAAACAAGAAAGTGATCGAGACATGAGCGAGCAAGTCGAGTCTTTTGCTCATGGCGCTTTAGGTATTAATCCCCCAAGCGCCCTTGAAGAAGAAAATGATACCTCTTATTCTGCGGGGCAATACGTTTCTGCCGCATTAACCGTGGGCGGGATTTTACTCGCGTTAGTATAGTGTTTTGATATTACGTTGTATTTTTTGAATGTCTTAATGTATCGTGAAGTGTCTATTACTTCAAAATAACGTTAAGGAATGAATATGTTAGCTAAATTAGGAATGGCGATACAGGCGCTGTTAGCAGTGGCGATTTTCTATTTGGGATTCACGATTTATTCATTCACCAATACCATTACTGTTGTTGTTAACGATTACCCAAAATTCATGGCTGAAATCACTAAAACCGCGGATAAACTGGAAATAGACCAATGGTTGTTATTAGCAAAACACGTTGAAGAATTAACGCCTCAAGTATTAACCTTAGTCAGTGAGGTTAAAAATACCGTCAATAACGTAAACCAAACGGTCGTGTCGGTCGATAATAAAATTCCTCTGATCCTTAATGAAGTCAAAGCCATTCGAACTGAATCCCTACCAGAAGTTATTACGGTAATGAATGCTGTAAATAATAAAACCGTACCGAGTACATTGATTGAATTAAAAAATTATCGCGAGCACGTTTTCCCTAAAGCGTTTGTAGAAAGTAAGGGATACCGTGTAACGACAATTCCGGCGGTAATTAAAGAGTCGGAAAAATTACGTAAAGAAGTACCACCAATCATGCTTAAAGCCGATCAGATTATAGATAAAACAGAAGAATTATCTCAACAAGCAACTCAAGGTGCAGTAAAGGGCGTTATTTTGTCACCGTTTAATTTATTAAGAGAAGCGGGCACAGAGATTCAATCTAAGGTGAATCAATAATCTGTAGTGAACTTCCGCGTTTATTATTCTGATTATGCATAAAAACCTCATTTTTTTATTTAACAAAACAGAACCGCTACACTTACTATTGGTAGACTTTTAATATCGAAAACGTCTTGACTATCCGGCTGATGAATAGCTGGATAGTCAAGGATAAACACGAATTTTTAAGGATGATCAATATGTCGTTATTGACTGGTGCGTTAAGTCACTTCTCTAATCCCAAAGCAAATGTAGAGGCTGAATACTCAGCTGAACAGCATGCTATTTTAAATGTGGCCGACTCAGAGAACGCTATTCGTGATATTACACAATGGCCAAACTACGCAGCTACGCCATTGTATTTGTTGAGCGATATTGCCAGTGCAGCAAAGCTTAAAAAGTTGTGGTACAAGGATGAATCACAACGCTTTGGTTTAAAAAGCTTTAAAGCATTAGGCGGTGCCTACGCCGTCGCTCGTCAGCTACAAATACTGCTGCATAAACAGCATGGAAAAATGCCCACGACAAAAGAGTTGTTAGAAGGTAAGTGGAAATCAGAGGTTGCTGAAATTGTTGTGAGTTGTGCAACCGATGGTAATCATGGGCGCTCAGTGGCATGGGGAGCGCAGATGTTTGGCTGTGGTTGTGTGATTTATATTCATCGTGATGTATCAGAAGGTCGTAAGCAAGCGATGGAAGCTTTTGGTGCAGAAGTAGTTCGCATCAGTGGAAATTATGATGAATCTGTGCGATTAGCTGACTCTGAAGCAAAAATGCATGATCGAGTGATTGTGTCTGATACCTCGTATGAAGGTTACATGGATATTCCAAAAGATGTCGCCTTAGGTTACACGGTCATGCTTACTGAAGTCGTAGAGCAATTGGATGGAGAGATCCCTTCTCATGTTTTCATACAAGGTGGTGTCGGTGGATTAGCATCAGCTGTGTGTGGTTATTTTTGGGACTTATGGGGTAAACAACGTCCGCGTTTTATTATTGTAGAACCAGAGCAAGCGAACTGTCTTCAGCAGAGTGCACAAGCTGGCAAACCCGTGGTTGTTGGGGGGGATTTAGAAACATTAATGGCAGGTCTTGCTTGCGGTGAAGTCTCAAGTTTAGCGTGGACTATTTTAGAGAACGGGGCCGATGATTTTATGACCCTAAGCGAAGACGCGATCCCTCAAGCCATGCGTTTACTTGCTAAAGGCTATCAATCGGATGGGTCTATTGAAGCCGGAGAGTCGGCGGTTCCAGGGTTTGCTGCCGCTATTTTAGCTCGCCAACATTCTGATTTTTCACAAGCCATGCAATTGAACTCATCAAGCCGCGTGTTAGTCATTGGGACTGAAGGGGCGACAGATCCTGAATTGTATAAACAGCTTACGGCGTAATCGCGATTGTTTTATTCGTCTTAATAAATAGATAAAAGGTGTAAGGTTTGGCTTTGCACCTTTTATTCTTGATAGTCATCAATTGGAATTGTTAATCCTACCTTTACAGGGTCCATCACCACATTTGTTTGAAAACTTTTTATATTTGCATTATCAAAGAAAGCCTCACGGGTAAACTTATCGTATCCCTCCATATCTACCGCCGTCACAATCAAAATGAAATCTGAATTGCCTGTAACGTAATAGCATTGCTGTACGGATCGATTGGCACTCATTTCTTTTTTAAAGTTATGCATCAAATCTACGCGTTCTCTTTCTAACGTGACTTGCACAATAAAGGTCATGGTGTGCCCAATCGCTTTTGGGTTTATTACTGATACATCAGCTTGAATAATTTGTTGTGCTCGCATTCGTTTTAAACGGCGTTGTACTGCGGCGGGTGATAATCCGACTTGTTCCGAAATTTGATCTGAGGTTGTGCGATTTGATATTTGCATTATGGATAAAATATTGCGGTCTAAATTATCGAGAGAAATTGCCGGAGGTTGAGCCATATAAATAATACCCTTTCGAGCGATGTCTTTTTTATTAACGTTATTAACATCTATGGAGTGTAAGAAAATACCCATTATCTAGGTGTGTGTTTTGTTCACTAGGTAAAAAATAACTATAGCATTCATAAATGCGGAAAATCTTCATTTATAGGTCGGTTATAAAGGAAATTCGTCAAAATTATTGCTGTATTATTGATCTTGTAAACAAAATGTAAAGAAAAAACATTCATTGATTTGACCTGATATCGATCAATGAGTAAACATTTTCGTAACAAGATGATGGTGTGGTGTAGCGTTTAATAAGAGAGGCGAGTTCCTCTTATACTTTATAGCAACACTGACGTTCACAATGATAAGGACAAGTCGCATGAAGGTTGAAAGTATTGTTCCGCAATTTGAATTAGAACAATTAGCTCCGGCTGGTCGTATCGGTGTTATTGCCCTAGCGACTGATTTCAACATTGAAAGCGATTTACGTCAGTTATATCCATCGGATGTACAGGCATTTACTAGTCGTGTTCGTAATGTGAATCCGTTAACGATTGAAAACTTACGTAGCATGGCTCCTGGGATCAGTGTTGCCGCCGATACGATTCTTCCTGGTACGGATTTGGATGTCATTATCTATGGCTGCACATCAGGAACGGTAGCGATTGGGAGTGATCGTATTACGACACTTATTCATCAGACTCGCCCGAATGTAGCAGTAACAAACCCAATAACCGCTGCTTTGGCTGCTTTTGAGCGATTAAACGCGAAACGACTTTCTATTCTGACGCCTTACACTGAAACCGTAAATCAAGAGATGGCGATGTTTTTTATCGAACAAGGTTACGACGTTTTAAACATTGCAGGGTTTGCTTTTGAAGACGATACGGCCATGACTTACATTTCCCCACAAGATATTCAGCAAGCGGCAATAAACGTATGCAGCCCTGATGCTGATTTACTTTTTATCTCTTGTACTGCATTACGTTCGGCAAGTGTGATTGAAGCACTTGAAGCGACGTTAAACAAACCGGTGGTGAGCAGTAACCAAGCGTTAGCGTGGCACTCATTACGACTTGTTGATTACCCACGTCCAGTCAATGGGTTTGGGGTACTAATGGCGCAATATTTGGCGTTATAGCCTTATCTTATTTTTCATTTCTATTCTCTGAATGTGGGCTTAATCGCCAAGGAGTATGCATTATGTCGTCATCTATTTTGATTGACCAATTTTCAGCGCAATTGATTGCTGATATGACAGAATGGCGTCAGCATCTGCATCGTTTTCCTGAGTGTGGGTTTGATGTCAATCTAACGGCAGACTTTATCGCTGATAAACTGCAAAGCTTTGGTATTGAAGTGGTGCGAGAGATTGGAAAAAGTGGACTTGTTGGTATTTTACGTAATGGTAATAGCACCGTGAGCATTGGGTTGCGAGCGGATATGGATGCGCTACATATTCATGAACAGAACACATTTTCACATTGCTCACAGCATGATGGAAAAATGCATGCCTGTGGTCATGATGGGCATTCGGCGATGTTATTGGGTGCCGCATGTTATCTAGCGGAAACCCCGATGTTTGATGGCACTGTGTATTTTATTTTTCAGCCTGATGAAGAGCATGGCCGTGGGGCGCAAGCCATGATTGATGACGGACTGTTCGAGCGTTTTTCGATTGATGAAGTGTATGGAATTCATAATTATCCCGGCTTAGCAGAAGGGGAATTAATGGTGCGTCCGGGATCGTTAATGGCCAGTGAAAGCAGCTTTGAAATTACCATCAATGGTGTTGGAGGGCATGCGGCATTACCCCATCAAGGTATCGATCCTATTGTTGTGGGAGCGCAAGTGATAATGGCACTCCAGACGATAGTGTCCCGTAATTTAAGTGCGATTCATGAGACTGCGGTCGTGTCCGCGACAGAATTTATCACCAATGGAACCGTGAATGTGATCCCATCACAAGTCGTGATTAAAGGCGATTGTCGTTGTTTTACTGAAGATTCGTTGACGAGCATTAAAGACAGCATGGCTCGCATCGTTGCGGGAATTTGTCAGGCTGCGGGCGCGAAACACACCTTTGAATTCATCAATACGTTTTACCCAACGGTGAATAATCCTGAGCAAACGGCGTATTCGGTTCAAGCTGCACAAAAAGTTTTAGGCGTCGATAAGGTGAATGCCGCGTGCGACCCGTTAACTATTTCAGAAGATTTTTCTAGTATGTTACGTGTGAAACCCGGTTGTTATGTGTTACTCGGAAATGGCACAGAATCGGTGGGTGGCTGCGCGTTACACAACCCTAAATATGATTTCAATGATCGGATCTTAACGTTGGGTGCGAGTTATTGGATTCAACTGGTTAATGACCGGTTAAATCAAACAATAAACTGCGAATGAAAGCAGTGGATAGCTAATCATTTTGAACGTAATCATTCGATTCAAAATGTCTTTAGGACAGCGAGTTATAAGGAAAATAAAATGAAACGATTAGGCATAGCATTACTGGGTTTAAGCATGATCTTTGGCGCACAAGCTGAGACTTGGAAGTTCGCTTCAGAAGAAGATAAAACGGACGTTCAAGATATCTACGCGCAAAAATTTGCAGAGACGATAAAGAAAGAATCAGACGGTGATATTCGTGTGCGTATTTACTACTACGGTCAGTTAGGTACGGAAAATGATATTGTCGAATTGGCAGCCAAAGGAACCATTCAATTTGTGGCGGTTGGTGCCGGACATTTAGGTTCTTATGTCCCTGAAGTACAAGCGGTGAGCTTACCATATGTATTAGGCACGAATGAAGCGGTGACTCATAAAGTATTGACACAAAGCCCAACGATTTATAATGAGTTGGCTCCGAAATTTGAAAGTGTGAATTTGAAGCTGCTTTCAATGATGTCAGAAGGTGAAATGGTATGGGGTGGGAATAAACCGATTCGAACCCCAGAAGATTTTGCAAATCAAAAAATTCGTACTTTCACATCAACCATTCCGGTTGAAACGTATAAAGCATTTGGTGCAACACCAACCCCGTTATCGTGGGGTGAGGTTTATGGCTCATTACAGCTAAAAACGATCGACAGTATGGTTAACCCAATTTACTTTATTTACAACGCAAAATGGCATGAAGTGCAAGATTACTTGATGTTTCCAGGCCAACAGCCTTATGTCAGTACGGTTTCAACCAACAGTCAATGGTACAAAGAATTATCCGTAGAAAAACAAGCCATGGTAACCAAAGCGATTAAAGCCGCAGATCAAGCGGCGTACGATTATCAAATCCGTATTAACAAAGAAAATATGGATAAAATCTTAAAGGAACGTCCGGATATGCAAGTGATTGTCTTGACGGAAGAAGAGCGTAATCGTTTTAAAGCGTTAAGTGAAAAACTGCACGCGACTTACTTTGATGTTGTTGCCAATGCTTATCCATCAAAAGAGCAAGAAGCCGCACGTCAAGGGGCGGAAGACATTCTACAAAACATCTTAAAAGAAGTAAAAGTGGCGTCAGCGACGCAATAAGATCCTTTGTATGGAAATAGTGCTGCACTGATGGCGTATTTCCTAATCACCTTTATCTATTTATAAGCGGTTTATTGTTGACTGAGTATGGTTAGGTAAAGGTATTGCTGATTGTTGTATGGAGCTCAGCGTATTATGAAAGACTTGTTACATAAAATCAGTGCGGTGACTGAGAAGTTAGAACGCTTTTTAATTATGACCGCCATTCTCGTTATGATGATGAATTCTACGGCGAATGCCATTGGCCGTTACGCCTTCAATAAAAGTATCTTCTTTTCTGAAGAATTGAATCAGTTTTTGATTGTGGCGGTTACCTTTATCGGCTTCGCGTATGCCGTAAGAAAAGGCCGCAATATTCGCATGACTGCGGTGTATGATTCACTCAGTTTACGAGCACAGAAATACCTAACCACACTTATTGCTCTATTCACTTCTATGTTGATGTTTTATCTTGCCTACCAAGCCTTTTTATATGTTGAAGAATTGAAAAACTTGAACAGATTAAGCCCTGCATTGCAGATCCCCGTGTATTGGGTTTATGCGATTATCCCAATAGGGTTAGCGATAGCGGGGTTGCAATATGGGATGAGTTTTCTCATGAATCTGATTCATAAAGAGATTTATTTGTCTTTTGATGTGATTGAAAATAAAAACGATAAAGTTGGTGAGTTGTAATGAGCGGAGTTATGCAGTTTTTCTCAGACATCATTGCTGGTGAACCCGATATTTACGTCATCACATTTACCTTAGTGGTTGTGATGGTGGTATTGCTTTTCTTGAGTTTTCCTATGATTGTTCCTTTGGCAGTCGGTGCGTTAATCGGGTTGATTCACTTTTCACAAGTTGATCCTGAAGTCATTATCCAGCAAATGGTCACGGGTATTTCACCCAACGCGTTGATTGCCGTACCTATGTTTATTCTTGCTGCCGATATCATGACTCGGGGGCATACGGCTCTGAATTTATTAGGTTTAATTCAAGCGTTCGTCGGTCATTTACGTGGTGGATTACCGATTACAACCTGTATTAGTTGTACGCTATTTGGGTCAGTGTCAGGTTCAACACAAGCCACCGTCGTGTCTGTTGGGCAAATTATGCGTCCGAAATTACTTCAAGCGGGTTATAAAGACAGTTTTGTCATGGCGCTAATCATTAATGCCAGTGACATTGCCTTTTTGATCCCACCAAGTATTGGGCTGATTTTGTATGGAACCTTAGCCAACGCGAGTGTCGGTGAGTTGTTTATTGCGGGTATTGGGCCTGGTTTGGTTCTGGCGGGATTATTCTCATTGTACAGTTACGCTTACAGTGTGAAGCACAGCGACAGTCTGACGTTAGTTGAGAAGACCACAATAGAAGAAAAAATCATCGCAATTAAAAAAGCGATTTTACCGCTAGGCTTTCCGGCTCTTATCATTGGTGGTATTTATTCTGGCATCGTGACACCGACAGAAGCCGCTTCATTTGCCGTGTTGTATGCGATTATTGTGGAATGTATTTTCTATCGTAAATTGAAAGTAAAAGACATTTGTGATGCGGCGTTAAGTACGGGACTCATTACGGCCGTTGTTTTTATATTGGTCGGAATAGGACAAGCATTTTCATGGTACATCTCGTTCGAACAAATACCTCAAGAGTTGCTGGCGCCGTTGGATCTTGAAAACGCGTCACAAGAGTACATTCTGTTTGTGATTGCGTTGTGTTTCTTTGTCGGCTGTATGTTCGTCGATTCATTGGTCGTGTTGTTGATTTTAACGCCAATCTTTATGCCTATCGTTAATGGGGCAGGGTTAGATCCAATTTTAGTTGGGGTTATGGTGACTCTGCAAATGGCGATTGGCTCTGCGACGCCACCTTTTGGTTGCGACATATTTACAGCGATTGCGATTTTTGAAAGGCCTTACATGGAAGTGATTCGTGGAACATTGCCTTTCTTCTTAATTTTACTGTTTATGTCTGCGTTGTTGATATTCTTTCCGAGTATTGCCTTATTTCCACGAGATGTGCTGTTTAATTAATGCGGTCTGATGATCGAATATTGACTCAATAAAGGATGAATATAATGAGTACATTGCCTTTGATTTCTCCGGCGAGAGGGTTTGAATTTATAGAATTTGAACAACGCACAGCTCTATTACAACAATCTATGTGTGAGCAGAATATTGATGCGGTGTTTTTTACAACGGAACCTGAATTTCGTTATTTTAGTGGTTTTAAATCGCAGTTTTGGGAGAGTCCAACAAGGCCGTGGTTTTTGGTTATTCCTGCGATTGGGAAGCCGATAGCGGTCGTCCCTGAGATTGGTGTTGCTGGGTTTGACACTACGTGGATTGATGATGTGCGCAGTTGGCCATCTCCAAGACCAGAAGATGATGGAATAACCTTGCTAGCTTCCACGTTAGCTGAAGTGAGCACGGGCGCTCGTCGATTAGGGGCGATGCTAGGGCCTGAAACGCATTTGAGAATGCCGATTGCAAACTTTACCGCTCTTCAACAGCGACTCAGTCAGCATGATATGGTCGACGTCTCGTTGATTATACGTCATCTTCGGAGTATTAAATCGATGACCGAAATTGAGAAAATTCGGTTTGCTTGTCAAGTGACGGCGGCAGGGTTTGATTATTTACGAGCTCATCTTACGGTAGGCATGACAGAGCGTGAAGCGTGTAAAGCAATGCACTTAGAAATGTTGCGTCTAGGTGCCGATGCGTGTCCGTATTTGATCTCAGCATCAGGCCAAGGGGGCTACGACAATATTATTATGGGACCAACGGATCGAGTATTAAATGAAGGCGATGTCCTTATTATTGATACAGGGGCGAATTTTGATGGCTATTTCAGCGACTTCGATCGTAATTACGGTTTTGGTCAAATAGCTCAAGAGACAATTGATGCGTATGATGCCGTTTATGCTTCGACGGAAGCGGGATTACAAATAGCGGCGCCGGGAAGAACTACCGGGGAGGTGTGGCAAGCCATGTGGTCGGTTCTTGAGGAGGCAGGAGCATTAGGGAATGATGTTGGACGGATGGGGCATGGATTAGGAATGCAGCTAACGGAATGGCCCTCAAATGTGCCTAACGGAGATGTTGAGTTGAAACCCGGCATGATTTTAACCTTAGAGCCGGGAATGGCTTTTGCGCCTAATCGTATGATGGTGCACGAAGAAAATATCGTTATCACTGAATCAGGGTGTGAAATGCTACACGACAGAGCGTGGCAACAAATGCCCATTATTGAATAAACCTGAGTGTAGTACGTATAGAACAGACATAAAAAAGCCGATCATAAGATTGGCTTTTGTATATCTGAAACTAAGCGTCGTATTTATTCTGTGATTTGAATCTCTGTAGAGAATTTGATTGTTCTTAATGAGATGGAAGTATGAAATTTCCGAATATTCAAATCAGTATGAAGGACCCGCTCAACAAAATGCTCATAGGCTTGTATGTCTTCAACTATGAGGATCAACATGAAATCGTAATTGCCAGATATTTGATAACATTGGGTTATTTCTGGTGATGCCTTCATTGATTGACGGAAGTTTTTATATATATCACCACGGTCTCGCTCCATTTCAACTGAAACTAAGAAGGTTAATTTCTTGCCCACTAATTCAGGGTTAACGATGGAAACATCTCCAATAATGACGTCTTGATCGCGTAATCTTTTTATGCGCTTCAAACAAGCAGGAGCCGATAGACCGACAAGCTCGGCTAATTCAATATTGGGTATTCGATTATTTTTTTGTAATCGAACTAAGATATTTCGATCAATTCTGTCTAATTCCATAATTTCTTACATCTCTATTTTGAGAGGGTAATATTTCTTATTATAATTAAAATAAGAAATTTACTATACTTTTTATGGTTATTTTTGAAATATACGTCACGATTAAGTTGATAGAATAGAGTCTTACTGTATTAGCATATGGACATGATATGAACCTTTTCCTTAATTTTTTCAAAGAGCTCATTCGAGACATTATCAACGTAACGTGGACACTATTTAAGGTTATGATACCAATCATTATTCTTATTAAAATAGTGGAAGAGATGGGAGGGATCATACTCCTTAGTAACCTGTTAAGCCCTTTAATGGAAACGGTCGGTTTGCCAAAGGAAATGGGCCTGGTATGGGCAACGACGTTATTAACCAATATTTATGGCGGGCTAATCGTTTTTATTAATACAGATATGCCATTAAGTGTGGCTCAAGTCTCTATATTGGGCAGCATGATGCTATTAGCCCACTCGTTACCAATTGAAGCCGCGATAGCGAAAAAAGCAGGGGTGAATTTATCTATCACTTTACTCATAAGAATTGGAGGTAGCTTGGTACTTGCTTGGTTACTTCACCAAACTTACCAAACCGGTGACTATCTTAATCAACCAGCAGTGACCTTGTGGCAACCCGATGCAGTAACGGATACGAGTTATTCTGCATGGGGAATTGGACAAGTTAAAAACTTCGGGGTTATTTTTTTGGTTATTTCTGGGCTATTGTTTACGTTGAAAATTCTGAAATTACTTGGAATTGAGAAACTGATGGCTGTTCTATTGAGACCTTTTTTAAAAATACTAGGGATCAGTAAAGAGGCGACCAACTTAACCATTATTGGCATTACATTAGGGTTGTCGTTTGGTGGGGGATTATTGATTAATGAAGCAAAAACCGGACATATACCCGCAAGAGACGTGTTTACTGCCATTATGCTACTCAATTTACTGCACAGTTTAATAGAAGATACGTTATTGATCCTATTAATCGGGGCGGATTTTACTACGATTTTTTGGGGAAGATTAGTCTTTTCTGTTGTAGTTATATCAGTCATTTCTGCGGGTGTGAGAAGATTAAGCCCTCAATTGTGTGAAAAATATTTCTATCGTAACGTCGCGTTATCTCATTAAGGTAGAAAATGATTAGGACACAAAAAAGCCGATCATAAGATCGGATTTTTTCATTTTATAACCTGTCGGTTTGGGGATGTTAGTGGCTAATTAAAGCTCGCCAACGGTTGCCCAAACGGCAGCTAATACGTCTTGACCAAAGGCAACGCTTCGCTCTGGAGACCAACCATACAGCTCATCCGCGTGGCTAATATGATCTTTAAATGGCATTTCAACAGTATAAGAAAGGCATTTGAATTGTTCACCCACCCAGTTAGAGCCAACGGTTAAGTTTGCAGTGCCCGGTGCGTCTTTATCGTAACCAATTTCATCTTGGAATTCTGGCGTGATAACCAGTAATGCTTGCTTGAATGTGGTTTCTAATTTCGCAATGCGTTCATTGTAAGA